>Ga0137397_10000637_pt1 | contig 24127 bp, 24 predicted proteins | sample czorhiz116metaG_FD_106658 | JGI IMG/M metagenome (GOLD analysis project Ga0137397, IMG submission 106658) | Vadose zone soil microbial communities from Angelo Coast Range Reserve, California, USA - czorhiz1.16 metaG | ecosystem: Environmental > Terrestrial > Soil > Vadose zone | place: USA... | reverse complement strand
GTATCCGAACCAAAAACCATTTGCGAGCCGGGAATCAATCCGCCGCCACCCAAATTGTAGGAGTGCGTGGCAATGGTCCAAGCAAGAGTTTGCGTTGTTCCCGGTACAGCGGCTGTTTCCGCGGTATAGGTGGAAGCCACCACACTCGTCGAGTAGTAGTTCAAATTATCGCGAAGGAAAACTTTGTAGAAATACTGTGTGCCGTTCGTGAGCGCTGAACAGGCTCCATTGTCGGTAAAGCTCGTGTTGCTCATTGTGCCGGCAAACACCAGCGTGCCGGATCCAATCGTTGAGCAAGGTGCTGGCGGCGCCTGCGTATCCGTTGGCAAGGAGTTCTTATCCACGGGCGCCCCTGCCCGGCGCAGGATAATTACTCCGGCGTAGCTCTCTCCCGGCAAATTATTTGTTGTCGTTGGATACGTCCAACTGATCGACACAGAGCCGTTTCCGGGAGTTGCAGCAAGATTCTGGACGTTCTGAAGGTAGGTGAGTGTCAATGAGGGACGATTGGTCGTGATCGCATCAGAAAAAGAGTTGAAGATCGTTTGCGAAAGAGTTGTGCCGCCGTTTCCTTCGTTTTCATCCTTAATCAACGTTCCATAATTCGCCGTGCCGTCGTACCAGTTTTGCGCGTCTCCGGTGATGGTAAAACTCACGGTGGATACTAAATTCGTCGCAACGGTCGCGGTGTTTGTCGCGGTGCCGTTGAAATCGCCGCCCGCTGCAGTCCACGCCGTTGTGAGATTATTGACGTCCGTTGCCCGGTTGGTCCAGTTGGCATTCTGCGTCCAGAACGAAGTCATGTTGTGAGCGCCAAAGGTCCGGCTATTCGGGGAACCAGTCTTGACATGAAGCGTAAGGGTCGCTTGTTTCACGCCGATGGTTGGCAGCGAGGAAAGATCGAACAGCAGAAGAGCTCTTTGCCTCTGCCCCGTGCGCGCTTTGACGTCTAAATCGGGGCTGCCCGTTGTGGTGGGCGCGCTTTCATCCAGAAAAAGGCTACCGCCGCGCAGTTGCGTGTTTCCGTTGGTGCCTTTTTGAATGACGACTTGTTCGCGTGCAGACGCGCCACTGCCGAGACTCGCCGCCACAAAAAGTGCCGAGAGGAGACGCGTCCGAACCGGCGTCAGCTTCAAAATCTTGACTGCACACAACATACGCATGAAATCCTTCTAAAGTGTCTCGTTCCGAACTGGGACAGTGAAAGAGAGAGCGTTCGGAAAAGGAATTAGAGCCGCTTAATTATTAGGATGTTTGTTTCAACTTGGGTTGGTCAATGAACCTAACGAGTGGGTTTGCCTAAAATTACAGGTTCATTTTGGGATACATATTAAGAAGGCAAATCTGTTCCTATTTCGCCTGCTGTTCGCTGGCCTTAAGAGCGGCGCGGTGCGGCATTACAGACGCCGCCTTGCCCGGGCAGCTTGCCGCAAGCGAGCGCCAGCGTTTCGTAGATCGGCTCCGATTGGACGCTGGGTTTGGCGTACGGCTTCTTGCCCTCGCCCGACCCTCTCGGATTGTCTTTCTTTTCTTCAGACATGACGGCCTTTCTTCCTCCCTTAATTCCGAACGGCCGAATCTCCGGATGCGGGCACGGGGCAAGCGCGAGACATGCCCGATTCCGGCGTCTCGCTCCGCCATGCACTCTTAGGATTCACCGCTCCAGCAATTCTTGCTTTCTGCTCCGCAAGCGAACAAGCGCGCTCGTAGGCGCCCAGGAGGTCGCCGCCTTCCATCCAAGCGAGCCCCGGGCAGCGTTCGCAATAAGAACGAATTTCGCAGCGGGAGCAAACGGGCAATTGGCTTTCGCGGACGCTGCGAATGCGCTCGAGGGCCGGCGCGTTTTCCCAAATATGCTCGAAGCTTTCCTCCCGCAAATTTCCCGCCGGCATGGGCAGTTGCACGCAGGCGTAAATATCGCCGTAGGGCGAGACGTAGCAACTGTTGTGTCCGGCGCTGCAGGGCAAATCTTCGTACGCGTTACTTTCGATGCCGCTGGAGACGCTGCTACCAAGAGTTGGCGAGAAATTCTGTAAGAAATTCGGCAAGGATTCCCCGGCGCCGGGAAGGGCTTTCGTTCCACACGATTGCAACGCGGTGTCCTGCAGTATGGGAAGCAAAGCTTCGGACGACACCCGATGTTCAAGCGGTTCTTGCGAGCCATCCATCATCGGCGTGATGGTCATATCTAGGACGTAAGGAACGCCGAGTTGTTCCGCCAGCGCCATCACACCTCGATAGGCCATCAGATTTTGCTTCATCAGGGGGCAGGCGAGTTTCACCAGAATGCCCTGCTCCTGAAGCAGAGGAATTGCCGCAAGGCTGCGCTGCAATGATCCTCGAACTTTTGTGATGGCGTCGTGGACGGCTGCTTCGTTGCTGTACACGCTGATTTGCACGCGGCGCACACCGAGGCGATGCAACATGCGAGCGCGCTCCGGCGTAACGAGCAGCGCATTCGTCTTCAAACTGATGTCAAACTGCAGGCGGCGCGCTACTGTAAGAATCTCTTCCAAATCTTTTCTAAGAAAAATTTCCCCGCCACTGAAGGTGAGAAAGAGCGCACCGGCGCGAGCAAGTTGCTCGAGCGCATTGATGCATTCGCTCGTGGTGAGCTCGCCGTGGTCTTCATGGTCCAGGTAGCAGTGGACGCATCGCTCGTTGCAACGGTACGTCAAATCAAAATGGACACTCAGAGGCCGTCGCTTGCGCACGGTTCGCGCGATTAGGCGGTCCATCAACGGAGTAGCCGCAATTTGGACTGCGCTGCTCAACGCGCTGCGCCTCCCTCGGCTGGCAGAAGCAATTTTCGCCTGGACAATTCTTCCAACAAAGACAGCGTATCGGCCAAAGCGGTTTCCAGTGTGACTTCATACTGCTCGACCAGCAACGCGGCGAGGTCTTCCGCCTTGCGCTGGCCGTCAATATTTTTCCAGACGAAACTCCCCGTATCGTTGAGCTCGTGCATCACGCTCTCGCCGGGCGAAATGATCACGGTCTCGTCGTCAATCTCTCTCCATGCGAGAGAGGGGTTCTTCTGCCAAACGCCGCCCGCCGCTACGTTCATGAGGGCGCGACCTCCCAAAAGGATCGACTCTTCTGGAACTGCAAGTTGTATCCGGCTACTTGTTCACTTGCTGCAACGAGGATTTGCAGCAGGCGATCGTTGTCGCCAAGTTGGGACGAGAAAAACAGGACGCAGGGAAGCATCGTCCTCAAGAGCTCGGAAGGGCGCAATGGTACGACCAGGTTATCGGTTGCCTGAACCAGGCGAAAAATTCCCGCGACTGGCGCGCTGGTGTTTGCCCCGTCCGCGCGAAATTCGCCCCAAAACGGAGTGCCAAACGCGCGCCATTCTCGGTCCACGCGCCTCAAGAGGGAAATCTCGTCGGTCAAAACGGTTCCACGCGGGCTGAGCGAGGCAACGGTGCTCTTCCCAGCTCCGGACCTGCCCACAAACACGTAAGCTTTGCCGTTTCTTACGACGGTCGCTGCATGAAGCAGGAATCCTTGTTGCCCGAGCAATGCCCAACTGAGAAACATGCGCAGAAGAGAATCCAGCGCGTATTCATGCCGGACACCGGAGAAATGGGCGCCGGAGGTGTCGGCGACAACGCGCGCGCCCTCGAAGTCGCAAGCAAACTCATGCTGGCCGCTGAATTCGGTTTCGGCACGGTCAACTTGAATGGAAAATCGTTTTTCCTGAGAATCACCGAAGCCGCGATAACGCTTTGAAGCCGCGGAAAGGAGCGAGGAGTCTTCCGAGGAAATGCGCAAAGGCAGACTTCCGATGAGGAGGTCCAAGTGCGTTCGAACGCCGCTCCCAAGAATTGCGTGAGCCAACTTCAAACTAAACCTCTTGCAAACTGCGGGTTTGGCGCCAGTGCGCGGACGCAGCGCCTTCTAATGTAAGAATCAATGGGAAAAAGATTACTGCAATTTTCGCATTTCTTGGCGTGGGAAGTTAGAAATTTGTTGCCCGGGCGGCAAAAAAGGTACGGGGAAAAGCTTATTTTGATTCTCAGTTACTTAACTATAAATACAACCACGCCTTTGCTAGCGTAACGAACGGGTTGTTCATGCGCGGGGCCAGACGGCATCGCCAACCATCACCTCTTGTTTGTCGTCATCGAAGGTAGCGCGCTGGCCGGACTGAATCGCGGCAATGGTCATGCACAGTGCGACAGAGTGGCCGTAGCCAGCCTCGATGTTTGCGTTCGGCGTCTTTCGGTTTCGCACGCACTCCATCCAATTCAGCATGTTCGCACTCGTGGCTTCATCCACGCCCGCGCTGGCACCCGTCTCTATCCCCGCAAAGCCCTCGAGAAGGTTGCGATTCTGCAATTTGTTCGCTTTCATTCCCATCGTTTTGGCGAAGCCTTCATCAAGGCCGCCCTCCCCGCTGATGATATTCTTGTCGAGGTCGAGCGTGCCAGCGTTCGAGCGGTAGAGTTCCTTCACATCCCCGGCGGAGTTGGTTTGCCGCGAAGAATAAATCACCTGGAAGCCTTTGGTGGGATCGTTGAGCGGTCCGTAGTCAAAAACAGCCGTGAGCGTATCCCAGTTTTGCCTGCCGTCTTTCCAAAGATAGATTCCGCCGTTGGCAACCACACTGCGCGGGCGCGGCAGATCAGTGAACCAATGCACTGTGTCAATTTGATGGACCATCCACTGGTCCGGAATTCCGCTGGAGTAAGGCCAGAACAAACGAAACTCGAGGTACTTGCGCGGATCGAACGGCACCATTGGCTGATTAATCAGAAAGCGCTTCCAATCCGTGTCTTCTTCTTTCAATTGGTTGACGAGCTGCGGCCGGCGCCAGCGACCGGGCTGATTGACGTTCCATGTCATTTCCACCGCGATGATTTCGCCAAACTGGCCGGACTTGATGAATTCCCTGGCGCGCTGATAATTGCGCGCGCTGCGGCGCTGCGTGCCGACTTGCACGCAGCGGCCAGTTTGTCGAACAGCTTTGCGAAACTCGCGGGCTTCCTCCATCGTGTGCGCGGTTGGCTTTTCGACGTAAGCGTCCACATTGTTGCGGACTGCTTCGATGCCATGCTGCGCATGCTGGAAATCGGCAGTGGCGATGATGACAGCGTCAATGTCCTTGCGATCGTAAAGCTCGTCATTGTTGTGGCAGAGCGCAACGTGGTGTCCCGTGCTTTCCGATATCAGCGTCACGCCTTCATCCCGGCGCCGCTTCCAGATGTCCGAGAGCGCCGCGATTTCGAATTGTTGCTTTCCAGCATGTTTTAGAAATGCCGGGAAAAGTGCTTCGCGAAAGCGATCTGAGTAGCCAATAACTCCCGTCCGGACAATATTGTTCGCGCCGATGATTCGCGCGTAACTGCGCGCAGGAAAGCTGCATGCTCCCGCTGCTACCGCGCTCCATTTCAGAAAATCTCTTCGTGAACCTTTTCCGGGCATGGGACAGTACCTCGAAGCGTTATTTCAGTGCACCCGCCTTGCGCAACAGTTCCTTGGTTCCGGCCATGCTCGCGCGCGAGCACTCTTCCGGCGTTCCGCCGCCGTTCCAATGGGTTTCGAGACTCATCGTGCCTCGATAGCCGTCTTTCATCAGCGCTTTGAATTGTTCAACGTAGGCAATTTTGCCCTGACCCATCGCGGCCCAGCCGAATTTGCCATCCGGTTTTGTGATCACATCTTTCAGATGAACGTGGCCGATGCGGTCTTTCGGCAGTTTTGCGTAGCCGTCAGGAAATGGAACTTCGCCATCGGCCGCCGCATTGCCTGGATCCCAATTGACCACAAAATTTCTGGCGGGCACAGCCGCAAGGGTCCGCGCTGCTTGTGCTCCTGTCGCAGAATTGCACTCATACTCGTTTTCAAGGACCAACACAGCATCTTTCTTCGCGCCCTTGGCAGCGAAATCGCGGATCTTTTCGTCCATCGCATCGCGATAGGGCTTGTCGTCCTCGAGCTTCCAGAAGTCGAACATGCGAACCTTGTTCGTTCCGAACGTTTTCGCAATGGCAATGCTCTTTTCGAGGACCTCGTCCTGCTGATCAAAAGTGAAGCTGGCGTTATAAGCCGTACCGGTCGGACTGAATTTTGATTTCGGCGCTCCCGGCCAATCCACTTTGAAGAGCGGACTCGCGATATCCGTCACTTTCAGATCGTATTTTGTGATCAGCCGTTTGGCCTCGGCGATCTCCTTGTCATCGAGATTGAGAATGTTCTTTTTCCAAAGTCCCCGGATCTCGACATAACTCAAGCCAAACTCGTTGACTGCCACTTCGAGCGCGTGGCCAAAGTCCTGCGAGATTTCGTCGGTGATGATGGAGAGCTGAAACACGCAATCCAGTTTAGGCACCCGTGCCGCGCTCGTCCATTTTGGAACGGCCAGCGCTCCCGCCGCCAATCCTGCTTTTTGCAATAATTCCCGTCGTTTCATTAAGGTCCCTCGCCACCTGCATTTTACATCTACTTTTGCAGTCCGAGCGGCGTGATATTCTAAAGGGTCGCAAGCCTGCGCCCGGCCTTGCAGTTCCCCGCCTCTGGTTTGCGCACAAAAACTGGGCCCGCTGGCCCCTCTGGAGAAAAACAACCGTGTCTTCCCTGGTTACCGCTCCCGCCACAAAACGTGTCTTCAATTTCAATGCGGGGCCCGCTTCTCTGCCGCTCGTCGTGCTCGAGCGTATCCGCGAGGAACTGCTCGATTGGCGTGGCTCCGGAATGTCCGTGATGGAGATGAGCCACCGCTCGCCCGAATTTGAAAGTATCAACGCGGCTGCCGAAGCCGGGCTGCGGAAGCACCTCTCTATTCCAGATGACTACGCCGTGATTTTTGTGCAAGGTGGTGGAAGCATGCAGTTCACCATGGCGCCGATGAATTTGTGCCTGCCCAACAAGCCGGTGGACTTGATTCATACGGGGACATGGACTGCGAAAGCCCTGGGCGAATTGAAAAAGGGAATCGCGCATCGCGTTGCCGGCACGACTGAACCGGTAAAGTTCACTCGCGTCCCACGCAAGGACGAAGTCTCGCTTTCCCCGGACGCTTCCTATGCGCACATGTGCACGAACAACACGATCGAAGGCACGCAGTATCACACGATGCCGGAGACCGGCGAGGTGCCACTCGTCGCAGACATGTCTTCGGACATCGCGTCGCGGCCAATTGATGTGAAGAAATTCGGCGTGATTTTCGCGGGCGCGCAAAAGAATTTGGGACCGAGCGGCGCTACGGTGGTCATCGTGCGCAAGGATTTGGCCGAGCGTGCGGACAAGAATCTGCCAACGCTATTGCAGTACCGCACGCACATCAAAGAAAAGTCGCTCTACCACACGCCGCCGACCTTTGCGATTTACATCATTAGTCTGGTAATGGAATGGATTGATTCGCTCGGCGGAATTACCGCCATCCAAGAACGCAACGAAGCGAAAGCCAAACTGCTCTACGACACGATTGACGCCAGCAATGGCTATTTCACATGCCCGGTGGAAAAAGATTCGCGCTCGCTAATGAACGTAGTGTTCCGCATCGCGGGCGGTGACGAGACCGTGGAAAAAGAATTCGCCAAGCAGGCTGAAGCGGCAGGTCTTGTCGGCACGCCCGGACACCGCTCCGTCGGCGGCATGCGCATTTCGCTCTACAACGCCGTCGAACCTGCCGCAGTCGAAGCCCTCACCAGCTTCATGCGTGACTTCCAACGTAAGCGCGGATAAGTGTTTTCCCCTGCGTTTTGCTCTGATATTTTTCGCAAGGCGCGAGCGTAATTGTCATTAGCTTTGGATTTTGGCTAACAAACGCTTGAGGTTTCAATGACCCTTTACGCTCTCATCCTTTTTCTTCACCTCACCGGAGTCGTTACACTTTTTCTCGCATTCGGCGTTGAGTGGGCCGCGATATCGTTTCTGGGAAACTCAACCACACCGGCCGAAGCGCAAACCTGGTTGCGGCTCGCTCGCATAGGACCGCTCGTTAACGGTCCCGCTCTCCTCCTCGTAATTCTTTCCGGCGGCTATTTGGCTTCGCTCATCAGCGTTTTCAAACAAGGCTGGATACCCGCATCCTTTGTTGGCATTGCCGTAGTAGCAGCGTTGGGGGGCGCGATCAACGCTCCCAAAATGCGCGCTATACGTCTGGCAATTCCCGCGGGAGGAGAAAAGCTCTCCAGCGCGCTCCGCAACAAACTCCTGCCGGTTTCCGTTCGTCTGCGGACGTTTGCTGCCCTCAGCATCGTCTTCATGATGGCAGCGAAGTTGCCGTTCGGCCCATGCATGCTCGCCCTGCTGTGTGGACTCATAGTAGGCCTACTGTTTTGCCTCCCGGTCCTTACACGCAAGCCCGCGTAAAACGTGGCCGTCAGCAAACTTTCAGACGTACATTGATTTCTCGCGGAAAACAAAAAAGGCGCAGTCTCAACTAAGAGCTGCGCCCTTTCTTTGCCGTCTTTTTTCTCACGCCAGATCGAACAGCAGAACTTCCGCGTCGTTGACGCCTAGAAGCTCCAGCGATTTCTCTTCAGAAATCGCCGCGCCGTCTCCGACTTCGAGCTTCTTCCCGTTGAGCGTCACGCTGCCGCGCGCCACTTGCACGTACGCGTGGCGCTCCGGCTTCAGCTCATGCTTCACTCTGTCTCCCGCGCCCAGTACGGTCGCGTACAGTTCGTTGTCCTGCCGGATTTTCACCGAACCATCGCGCCCATCCGAGGAAGCGAGCAGCCGCAGCTTCCCGCGCTTTTCGTCGTCGGAAAAATGCTTCTGATCGTAGGCCGGCTTGTAGCCGTTCTTATCCGGGAACATCCATATTTGGTACAGATGCACCGGCTCCGTTTTTGAAGCATTAAACTCACTGTGCGCCACGCCCGTCCCCGCGCTCATGTACTGCACGTCGCCAGGCTTGATCACCGAGCCGTTGCCCATGCTGTCCTGGTGCTGCAGCGCACCTTCCAGAACGTACGTCACGATCTCCATGTCACGGTGAGGATGCTTCGGAAAACCTCCACCGCCCGCAACCCGGTCATCGTTCATCACTCGCAGCGTGCGAAATTGCACGTACTCCGGGTCAAAATATTCCGCGAAAGAAAATGTAAACCGTGTATCCAGCCAGCCGTGATCGGCGTGGCCGCGGTCGTTGCTCTTGCGAATCGTAATCATCATTCACCTCCCAGGATCACTTCCCATCTAACGCCCTAATAATACTCGTTATAACGACTATTGTCAAGAGGAATGTTTTTGGCCCTTAAATCCTTTCTCCTCTTACCCTTAGGCCACTTTCAGTTTTCCGCAGGCCTTCCTCGCCTCCCCTTCGCGCTCCCCTCTGCTTTGGTGTAAAGTGAAAGCTGGACCGAGGCTCACCATGGATTCCGTCACATCCACAGCAGAATCGAAGAAAGCCGGGGACATCGCAACCTCCCGCGAAACGATTTCCATCACCGACAACCGCACCGGCAAATCCTACGAAATTCCCATTACCCACGGCACCATCCGCGCCATGGACCTTCGCCAGATTAAAGTGGACGCCAACGATTTCGGCATGATGAGTTACGACCCCGCCTTCAACAACACGGCCTCCTGCATCAGCCGCGTCTCTTATATTGATGGCGACAAAGGCATCTTGCGCTATCGCGGTTACGCCATCGAAGAGCTCGCGGAAAAAAGCAATTATCTGGAAACCGCTTACCTTCTTATCCACGGCGAGCTTCCCACCGAAACGCAACTCAAGGATTGGACCTGGCACATTTCGCATCACACGTTCATTCACGAGAGCATCAAGAAATTTCTCGACGGCTTCCACTACGATGCCCATCCAATGGGCATGATGGTTTCCACTATCGCCGCGCTCTCCACTTTCTATCACGACGCAAAAGACATTCTGAATCCCGAATCGCGCAGCAAGCAGACCTTCCGGCTCATCGGCAAGATGCCGACGATCGCGGCGTTCGCGTATCGCCATACGCTCGGCATGCCGTTCGTCTATCCGGACAACGAACTAAGTTATCCCGGCAATTTTCTGAACATGCTCTTTCGCACCACGGAAGCGCGTTATCGCCCAAATCCCACTCTTGAACGCGCGCTCGATGTTCTCTTTATCCTTCACGCCGATCACGAACAAAACTGTTCGGCAAACGTGATTCGCGGCGTTGGCAGTTCGCACGTGGATCCCTACTCCGCCACTGCGGCGGCGATCGCCGCTCTGTACGGTCCACTGCACGGCGGCGCGAATGAAGAAGTTGTGCGCATGCTGCACGAAATCGGCTCGGTGCAGAGAGTTCCGGACTTCATCAAGCGCGTCAAAGCCGGCGAAACCAAGCTTATGGGTTTCGGCCACCGCATTTACAAGAATTACGATCCGCGCGCCCGCATCATCAAGCGCGTCGCCTACGAAGTTTTCGAATTGATGGGCAAGAATCCGCTGCTCGAAATCGCGCTGGAATGCGAACGCATCGCGCTCGAAGACGAATACTTTGTGAAACGCAAACTGTATCCGAACGTGGATTTCTATACCGGCCTCATCTACCAATCGATGGGCTTCCCCATGACGATGTTCCCTGTGCTCTTCGCAATCCCACGGACTTCCGGCTGGCTTTCGCAGTGGCAGGAGATGTTGCTCGATCCGGAACAGAAGATCGCGCGGCCGCGCCAGATCTATCTGGGACACGATACGCGCGGTTACGTGCCGATGGAAAAACGCACTTAGCGGCGGAAGCGATTCACCCTGGCAAACAAAGTGTTTTTTGTGAACCGGCTTCCGGTTTCACAGAAAGAACGCGGTCTTCGCTCGATAGATTAAGTTGAGAGAGGAAGCATGGCCCAAGGCCCAAACACTCCCGTTCGTTCCGGTCCGCGCCGCCGCAGCCAGCGCGTGTTGATGCAGGTACCCGTGCGCATTCACGGCAAAGACGCGCAAGGCGCGCCCTTTGATGAAGAAACGGAAACGCTTGCCATTAACGCGCACGGCGCGCTCGTCCTTCTGCAAGCGCGGCTTACCAGCGGCAGCGCCATCCAATTGGAGCACAAGCGCACTTCTGAAGCGCAGGAGTGCCACATCGTTTTTCTCGGACCTGTTCGCGGCAACAAAGCGGAAATCGGCCTGGAATTTTCCGCGCCGCGCCCGCAATTCTGGCGCGTTGCTTTTCCTCCCGAAGACTGGAATCCGAAACATCCCGAAGCGCGGACGTTTTCGAGCTCCCGAACGCCAGAAAAATAGATTTGGTTTGTCTTCCACTCCTAATACAAATGAAAGAAACCGTCCTGCTTGTGGAGCCGCACGGGCACGTCAAAGAGCGTCTGCAACTTTGCCTCGGTCAGCACGGAGTCTTTTGCGCCGTCGGCCATGATGCGACCGGCGCGCAGCAGAATCACCCGCTCAATTTCCGGAATGATTTCGGCCACATGATGTGTCACCAGCAGAATCGCCAATCCTTGGCCCGCAAGTTCCCGCATCGTGTCCCGCAGTTGCATCTGCGCGGCAATGTCGAGCGCGTTGCTCGGCTCATCGAAAAGCAGCGTCTTGGGATCATGTACCAACGCCCGCGCAATCAGCGTGCGCTTCGCTTCCCCGCTAGACATTTGCGCGACGCTACGATCCGCAAGATGCCCGATGCCGAGGCGTGACAGTACCGCTTCGCTTCGGCGCAAATGCTCCGGGTCAGGATGATGGTGCGGAAAAATACGTGTGCTGCTGAAGAATCCTGAGAGCACCACGTCCCGTCCAGTGGCGTCCGTTGTGCAAGCGGCGAGTAGATCCGGCGAAACGATGCCGAGAGAGTTCCTCAGCTCGAAAACGTCCCAGCGCTCCCGGCCGAGAATTGCCATCGAGGAACTTTCGCGTGCCAGCGGATAACATTCGCGCGTGATGGTCTTGATCAAGGTGGACTTGCCGCAGCCGTTCGGCCCCAGGATGCAGACATGCTCGCCGGCGCCAATGCGCAGCGAAACGTCTTTCAGCGCGGCGTGGTCGCCCCGCATGACGGTCACGTGATTCATATCGAGAAGCGGCGCGGACATGAGGTGGACCGGTTCCTCTAACGCAAGAAAGCGTCCGGCTATCTTAGCGAAGGAGTCTGGAAACCGAAAACGGTGGACGGACGTAGTGGGTCAGTTTGAGTCTCTTGAGTGGACAAGGTTAGGAGGCGAAAACCTGAGGATTCTCGCCTCCCGGGGTGGGGTGTTGCATGACGTAGCCCTCAGCGGCCGCGCCACCCTGCCCTGCCAGGCAGGGGCGCCGCATCACTCGCGTGTTGCTGGACCGCATCGCGGTAAGAGACTTACCACCAAAGGGCCGTCCTGCCCGCTATTTAGCACTTGGAAATGCTGGTGTCAACGCTTATCTAGGCTGCTTTTCGAACCGCTTTTCTAGACTTTTATATTGGGCGTGTGAATGTCCAGCGCGGAACTGGGAATCAAGGAGAGGTTCCTAATCGTTACTTGCATTACTAGAGGGTGAGGCTTGCCTAAGCACTAAGGCAATTCCGCCGGAAATGAGGCCACCTGCAATGATGACCCCCTCCCACACCAGGCCAGCGGCGAGAACAAGGGCGCCGGGTGCCCCAAACGGGACGAGCAGGGCGACTAGAGCGGCTTCGCGGACGCCCATGCCGCCTTGGGTAAGCGGCAATACGGCGGCCAGCTTTGCAAGCGGCCACGCAAATAGCCAGACGCGCAGAGGGAGTTTGAGTCCACAGGAGATGGCCAGGAGCGCGGTGAGGACTAGGAAGGTGAATTGGATCGTCGTACCAGCAAGCCAGGCCGCGATGAGAATAAGTGGGCGGCGCTTTACGGAGCGGAGCGCGTGGCGGAGGCGCACGATGCGGCGACGCAGTTTCCAGGGGCTTCGGCCGATGGTGGCGCGATAGACGAAGTAGGACGCGGCGCCGAGGACAAGAATCCCAATGCCCAGGACCGATGCGTAGCCAAGAGCTTTCTCTCGCCACGAGGGAGGCAGCGAAGCGGGAAGGAGAAACAGTCCGAGCAGCACGAGGCCAGCTTGCGCGGCGACATCTAGGAAGCGGTCGGCGAGATTGCCGGCGAGGACGGCGGCAGGACGAGAACTCTTGCGGAGACCCACCGCGAGACGCACAACGTCACCGCCGATAATGGATGGCAGGAACAATGTGCCAAAGAGGCCGCCGAAATAGCATTGCGCGCTGGTGGCGAGATCGAGTTCGGCGCCGGCAGCGTTGACGACCATGCGCCATTTGAGGACGCCGACGCCGTGCGCGCAGAGATAGAGAACGAGGACGATGAGAAAACGAGCGAGAGGAATTTTGCTGATTGCGTCGCGAAGCGTGGCGAGCGGAAAAAAATGAATCAATAGCGCGAGGACAGCTAACGAAAGAATCCAGCGCGCCGACGTAAGGAGCCAACGGGGGAAGCCGCTGGAGGGCTGGTGGGCACCCTTCATGAGCCGGATTTTTGTTGGCGCGCAAGCAAACCGGAGAATACCTCCTCCACTTTTTCCGCGAGAACGAAATCTAGATCGCTGATGCCTTTGACGCTGTGCGTGACGAGGTCAATGACGACTTTGTTCCAAACATTGAACCATTCGGGATGATGGTTCATGGATTCGGCGATGAGAGCGACGCGGGTCATGTTGCCGAACGCGGTGACGAAATCCTTACACTCGAATTCGCGGTGAAGCTTGCCTTGCTGAATCGTCCAGCCGGGCAGCTTCGTCATCAGTTTTGCGATTTCGTCTTCGGTTAGTTTGCGCGCGTGCATGTACACCTCCCAGGTTTACGGCGCCACAAGTTCTGGGCGTCATCATTATGGTACGCGAGTGGAACGGCTGCAATGACTGCGGCTCGCGCGACGGGGACGACATCGGCGTTGCCTGCATTGCGCGAATCCTTTATCTTAGAAGATTCCTTTACACGAAAAAATGCGCGGTGTGCGATTGCGCCGCGGAGGCGGAGAGTCCCAGTGAAAAAGAAAATACGAGCCATACAGTACGGAGTCGGTCCCATCGGCGCTGCGATTGCGAAATTGCTGCGCGAAAAACAGGCTATTGAAATTATTGGAGCGATTGATACGGACCCGGCGAAAGTCGGGCGCGATTTGGGCGAAGTGGTCGGCGCTTCCGATGCTCCGTGGGGAGTGAAGATTTCCGCAGATGCCGCGGAAGTGCTGGGGCAGGCGGCGGATGTGGTGATGCACACGACTTCGTCTTCCTTGCCGAAAGTGATGGACCAGTTGCTGGCTTGTCTGGAAGCGGAATCGTGTGTGGTTTCAACGTGCGAAGAACTTTCGTATCCGTACCGAACGTATCCGGAGCTTGCCGCGAAACTGGACACGGCGGCGAAAGAGTGGGGCGTGGCGCTGGTCGGGACCGGGGTGAATCCGGGATTCGTGATGGACAAGCTCGCGATTACGCTGGGTGCGGTTTCGCAACGAATTGAACATGCGAAGGCGTTGCGGATTGTGGATGCGTCGAAGCGGAGATTGCCGCTGCAGAAAAAGATCGGCGCAGGGTTGAGCGTGGAGGAATTTCGCGCGCGGGTGAAAGAAGGAACGATCAAGCACGTGGGTCTGCCGGAGTCGGTCGCGATGGTGGCGGATAGTTTGGGACTTGCGGTGGACGAAATTACCGAAACGATTGAGCCGAAAGTTGCGAATGAACGCGTGCAGACGGAATTTTTGACGGTTGAGGCGGGACAAGCGGCGGGTGTGCATCAGATTGCGCGCGGCCTCGGCGGCGGCAAGGAATTGATTTACATGGAACTGCAGATGTACGTTGGCGCAAAAGATCCCGCGGACACGATTACGTTGACTGGTCATCCGAATATTTCGTTGACGATTCCGGGCGGCTCGCACGGAGACATTGCGACGGCAAGCGTCGCGGTGAATTCCATTCCGGCGATTCTGAGTTCGCCGGCTGGATTGCGGACTTCGCGGGATCTGCCGATCGGATTCTTTGCGCCCACGGCAAAGCCGTAAAACAACAGCTCGGGAACTCTCGTAAAAATGCACTCGAGGCAAGCAAATACCCTTCATCGGATGCAAGAGAGGTCCCTCGACTCCCGATGGTCGCTCGGGATGCACGTCCTTCCTCGGACGTGCAGACTAAAGTCCCGCCCCTACACAAGACTGCCCGGCGCGGAGTGATGCGCCGGCTGGAAGCCACCGTTACAAAGAGCGGATCGGCATTGCTTGAATCGTATTTTCTTTCCTTGCGCTAGAATCATTGCAATTGCAGCCGGGCGCAAGTTGGACGGAAAAACTTACGTCGAGTTCCTGTGCGAGTCCAGAATCCGGTGATTTCGCTCGACGAGTGAGGTACGAGGGCGCGGGAAATTGAAGCATCACCCTTTATTTCGCGCCAGCTGGTGCAACCAGGCGAGATCCCATTTGCACCTAGCTTCCGCAAGTTTTTGACCACAGTCAGTTCGAGCAGACAGAACTGCAGGACGAGGGCAAAATGCCAGGGAACCAGTTAGGGCGGATCGAGCACATCGTTGCGCTAGTTTTGGAAAATCGATCGTTCGACAACCTGTTGGGTTGGCTCTACGATCCCGCAAATCAAGCGCCGTTCAACCGCACTCCGCCTAGCAACTTCGAAGGCTGCTACGGAAAGAATCTGAGCAATCCCACGCCGGATGGCCAATCGCTCGCTTACGGAAAAGGTAGCGACCCTACGGCGCCGTTTCCCGACCCCGGCGAAGTTTTTCAGGACGTTTATGCACAAATCTACGGCCAAAAAGAGACGGTGTCAGCAAACGGAGTGACATCGCTGCCACCGCAACCCTGCAATATGCAGGGATTTGTTTACAACTACGCGTTGAGAAACCAAGCGAACCCGGCAAACCTCGCCACGATGATGAAAGGTTTTACGCCAGCCGTTGTTCCCGTGCTATCGAGCCTGGCGCACTACTATGGCGTGTGCGATCACTGGTTTGCGTCGGTACCTTCGCAGACGTTGTGCAATCGCTCTTTTCTGCAGGCGGGAACCTCCTCCGGGTATGTGAACAACGACGGCAACGACGGGATTCTTTTCATAAACAACACGCCCACGGTCTATAACGTGTTGTCTGATGCCGGCAAATCATGGAAGGTCTATTGCGCCGGATGGACGATCACAAGCCTCGTGCTGCTGACGCAGATGCATGTGTGGGAATTCGCGCTGCGCTCAGGGTACTTCGAGCACCTGAGCGATTTTTTCGCAGATGCCAAAAAACCCGGCGGGTTGCCAGCGTATTCGTTCATCGAACCCAACTACATCGATTCCATCGTGCACGGCCCGCAGAACGATATGCATCCCGAGTCGCACGAATTTCAGCTGTTCGGACGATCGAACGTTGAACAGGGCGACAAGCTGGCATATGACGTCTATAACGCAATTCGTAACAGCCCCGATTGGGACAAGATATTGCTGTTGATTCTGTTTGACGAGCATGGCGGTAACTACGATCACGTGTGCCCGCCAACGTCAAAAGAGTGTGCGCTTGCAATATCTCCAGACGAAATCGTGATTCCACCTGAGCAGCCGGGCGGTACGGGGTTTGCGTTCGACCGCCTGGGCGTTCGCGTTCCAGCGATTGTGGTTTCAGCGTACACGCCTCAGGAGACGATCCTAAACAGGACGTTTGATCACACGAGCTTGTTGAGCACGGTCGTGAATTGTTTTGGACTACCGGCGGGAAGATTAGGGCAACGACAAGCGAAAGCGCCCGATGTCAACGAAGCTCTTACGCTGCCAGAGCCTCGTCAGGATCGACCGGCTATTCCGCTCCCTGGCGCTGCGACTATCGGATTAGAGAAACGTGTCGCCGCGCTTGGCGCCGCCATTGGCCATGCGCAATCCAAGCCGATTTCGGGGCTGCAGAAGAAGATTCTGGTTGGTTCAGCAAAGCGTCTGGGACTCAATGAAGAGCAGCAGCGCCAGATTGCGAACACATCGACGTCGCTCGAAGCCGACGCCGAACTTCTTAAGTTCGAGGCACAGCTTGCGATGAAACGGGTCGCGAAGAAGTTGTGAAAGACTGATTAGCGCGTCAGAAGTGCATAGCCGAGACTAAAACAGACGGAGCGGGATGTTGGACGTGATATTGAAGCGCTTGAGTGAAGCGGAAGAGTTGCGATTTGGAGTGGAGGGCGCAGGAGAAGTGTCGGCGGTGTTGGTGCGGCCGGAGAAAGCAAAGTGGCTGCTGGTACTGGGGCATGGCGCAGGGGCGGGGATGCATCATCCGTTTATGAATAAGCTGGCGAGCGAATTGGCTGGCGTGGGTGTGGCGACGCTGCGATATCAGTTTCCTTACATGGAGGAGCGCCGGAAAGTGCCTGATTCGCCTGCGGTGCTGATGGCGACGGTCGCGGCAGCGGTGCGGGCTGCGGCGGAAGCGGCTCCAGGCTTGCCGCTGCTTGCGGCAGGGAAATCCATGGGTGGGCGGATGACTTCGCAGGCGGCGGCTCAGGAGCCCCTGGAGGGAGTGCGAGGACTTGTGTTCTTTGGCTTTCCGCTGCATCCGCCGAACCGGCCAGGAACGAAGCGAGCGGAACATCTGACGAAGGTGACCGTACCGATGCTGTTCCTGCAGGGGACGCGGGACACACTGGCGGATTTGAAGTTGTTGCGACCGATTTGCGCGAAGCTGGGGAAGCAGGCAACGTTACACGTGATTGAGACGGCGGATCATTCCTTTCATGTGCTTAGGAAGTCGGGGCGCAGCGATGAGGAAGTGATGCACGAATTGGCGGAAACGACGGCGGCGTGGGCGGAGAGAGTGTCGCCCCTGCGGGGCTGAGCGAACCCAGTACGCACTGGGCTAGTTACTGTCGCGCCTCCGGCGCTCTTGGCACCGGGAATGGCCAACGGCGAAGGAAGCCGCACAGACTGAAGTCTGTGCCACTAGGCGGAGCTAGCGGAAGAGTGCGGAGCTTTTTCGAGGGCTTGGCGATCCCAATGGGCGAGCTGAGCGCCGGCTTCGTACGTGGACTGGCAGAAATCGAGGAGCGCGGCGCAGGGAGATGAAGCGCGGCGCACATCGTCATACATGAGAACGAATTCGTTGAGCTTCGGGTGGTACAGCGCGGCGCTTGGGCGGACATGGGATTCACGGAAGCCGGGCGGCTCGGGAGCCATGTAGGAATAGAAGGCTGGTCCTTCGATGCCGCTGCCGGGCCAAAAGCCGACACTGCTGACCTCGTGGGAGTAGGCTTCGCGGGTGATGGAATCGGCGCCCGGGCGTTCCGGTGCGCGGCGACCGGAAAAGCGGCTGACGGCGAGGTCGAAGCTGCCCCAGAAAAAATGCACGGGGCTGGATTTGCCGAGGAAGTGGGAGCGGAACTCCTGGAAAACACGATCTACCGAGACGAGGATTTGCCAGAACCGGCGAGCGTATTCGGGATCGTAAGAGGCGTGAACGCGATCCTGGTCAAAGGGAATGGGATTGGGAATTTCCACGGGCATTTTCCAAATTTTGACCACGATGTCCGCCGAACGCAGCATGTCCATGAAGGCTTGATAAAAGTCCGCTACCGAGCGGGCGAAGAGGGGAAGTGATTTGACCTGGCCATCGCTCGTTTGCAGCACCAACTCGTGATTGAGGAAATCGAAGCGCAGGTCGAAGGTGCGCTTGGCGTAAGGAATCGCGGAGGTGGTCAGGCCGCGCGGGTGAATATATAAGGGTACATTCCACCAGTGGTTCACGAGAGGAGTGAGCGCGAGGCGAATCTTGCCGACGATTTGCGCCCACATGTGAAGCGTTGCGTAGGTGTCTTGCCAAGATGCGAGCGGGAGAGATGGCCAGCAATCGGGCAGGTCGCTCATGGAGGTTTTCGGGGATTCATTCGGATCGGGCATGTCGTGCTCCGGCGAGTGGCCCGGGCTGCGTGAGCGAGGAGAGGATACCACGGCGAGGGATTCAGGGACGCGTGGCGGATGCGAGGACGATTTCGAGGGGAAAGGTGATGTGGCCACCCTCGACGTATTGTTGTAAGCCTGCAATGACATCGAAGCGGACGTCGTCACGTCTCGCGGGGGAGAGTTGGGCGAGTAACGGGCGGAAGGGGGCAGCAACTTCTGTGAATTGGGTCCAATATTCCTCGACCGAAAGAGCCCAGCGGGCGGGGACGGAGAGCGGCTGTTCTTTTACATTTTGAAAATCCGCTTCTTTGAGCGCGGCTTCGAAACGGCCGCGGACTCCGAACATGAACATGCTGGGCGCGTCGGGATCGGGTTCCGGCGGCTGTACGTATTTCAAGAGAACACCAACGGTGGTTGAAGTGAAAGGTTGTTCGCGGACTCCCCAAACAATGAAAACGACTTTGCCTCCGGGCTTGAGAACGCGGCGACATTCGCGCAGTGCTTTTTGCAGGTCGGGAAAAAACATGGCGCCGAAGCGGCAGGTGACGGTGTCGAAGGAAGCATCTGGAAACGGGAGCGATTCGGCGGCGGCTTCCTGAAATTGAATGTTGTGAAGATTTTGCTGAGCGGCCAGTTCGGCGGCTAAGGACATCATGCCTGGGCCTACGTCGGTAGCGGTGACGTGTCCAGAAGGGCCGACTTTTGAGGCGATGGTGAGAGCGGGATCGCCCACGCCGCTTGCCAGATCGAGAACGCTTTGACCAGGCTGGATGTTTGCGTCGTTGAGGAGGGCTTCGGTTGCGCCTCGAGTGAAGGCGGCGATTTCCTTGTGCCATTTTCGCCAGGCGGCGACGGTTTCGTCGCGAGTCCAGTCGTTTTTGAGTTGTTGGCGGAATTGTTCGATTTTTTCGGGAGCCGGAGTGGACATGGAGAAATTGTAACGCAAGAAGGCCGCGCTGAAACACAGGCTCAACACAATACAAGAAGAGAAAAGCAGATTCCGAACCCACGAAAAAACCGTGGGTTCGGAATGACAGTTTGGGAGTTGGCGGCGAGCAAAGAATTGGCGGGTTCGGAATGTGACAGCTTCGAATTGGGGCGAGTTGCGCGGCTATTTTTTCCAAAAGCGCATAACGCCGGCGTAGTCGAGGTCTTCGGTGGTGGAACCTTTTACGTAGCTGTAGGTTTCGCGGGCTGCGGCTGTGGCGGGGAGGCCGACGCCAAGCTGGTTGGCTAGGTCGAGCGCGAGGCTTAGGTCCTTGTGCATCAGGCGCAAGGGAAAGCTGGGCTTGAAGTCGCCGCTGAGCATGGACGGCGCTTTGATATCGAGAATGCCCGCGCGGGCCATGGAGGATTGCATGACTTCGACGAGTTTTTCTCCCGAGAGGCCGGCGCGTTGGACGAGAGCGAGCGCTTCCGCGAAGGCTTGCACTTCTACGGCGAGCAAGGAGTTCATCGCTAATTTGATGGTTTGGCCTGCGCCGTTTGGGCCGAGGTGAAAAAGTCTTTTGCCCATGGCGGTGAGGACGGGGCGCGCAGCTTCGAGCGTTTCGGCTTCACCGCCAATCATGAAGACGAGCTCGCCTTTTTCCGCGCCCCAGGTGCCGCCGGTTACGGGCGCGTCGAGAAAACGGATTCCGGCTTGAGCGGAAGCGGCGGAAATGTTTCGCGCCAGAGCGGGCGAGACGGTGCTGGAGTCAATGTAGATGCTGCCCTTTTTGAGCGCGGGGAAGGCGGATTTTTCGCCAGAGTTCCATAGGACTTCTTCGAGGGCGGGGGGATCGCTGACGATGGTGATGAGGACATCGGCGGCAGCGGCAACTTCGCGCGGCGTGGCTGCGCGTTTCGCGCCAGCGGCGACGAGAGAATCGGCGCGCGAGGCGGTGCGGTTCCAGACGACGAGTGGAAAACCTGCTTTGAGAAGATTGTGGCCCATGGGAAGTCCCATGAGGCCGAGACCGATGAGTCCGACATTGGGTTGCGACACGGCGACTCCTCCGAGAGGAAAGGAAAGATTGTAGCGGAATTGGAGCGGGTAGCTAATTGGGAAGTTGAGACCCTTCGGCCCAAACGGCGGGCATCAGGATGACAGAGTCTTTACATTGGCGGGAGACGGCGGGACGACAGACTTTTGTTTTGGGCGAGGAACGGACCGGACAGGGCTGAGTATAAGGAATCTTTGTTGTGGGCAGCTACGAGTAAGGACAGAACGAAATGTTTACGCCATTTTAGTGCGATGTGTGAAGGGAAGAATGGAAGAGGCGCCGCCTGCCCCGGCGGCTGTGGCGCTGGCTTTTGGCTCAGCGGATTCCGCAGCGGGTTCGGACGCGGATTCAGGGGCGGAATTCGCCAGGGCTGGGGTTAGGACCCCAGCGGATTCGGAGGGAAGTTCATCTATACGAATAATGTACGCATAGGGGACTTCCCAGCGGAACGTTTTTTGCGTACCGCGCTGATCGAAACGTTGTTCGAGGAAGATGGAACGGCCGGAATCGGCCATGAACATACCCGAAGCGGGCAGGCAGATATCACCAGCTCGATAATGAACTTCGACTTTGCGCCCGAGAAAGGCTGAGTAGCGGGCCATGCAGTCAGTTTCCGGAGCGCCGGTACCGGGGTCAATAGTACGGAAGATTAGGGCTGTGAATGGTGTGGAAAACTGCGCGTAGAATGCCGACTAAGCAGGAGAAGCGAGGGCGAGATAGTCCGGGCGGTCGGAGACGAGTTTGTGCCGAAAGGACTTGAGGATGGCGGCGCGATGAATGAGGAAGATGCCGGGCATGCGCTGTATATCGCCATCTGGTGCGCCGACCAGGTGCCCATGAGCCGACGCACCTAGCATGCGCGCGATGCTACGGGGATTTAAATATTGGTGCCATTTTGCGCGGACGAGGCCGAAAGCTTCGTAGAGACGACCGTCGGGGTCGGCGAAGCGCGGAATATTTTCGAAATGATGCGGCGTGAAAAATTTTCTAGCGCGTTCCTCATTTGCGAGATGGACGAAAGCGAGGTGGGTGCCCAAGGATTCAATGGCGGGACGAATTTTTTCGATTTCGCAAACGGCTTCTCGGCAGAACGTGCAACCGAAGTGGCGCAGGAAAACGAGAAGGACAGGCCGGGCTTGCGAAAGAGCGGCGACATCCTCGCCGGTTTGCGAGAGATAGGAATGAACAAGTTCTGGAAGGGCACGCGTGGCAGAAGGCATTTTTTTATGTTTGCCGATATGAAGCAACAAGGCAACGGCTTCGAACGTGACTCACACACTATGAATCACGGTGCGAGCAAGCGTCCAGCGCGAGTGAAGCGTGAATACCTTCGTAGTGAATTATTTTTCTAGCGAGGCGGGGCCGAGCGCGGAGCTGAGAACGGCGCCGGCCCGGACATATGGACGATCCCGTAGGCCACGGCGACGCTGAGCAACACCACGATCACAACGTTGCTGATGCGGCGCACCGCGCGGCGGCGTCGGATGTAATCCCGTGGCAGCGAAGGAAAAATTCCCCAAGTGTAGGGCGGACGAAACATAGATTTCTTATGGCGCCTATGAGCCGGTTCGGACGCTTGCTGAAACCCAAGAGTTTGCAAAAGGTTGCGGGCGGCGAGCCGAATGGACCAAAGAAAATTGTGAGGAGAAGAGGAACCCGTAGAGACACGCGTAATCGCTGGCATGACAGCCACCTCGGAGATCTAGCTGAAGGAACGCGGCTAGGGTGAAGATCAGACAGGACGCGGGCAGGTTGGGAAAGGGGCCGCGAGCTGTGGCAACTGCCTGATTTTGTTCCAGCAGTGAGTTTAGCAGAGAGAGGGTGGCGCGGGCGTTTTTTTTTGTAAATACAGCGATTATCTGAGGCGAACTGCGGGGGGCTGAGCTATAGCACGAGAGAATGGCGCGCTCGATATTCGAGAGGCGCTTGACATTTTCGCAGGTGCGAATATTGTGGGCGATTCGGTTTTGCTCGAAGAACAAAACGGGGTGAGCGGAATGAGAAAAGTGGGCGTGTTGGCGGTGATTTGTTGCTTGCTAGCGCTGACGGAGGCCGGACAGGCGCAAAAGATGGAGAGCAAGAGCTACGTGCTGAAAGCGGCTCGGATGTTCGACGGCAAAAACAACAGCGTGACGTCCCCGGGTATTGTGGTGGTGACAGATGGAAAGATTGCGGGCGTTGGCGCGAGTGCAGCGGTACCGACGGATGCGGAAGTGATTGATCTGGGGGATGCGACGCTGCTGCCGGGATTTATTGACGCGCACACACATCTAACCATGATGTACAGCGAAGACTACGCGCGCGCGGCTCTGGATGGTTTGCGGAAACCGATTCCGGAAATGGCCTTGGACTCCAGCGTGAACGCGCGGATCACCTTGATGGCGGGATTCACCACGGTCCGGGACGTAGGCTCCGCCCACTATCTGGATGCTGGATTGCGGAACGCGATTAACCGCGGGGTGGTACCGGGGCCGCGAATGCTTGTGGCGGTGCATGCGATTGGCGCAACGGGCGGGCACTGCGACGAAACGGGATACCGGGAAGGCGCTATCGGACCGGAGACGGGGCCGGAAGTCGGCGTGGTGAACGGAGCTGATGAAGCGCGACGCGCGGTGCGGCTTGCGCACAAGTACGGGGCGACGATTATCAAGACTTGCGCTACGGGCGGAGTGCTTTCTCTGGCGGACGCGGTGGATACGCCACAACTGACGCAGGCAGAACTGGACGCACTGGTTGACGAGGCGCACGCGTTGCGGCTGAAGACGGCGGCGCACGCTCATGGAAATGAGGGAGCAAAGCGCGCGGTGCTCGCGGGGATTGACTCCATCGAGCATGGATCGTTTTTGCAGGATGACACACTGCAATTGATGAAATCCAAGGGCACGTATTATGTGCCGACGCTGATGGCGGTGCAGGGACTTTCCGAGCAGATTGCGAAGGGCGTGGCGATTCCGCCCGCGATTCGCGTGAAGGCAGATGCAGCGATTGCTTCGGTGCACAAGACGTTTGCAAAAGCGGTGACCATGGGCGTGAAAATCGGACTGGGGACGGATGCGGCGGTCTACCCACACGGGCGAAATGCGGAGGAGTTTCATCAAATGGTAGATTTAGGGATGAAGCCAATTGACGCGCTGAAAGCGGGAACTTCCAATGATGCGGATCTGCTTGGGCTTGCGGACAAGATTGGGACGCTGGAAAACGGGAAACTGGCGGATGTGGTGGCGGTGCCGGGGGATCCTTCCCAGAACATCCGGCAAACGGAGAAAGTGTTTTTTGTGATGAAGGAAGGAAAGATTTATAAGAACGAGCAACCGGCAAAGTGAGTTGTCAGTAGTGAATAGCTGGAAGAGGATGCTTCGCGGTTTGGCGG
>Ga0137397_10000636_pt1 | contig 24164 bp, 27 predicted proteins | sample czorhiz116metaG_FD_106658 | JGI IMG/M metagenome (GOLD analysis project Ga0137397, IMG submission 106658) | Vadose zone soil microbial communities from Angelo Coast Range Reserve, California, USA - czorhiz1.16 metaG | ecosystem: Environmental > Terrestrial > Soil > Vadose zone | place: USA... | reverse complement strand
TTTATAACAAAACTCTACCTACAAATAATCTATCCTAAGTGGTACTAGGCTGCCATGAGGACGACGAGCACACGAGCAAGGGGCGGATTGGGTGGGGAAGGTCGGGTGTGCGGGAACCGAGAGGCACTGGGCCATTCCAGGCCCAGCACACGCGGCATCCTTACATTGAGTACCTGGCTGAGAGGTTGAAATTTAGGATGGAAAGTGGGTAAAAGATGCTGATTCTGCAATTTTCATATTTTTGATGCTTGTTTCAATTTTTTATCTTGATTTTTGTAATTAAGTGCCCCTATAGAAAGGGACAGGAGAAGATCTAATAAATTAAATTGAGCTCTGGTGCACACTGGCTACTGTGACAGCTCATGGCCCAGTAAGCACCAATCAGGAAATTCCCCCTGACTTGTATCTGTAGCATTTAGATGCACCCCAGACTGCACCCCCTCCAAACCCAAATAAATGACCTAGATCTGTTGTAAATAGTCTCAATCACTCATTTCAGGTATTTTTAAAGTGCACACAGTGTTTTTACAAGCAGGAACATGGTTTTCTATGTTTTGTTTCAATTTTTGGTTGGAAAAATATTTTACAAAAATCTAATCAACAAGTTTTAGTCTACATCTAAATGCAGTCCTAATGCACTTTATTTTAGGTAATTTGGTGCAAATTTGACAGAGGAGTTGCACAAACAAAATTGTGCTTAATCAGATGCTAGAAATGTCTGCCTTGAACTGTAGTATATGTCCCATCCTTGCTACACCCTATTTCAAATGCCCAGTGATCACATGACCGCCGAGCCATGATAAGCACGAAAAATCAATTTGAAACCCTGCTAACTTCCACCTCAGCTCAGGTGAGTGACCGAAATGGCGCGCATCATCACCAAATGAAAATACATTTAGCCGGAATGCAAACCTAATACAGCGCTCGTCACAGTACACAGTACCACTTCAGAGCGTCCGTCTGTCCAAATGCCCAGCCACCTCAACCTCATAACGATATCCGTAGCCACTCGCAGGTAAATATAACGCTACGCTGACGCGAGCTCTGCCCGCAGCAGCCCCATGGCCCGCTGCAGATCTGCGCTGGCGTCGGTTTCGGAGACCCACTCAAAGTTGTCCTGTATCTGCTTCGTGATCCCGAGGAGCAAGCGAGGGGACGAGACCGCGTCCGGCCCGACGAATTCACGGAGCGCGAAGTGCTCTCCATTCAGGCGCGAGCGCCGTGCGACTTCCGTGGCGAGGGGTTGACGGATGCGGGAATAGATGCTGAGCACGTGCGACGCCGTCGCCCGCGTTGCGAGATCATGCGAGAGCAGCGAAGCGAGGATCGAAGCATCCTAATAATAAAGAACAGGGAGGGCGGGGTTCCAGCGATCCGACGCTTCTCACGAAGCTGGCTGACTGACCTCGATGGCTTGTCCCGCCCCAGCTCCTTGAAACGGTGTCATGGCGTGTGCCTTGCATTGTTCATAATCAGATATCTGATAGCCAGAGAGGAAATAAATGCCTACAGCATCCCCGAGGATCGCTACGTTTCCGTACGCGTAGAACGGCAGAGGTGGAACGACGTTGACTGCCCAGCGAGATATCCGTAAACCATCCAAGCACTGAAAGGAATGTCATAAGTGTCCAGAGTACGATGCTTCAGTTCCTCGTCCAGCGGACTGTACACGCACTTGGATAAGGTCACCGACGTCCTTTTCCCAGCCTTGAAACAGACTGGCGACGAATGAGGAATCCATATCAACGACCCAAGGGCCTCCGAAATGCGTGCCCTCCTCGTGAGGACGGATTTCGAAGGCACAGAAGTTGATGAACCGACCGCGGGAAATTGGATACGCCATCAAGTGCTAAAGGACGAATAAGGTTTTGAATCAGGGTTGGACCACTCTTAAGCTTCTAGGAAAATGTTGTTCACCTGATTTTTGCCTAGATACTGCGCAAGTTAAGTACTCCGAAGCTAGCGGCCCACACAGAACATCCACGACCAGTCTTACTCACCTGCACAGGAGAGGAAAATACCCTATGTTGGGGGGAGATACTTGATAGCCCCGCGGCAGGGATGAGCGTCCTATAGGAAAGGACTCCGCTGAAGCGGAGGTCGCTCAGGCTGCGCAGCTCGGCGGCATCCGCGTTGCGATTCTGCAATTCCACCGAAAGTGCGGCGTCTTGGAACATCGTCTTGCGAACGACGGACTTGACGCCATCCGCCCCGACGAGGATGTCGCACGTCGCGGTGGACCCATCGTGGAAGCAGAGCTGGATCGGCGCACCCGGGCGCTGGGTATAGCTTTCCAGGCGCTTGGACGGGTAGGTACAGCAGCGGGAGGGCAGGCGGTTTAGCAGCACGTCGTGAAACTCTGCGCGATGGACTCCCATCAATTCACCTGGGGGAAAGGGACGAGGCACTTATTAGATCGGCGTACTGTACCCAAAGAAAAACAAAATCTGAATGGAAAAGAATCAAACCTCGAGAGTACATCGACCCCATTGCAATGCCCTCGGGCTGATCGGCCTTTCGATATTGTATGGAGGGTACTATATGCAGGGACATTAAGCATCGAGTCTCCTCATAACCACGCCGCTTGTCCTGACTCACTTCGGTCTTGACCTGGGCGAAAAGACAGAAGACGGACGACATCCTCTTCTAAGCCGAGCGACTTGAGGACTTGTCTGGTTCGCCACCAAACGCCGATTCCGGCACCTATTTCCGTGAATTTGGAGGCTGCCTCGTATACTTCGACACGAATATTGGGAGATTTGGACAATGCAAAAGCAAGGGACAATCCGCCGACACCCCCGCCGCTAGAGAATTTGGTTTTTTTTTAAAATCAATAAACATCCAACGGGGCTGGCAAGAACCCAAAGGAAATGTGCCTAAAAAAGAAAAGAATAAAATGCCAACCAGATAGCAACGCGAAACTTGCACGGTGGTTCAGCAGACATAATGGCAGACTGTAGGAACACACAAGAAGGCTGGCGAGTAAAAAGAGAGAGAGATACTCACCTGGAGAGGCGTGCATATCAAGGGTGCGATCTGTGAGGGTGTGTGGCTGATGTAGAGTAATTAATCGAAATCAGAAGCCGGCAGAGCGGAGGGAGAATTTGTTCGAGAAAGGCAGGCGGTCAACGCGATTACCACACTGTACGGAAGGTGTGACGCAAAAGTACGCTCGAATCGCACTTTCTGTGATACGGGAGTCCGACTTTTTCGCTCTTCGTGGTCAGGGCCAACGGCACGGTGCGGGGATCCGAGATACAGTACGCCGGGTGGCGCCCAAGCCTGAGGTACTGCCAGGTGTTCCACAAATATGGTCCATATGGGATGGACGTGATGTCGCGATTATGGTACTTCGTGCGAGGGACGCGGACTGGCACCCCGGCAGGTGGCCATATGGGTGCTGCTGCGCGGCAAAATGGAGAGTCGCCAGTCAACCCTGTCATTGGCACGGCACCGGCACCAATAACGAGCCCTACTGATGCTCCGCGGCAACTCATAATAAGCTTGACACCACCCTCTGCTGGCGCTAAGCATGAGACCATGGCCAGCGCCTTTGCCACGATCACCCATCTGAGGAGGAAAACCAAATATATGATGCCTCCGAGTCCGTCGGGCTTCAACCATGATAATGACATCATTTACTCTGCCAGTGTGCACCATCAGAGTTGTTGGAAGGGGAAGGAACACAAAAATAGGTTTCAAGAGGTTGCGAGTCCCAGCGAGTCGGTCGGATGCGTCGATTGTTCGGCAGACTTGAAGGCGCAAAATTCGAACTGGGTACGGCAGCAAGCGCCGACCGCGATGCGCTGGCCACTGGCACGTTGACATGTTACCTTTTTCGAACCGGCGATTATAAAATGTGCATCAGATTCGAGGATCTGACAAGGGGACCCGGGAAATCATCGATGAGATTGTGTATCGACCCAGCTTAAGCTGCAAGCACACCACTGCACTGGCAGTGCTATCACTGGTCGGAAGTCCACTACGTTTCGCCAGTGAATCGAGCCTTATTCTTCCCAAGGTGGGGCAGAAGGAAAAATACTCGCGCAACGGAAAGGCGCACGCACAGCCCGCACAGGTGGACGATGCTGAATATGAGCGAGGCGAAGTGTGACTCTGTGAGTAATTCTGCACCCATTCGCGATTGTATGTCTCAGGCTGGCAAGCCTGAGCGCGCGGCGCCTGTCTATGGGAGGTACCAAACGCTACTCCCTCGACTTGAGCTGAAAGCACCGGCCAACGAGAAACCATTAAGAGTTATCAATGACCGCATACAGCAAATCGTAAGTTGTCGACCGGAAAAAGACAATCGTAAGCGGGAGGCGGGTTGGGAGAGGTGGGGAGGGGAGGGGGATTTAAAAATCTGGATCTGGGGACCGCATTCAAACTCGGACGTTAAGTGGCGAGGGCGAGCACTGTTGACAAAGCCCAGGGATGAGAAAAACTGATAGTGAACCTTAACGTTTACGAGGAGAGTGAGTTGAGCGCCGCCGAACGCATTCAAGTACCACCATCCCCTCTACAGCCACAACACCCCTGATACCATGTTGCAACGGGCAGTGGGCATGCGTTGTGGGTCTGGCCATGATCAAGTACGGCAAGTCCCGGACAAGTGCCGAACATACTGCACGTGTACGTGATTTGAAAACAAATGTACAGTACGTAGCTGTGAACATCCCCAGTTTTACAGCGACTTGCCAAGGGTGTTTATGTTCACATATGTATTTCTTTAGAAGGTCCCATCTGCGGTGTACAACAAGCTTAAGGTGGTAGCGCTGAAAAGAAAGTGTCGAGCCGTCTTCATGGCTTTTCCCATGGTTCTGACAAGCAACGAAGGTTCGATCCTTCAAAGTTCGGATCGTTCTCCGGAAACCTTCTCTTCCCTGCATAACTTACACCTCGGCTCAGGTGAGTGAGTGGTATAGCATTCATCATCATCATCAAATGAGGAAACCTAAGTCGCCGCGGCGTGGGACCACATGCAAACCTAACACAGCGTCTATCATAGTGCATCGTAATCCTTCAGGGTCTGTCCAACTGTCCTGCAGTCTCAATCCCGTATGATATCGATAGCCGTTCACGAGTAAATCCAACCCTACACCGACGCGAGCTCTGCCCGCAACAGCCCCATGGCCCGCTGCAGATCCGCGCCGGCGTCAGTCTCGGTGACCCACTCAAAGTTGTCCTGTATCTGCTTCGTGATACCGAGAAGCATGCGCGGGGACGAGACAGGGTCCTGCCCGACCAGCCCACGGAGCGCGAAGTGCTCCCCATTTAGGCGTGAGCGTCGCGCGACTTCCGTAGCAAGGGGCTGGCGGATGCGGGAATAGATGCCGAGCACGTGCGGCGCCGTCGCGCGCGTTGCTAGATCGTGCGAGAGTAGCGAGGCGAGGATCGAAGCGTCCTAATAAATAGTAGGGTGGAGGGACAATATTTAGGCGATCTGGCGTGGCTCAAGGAACTGGCTGACTGACCTCGATGGCTTGTCCCGCCCCAGCTCCTTGAAAAGGTGTCATGGCGTGCGCCTTTCGTTGTTTATGATCAGCTACCCTATACGCCGGGGAGGGAGCAAAAGCTTACAGCATCCCCGAGGATCGCTACGTTTCCATACGCAAAGAACGGCAGGGGTGGCACGACATTGACTGCCCACCGAGATATCCTTAAGCCGCCCAAGCACTGCAAGGAACGTCATGTGCGTCAGGGAGTACGATACAATCGTCTACCGTCTGTACACGCACTTGGATAAGGTCGAAGACGTCCTTTTCCCAGCCTTGAAACAGACTGGCGACATATGAAGGATTCACATCGACGACACAGGGCCCTCTGAAATCTGTCCCCTCCTCGTGAGGACGGATTTCGAAAGCACAGAAGTTGATGAATCGGCCGTGGGAAATCGGATACGCCATCAGGTGCTAAGGGACAAACAAGGGTTTGAATCAGGGATGGACGACAGATGGGTCCTAGGGAAATGTCGTTCACCCTACTTTTGCCTAGATACTGCACGAGGTAAGTACCTCGAGGGTAGCGACACACACAAAACGTCCATACACAGTCATACTCACCTGCACAGGCGAGGTAAACACCCTATGGTGAGGGGCGATACTTGATAGCCTCGCGGCGGGGATGAGCGCCCTGTAGGAAAGGACGCCACTAAAGCGAAGCTCGCTCAGGTTGCGCAGCTCCGTGGCATCTGCGTTGCGATTCTGCGATTCCGCCCAGAGGGCGGCGTCTTGAAACATTGTCTTGCGAACGACAGACTTGACGCCGTCTGCCCCGACGAGGACGTCGCACGTCGCGGTGGACCCGTCGTGGAAGCAGAGCTGGATCGGCGCGCCCGGGCGCTGGGTATAGCTCTCCAGGCGCTTTGATGGGTGGGTGCGACAGCGCGAGGACAAGTGGTTCAGCAGCACCCCGTGAAACTCGGCGCGATGTAACCCCATCAATCCACCTGGAAGAGAAGGGGATTAGGGTCTGCGACCTCTACGCCCCCCCAAAAAAAAAGTGGAAGAGAAACAAACCTCGAGAGTACATCGGCCCCATTGCAACGCCCCCGGGCTGATCGGCCTTTCGATACTGTATGGAGGGTACTGCGTGCAGCGACATCAGCCATCGAATATCTTCATAACCAGGCCATGTCCTGACTCACTTCGGTCTTGGCCTGGGCGGAAGGACAGCAGGCGGACGACATCCTCTTCTAAGCCGAGCGACTTGAGGACTTGTCTGGTGCGCCACCAGACGCCGATCCCGGCGCCTGTTTCTGTGAATTTGGAGGCTGCCTCGTAGACGTCGACACGAATATTGGGAGATTTGGACAAGGCAAAAGCAAGGGTCAATCCACCAACACCCCCGCCGCTAGGGTGTTCGTGTTTTTATCAATAAACGGCCAATAAAGCCGACGAGAACCAAAAGTTATTTTGATAAAAAAAATACCAACCAGATAGCAACGCGAAACTTGCACAGCGGTTCAGACATAATGGCAGGCAGTGTGGAACACACAAGAAGGTTGGGGAGGGAAAAGAGAGATATAGAACTCACCTAGAGAAGCGGGCATAATAAGGGTGCGACCTGTGAAGGTGTGTGCGTGTAGGATAGTGAGCTCGAGCAGCCAGCTGAGCGGAGGGAGAATTCGTTCGAGAAAGGCAGGTGGGGCCAACGCGATTACCACACACTGTACGGAAGGAGTGACACAAAAGTACGTTCGAATCGCACTTACTGCGATACGGGAGTCCGACATTTTCGCTCTTCGTGATCAGGGCCAACAGCACGGGTGCGGGCAGGGATCAGAGATACAGTACGGTTGGCGCCCAAGGAAGAAGTGCGACGCATGCAAGAGGACAGCTGCTGGTTTCTTGATTAATTTACAATCGGGCGTTCGCCGCGTTCCACAGATGTGGGATGAAGCGTGGTATCGCGATAAAGTACTTCGTGCGAGGGACGCGGACTACCCACCAGCAGGTGGCCTATAATTGGGATATGCTGCGCGTCAATACGGAGAGTCTCCGGTCAACCCCTGTCAATGGCACCACGAAATCCTAATGAGCCCTACTGACGCTCCGCGGCAACTCAGCAGAAAAGCCCAGATTGACACAACCCTCCGTTGGCGCTCAGGCTCGGGTTCACAAGACCATGGCCGGCCACTGGCCACCGATCACCCATCGAGGGAGGAAACCAGAAGTCTCCATCTACTGCAAGCCATGCCAAGCGCGCTCGCTAACCTGAAGTGAAGTCTCTGATCCAGAACCATGACTCGGAGAACGACGTCTTTCAGTCGCCTTTCACCGTCTCGATCATCAGAGCCATTGAAGAACGGCGATGGGAAGAAAAGAGGGGAAAGGGTTTTCGAGAGGTTGCTGCTGGTACTAGAACGACTCCGGCAAGGGCCGACAAGTTACCAACAACACTTACAGGCCCGTCCTGCCTCTACCTACTGCGAGTTAATCAGCTGGAACATTAATATTGCTGTATTCTCTGTCTCCCCATCTCACCATCTCATTTTGCCATAGTCACGGTCTTATCCGTAGACTGACATCTCCGCCCTCGCGCCCTGTAGTCTGCAAACACAGTCCAACGCTCAACTCCAACTTCAAGTTGCGCCCATCTGTTTTCAGGCATTCCCTCTGCGTACGTCAGTTTAGCGCTTGGCGGTGCACCAACCTGTCGATCCCCTCTGCCCGCCACATTTCACTGTCTCGTCATCATTTTCTCACAGCGAACCAACTCCCCTCCCAAAGGCCACATATCTTCCTTAGTGGTGATCTCCGTGTCTGCCACTGTCTGACCAAGCGCTAGAAGATGGGAAAATCACAACATCGCCCGCGAATCGTGTCACAGCGGGAGTGGGAGGTGGTTCGTTCAAGGCGACACTCTCGGAATGGCGAACTCCCTTCTATGGGTCCGTGGCAAACGTTAGTCGCCGCGCACTCTTTCTCTTTCGCAGACGCTGATGGTTTCCCCTTTCGTAGCTGGCGCAGGGAAGAGTGTGCTTTGGTACGTCAACCCTTCAATATTTCCGTCCTGAGAACTTACGGTGTCTGCCAACTCCACCATCATCGAGGATATTAAGATACGCAAATCTGGTCTCGCATCACTCGCTATATCTTACTACGACTTCAGGGAGGAACAGAAGAAGGACCTCCGTGGGCTGCTGACATCTGTGCTACTAGTAGTCGAGCTGGCTCATACTTTGACTTCCTCTCCCAATTCTACTCGGAGCACGAAAATGATTCACAAAACCCCAGCGATGGCGAACTTGTCCAGTATTTACAGGAATTACTGGAACTGCCAGGACAGCCTATCTGATTACCGATGCCTTGGACGAATATCCAAACACATCCGCATTGCCGTCCCCCCGCGAGAAAGTCCTATTGCTTGTGGTACAGCCTATGAAGTCACGACTCACGAATCTGCGCATTTGTGTCACCAGTTGACCCGAGACCAAGATCAAGCCCTTAACTTTCCATTCCGTTTCCATCCATGAAGAGCGGACAACTGGAGGACATCCAGAATTGTATTAGATACATCATCAACACGGATACCAAGAATAGAAGGCGGACATGGGAGGACATGCAACGAGTGATCGACGTCCTCACAGAACGCGCCGACGGAATGTAAGCAACCAATACTTGGTCTATCTGTGAGTCTCGCTCAGGCACGTAATGTAGGTTCCGTTGGGTATATTGTCAGCTACTCTATCTTCGCGGCTGCCATCCAGAAAGTATTCGGCGTGCCCTGGTCGAGTTGCCAGAAACTCTCGACAAGACATACGAACGCACTTTGCGAGGAATTAGAAGAGCAGACTCAGAACTTGCGCACCGACTGTTTCAGTGCGTCTCCGTCGCTTCCCGGCCGCTCCGTGTCGAGGAACTGGTGGAGTTTCTCGCATTTCAAGACGGAACTAATTCCAAAATTCCGCGACGATTGGCGCCTGGAGGATCCGCTGGGAGCAATGCTGTCCACTCGCTCCACATTACTTTCCCTCGTCAATGTTGACGTTTTCGCGGCCATACAGTTCTCCTACTTTTTGATCGAGGAGTTCTTGACGTCTTCCCGATTTTCCGAGAAACACGACCCCATTTCCTGCCGTTACCACCTTTCTATGAAGCCAGCTCATACTATCGTCGCGTGAGCATGTCGGGGTAATTTACTACACCTGGATGAACATGTCACCGAAGACAGCCTGAAAATCTATCCTCTAGTTGAATATGCTGCCAGACACTGGGTTGAGCATGCTTATTTTGAGAGTGTCACAAGATGTGGAAGAAGGGGTGAAACAGCTATTTGAATCTGATGTGAAGAAACTACATCTCGCAGCTTGAGTCTGGGTACACGAGCACTGGAGGCTAGCCACACGAGGAGGAAGGCCTATAAGAACCTGGGCAACCTTAGCGGAAAGAAGAGGGGATGAACGACTAATTGATTCGGGCGTAAACCGACAGTATAAGTACATGTTTGGTTACTAGGATATACAGCAGGGAGTATGTGTACCATATTCTATGACGTCGTTGGTGTTATGGTATGTATGTCATCATGTCTCAAACAAGGCCGTTTCTTCCCGAACCAACTCCTTTAACATCATGCCGTTTTCTGTGACTTACAAACCGTTGTGAAGTTTTAGGTCACTGAGCACCCACAGGACATGCATTATTTTCGAGGCATCCCTGATCATTTAACACCATTGCATCTGGCACCACAACAGGGAAATGTGGAAGTCGCAGGCATCTCCATCGAGCACGGCGCAGGTGTGGTGTGTCGGAAGAACAAGTACTGTATGGGTCGACTCGGTTGCATGAGACGTCAAGTCGCCGTGATGTGGAGTGGATGTCGTGCGGTTTCTCGTTGAACACGGTGCCGACGTGTCAGCCAAGGAAAGGGACGGGACGACTGGTACGTCGCATCGGGCTTCGGAGTGTGGCCGCTGCATGTGGATCTCGCGCAGTTCCTCGTTGAGCACGGCCCTGACGTGTCAGCCGCAGCCGAGAACAAGGACAGGACGACCCCGCTACATCGGGCATCAACGCGATCACCCGGGACTGTGGTCACGTGGACACGGCGCGGTTCCTCATCGATCACGGCGGCGCCGACGTGGCATCCAAGGACAACGATGGGTGGACTTCGCTGCACTGGGCGTCATGTAGCAGTCATTTAGATCTCGTGCTGAGCAGGGTGCCAACATATCAGCCAAGGACAATGATGGGTGTACTCGGTTGGCTGCGTCGAGCACGGGCAGAGGATCGTGTGGACCTCGTGCGGTTTCTCAGGCTTGCTATGCACGGCGCCGACGTGACAGCCAAGGACGACGATGGGTGGAGTCTGCTACATTGGGAATCGGATCATGGTGATCTGGATCTCGTGTTGTCGAGCACGGCGCCGACGTGTCAGCCAAGAACAAGGATGGATCGACTCCGCTGCACGAGGCGTCGTATAGCGGTAATGTGGATCTTGTGCGACTCCGGGCACGGCGCCGACATGTCAACCAAAGATGAGAATGGGTCAACCCTAGTGCGCCAGACACCATATAACGACAATGATATGGACGTCGTGGGGTTCCTTGTCGAGGCAGGGTGCCAACATGTCAGCCAAGGACGACGATGGGTGGACTCCACTGCATCTGGCATGGGCCGAGGATCATGTGGATCTCGTGCGGTTTCTCGTTGCGCACTGCGCCGACGTGACAGCCAAGGACAACGATGGGTGGATTCTGCTGCATCTGACCCCATGCAGTAGTGATCTGGATCTCGTGCACTGGCAGTTCCTCGTCGAGTACGGCGCCGACATGTCAGCCAAGGCAAAGGATGAGTCAACTCTGCTGCATGGGGCGTCCGGATCTGGCAATGTGGATCTCGCGCAGTTCCTCGTCGAGCCATGGCGCCAACTTGACAACCAAGGACGACGACGGGCGGGCTCCGCTTCATTGGGTATCGTGTCGCGGTCATCTGGATCTCACACGGTTCCTAGTAGAGCACAGCGCGGACGTGTCAGCCGAGGACAACGATCGGTGGACGCCAATTATCGAGATCTCACAGTTCCTCTTCGAGCTCCCGGACTGAAGTGACAGCCCAGGCTACGTCGCAAACCCAGCAAACCGCATGTATGATAACACGAGTGAAGATTCCATACTTGGTAGGATCGACAGCAGGATATTGTCCTATTGTACAGTTACGGATATACCCTTCAGCTGCAATAGATATGACGTTTATGTTTGTATCGAAGAGGATGATGTAGCGGGATTATTGCCACGCGCGAGTTCAAGAAGAGTGTGGTGTGAAGTGAGAATAAACAAAATGCCGAGGTAGTGGTCGAACCTTGAACACAACGCGCGATGACGGAATGAAGGGAGGAACTTGAATGGCGATGTTCAAGACGAAAGAGAAAGCGTCTCAATGCTTCGAGACCAAACGCCAGATGGCTATCATGGCTTGTTGGTCCGGTTCAGCATCGAGGAATTGTTGCGCGGCTGAGAGCCTATCAACGGCGTTTTATTTCTCTTGTCTTCTGCGCAACGAGGCGGCGATGGGCCAGAGCCGAACCAACTGAACGCGCCGAGCGCAGCAGACTTTGTCGCGACATAGAAAGAGAGAGATAACTGGAAGGTACTTATGCGAATCACCCCTGCCCGCCCGCCGCAGCGACGCGCTCAACAAAGTTGAAGAACAAACCCACCCCTTCCGAGCCTTCCTTCGTCTCGTCCTTTCCCCTCCTTCCCACACGGAGGGCGTACAAATAAACACAAGCAGCCTTCTATGAGTCTCGCGTCTGGCCAGTGGCCAGCGAGAAACAGTAGGCACGGCACAGAGAGAAAGATATCAGAGCCTGAGAGATGGCAACTGATGGCTGCCAATGCTCTCCGGCCCGGTGGTTCATCCGTTGCCGGTCGCGGATCCTTCGAAAGCATTCTTCGTCGGGGCTTGGCTGGGCCCGTCCGCCGCGGCGGCTAGATACAGTAGTTACGGTGCTGTACTAACTGGGCACTGCAGGTCACATCTCTGGTGGTCGGGTAGATGCAGGATTGATACCCCTTAGTTGTCAAGTCGTTTAATTTAATACACGATCATCTCCTCTTTCCAGATTTGGCGGGAGAGGAAAGGCTCCAACTCGTCAGCGTCTACAAGTCCGAACCCGAGGGGACAGACACCAAATCGATGGACCAACTCACCGCAACAGTAATCCGACAAACATCCGTCCCTCTGTCTGTCCGGGCAATTGGGTCTGCGGAGACATACGTCCTCAATTCGTAGCGTGTGTATGTGTAATAGTCCGACGATAAGAGAGAAAAGCACTGTCGTGGTCGTGAGTTTGGTTGCTGCACGGAGTGATCCAGCTTTGTTCGGGCTCAGAAGGCCCGGGTTGCTACTGTAACTCCGGCGTAAAAGCCGCGCCTAGTAATGTATCATAGAGAAAGTTCAAACAAACCACTGGACCAGTTCCTAGGTCAGATCGGCCCACACCAAGGAGAAACCGCAGCAAATCAGTACTTAATCAGTGGCTGAAAAGTTCGGAAGAGACAAGGAAAAAAGTCGTGAGATATGACGGAGAAAATACGCCGGGGTGGGAGTCGGGAAAATGAATGATTGCGCAGCAGATGCTGTACTGTGGTTGTTCGTTTCGTAATGTTTTGCATACGGTACTGCCACATCACCCATCCAGATGGATGTTATGTGAGGAAGGGCTGCTACTGTATAGCAACACGACGGTTCGATAGAGATTCGACATCGAAGGAAGGGGTGACTAACGACTCGCATGTGAGTGTGCCTGTGCACGCGCTCATGATCGGATATTGGGCCCTTCCTGCCGTTCAGCTCAGTTCGATTCCGCTTCAGCGGATGAGACGCGGGAAAGAAAGGAGAAAGGAAAGAGGGCACCCCGACCTTGAAACACTTACGCGGCCGGTACTGTATCGCGAACTACCCGACGCGCAGTACAGCTCCCAGTACTGAATACACTGCAACCGCACCCAGACCCGCGCGGCAAGAGTGAGCGAGGCGCTCAAAAACCATAGATTACAGCATAGGGTCCGCCCTTAAGCGGTGCAAAATGGATGAATGACATACCCATATGTCGAGTAACTGGAAGAGAACAAACACCCAAGAAGCCCGACGAGGGATCAAGCCCTGCTTGATGTATGCGCGTCGAATTCACCAAACCTCAACAGTTGCTTCGGTGTGATCATGAGGCAAAATGGCGTTGGCGCGGAAAAACAGTGCATGATGTTGATGTTTGAAAGTCACGCCTTGAATGCAGGTGTTTTGATTGGCAGTGAACGAAAACATTCAATCAGGCATAAGTGTCGCGGAAAGCTGTAGGTGTTACCGGGATAAACTATGAATAATCCAGACAAGTCGATTTCACCGAACGAGGTGTCATTCGGTGGACATGTAGAAAGTCATATGCATCCTTCTCGAGAACGGCGCCGATGTACACACCTTCGTGTCTGTTGGCTATCAGACTCCGAGGGAAAGAAGGGGGGGAAAAAATAAATAAAAATTGCCCTGGTCTCTTAGAATGTTAGATCGCTTCTAGAGCATAAGGCGGCAAAGCCCAGAGAAGATGAAGAGGAGGCTGTGAAGATAGAAGACTCGCAGTAGAATAAGATTTTGATTGGGGTGTTGAGCGGAACGACATGGAATTATCATCCAGGTTAAGCCACGATGTATGAATACCTTCAAAAGGACATCTTGAAAACTATCGCTGAATAAAGTAGGTTAACCAAGCTCCCAGTTCACATGGGGCAAACTAGGGTCTAGATATCAACAGCGCGGGTAACCTCACCGAGAATGAGCGCGCTTTAGCGCCACGGCGAGGATTGACGACTAGGGATCCTTGAGAAGTACATTAAAGACAACGGATTCCTGACCGACAACAAACGCAGAATTTTCCCCGAGAAGGGCTGGACGAGGTGAAAGAACCGTCTTTACCAAAAATTTCACGTGAAATGATGCCGCGTTCTTTTGGAAGCAGCGAAGTCGGTGCAGAAAGGCGTGTACGATAGGACAAAAGCGGATAACGCAACGTCTCACGATAAGAAAATCCGATCCAGGCATCGAGGAAAGTCAGAAAGAAGAGACGCGGCGAAGTGGCAGGCGACGCGTCTGGGCGGGCGCAGACGGCGTTTGAATGGGCACGAGGGGGAGATCAGGTACGCGAAGGGAGCAGTCCGCAGCCCGATACCAGTCCCTCCACGGTAGCGTGTATGCGCCGCAGAATCTCGAACGATGAAGGGGCGAGACTGGACCTACAAAAATTGTGTGACGGGTGAAGAAACGATGCACACGCACGGGGTGGATGATAAGTCCGATTCGCTCTCGGCCCAACACCGCCAAAAATCCGTGGCTCGACATGAGTAAATGGGCCGATGAAAGAACCGTCGGACGGACAATAGGACTTCCATACCAGGCATAGACACGCCCAAAGCGCGGGGATTCTGTTTGACTTGGCGGACAGATATGGGGAGAGACCGAGGGGGAAAAAGGCCGTTCTGTGGATGGAGCTGAGGAACCGATAATACGGGAGGTGGCCGAAAAGTTGCCGGAAGTGCTTGGTGGGGTGATAGAGAGCGACGGAGATGGACGGAGGAGATGGGGGAATGGCAGGAGGGAGGGAGGGAGGCTAGAAGGGGGGACATCGGGAGAGAGAGGACGGAGAGAGTAGGAGGGAAGTGAGGGGGGAGGGAGAGAAAGGGGACTTGCGGTTGTTGATTTGACCCGCGGTCAGATGCCGAGTCGAGTCCTCTCTAGGCTAAGAGTCCTAGCCTCTCGCTTCCCTCGCACCGTCCCCTTTCTCCTCCCCTCTCTCTCATCGCCGACGTTGCATATGCATAGTCCTCGTTGATTCAAAGTTCGCACTCGGTCATGGGGAGACGGAAGATTGCCATACAGCCCATAACGGTTCGTACCATCCTGTCAATTGCCCCGATAACCCTCTCTTTTTTCCCCTGCGTTGCGCTCTTTGTGCCTCTTCCGTTGCTCGCTGCACTTGTTGTCGCCGTCTGACACGCTTTGAACGTCCTGCGCAGAACGACCGAACACGGTCAGTCACCTTTCTAAAGGCAAGTGCCCGTGCCAAGAAGTTTGCTTCAAAAATAGGTCCTCACGTTTCTCTTATTTCTTATTGTAATTCCCGCCCGTCATCTACTCCTCCCCTTGGCCTTTCACACTCAGCGCAAAACCGGCCTCTTCAAAAAAGCATATGAGCTCGGGGTCTTATGCTCCGTCGACGTCGCCGTCATAATATTCGGTATGCTTCCCCTCTTTCTTTTTCCCTCTTTCCCCCCACTTTTAGTTCTCACGGGCATGGCCCTCTCTTTCTCCGTTATCTCCCAGAGCGCAAACCTGGCCATCCAGACAAGCTTTTTCAATACTGCTCAACCGACATCAATACTCTCGTCCAGCGACAGATCAGGGTGCGCCCTCTGGATCTCTTCTTGGTAATTATATATCTCTGAATCGACCCTTTCCCACAGTTCGACGGGGAGCGTGATCTCCGCACGCCGCAGGACTTCAGCGGAGGTGCAAGTATCTCCCGTATGGATGACATGGGCGATGATGACGACGACGGCGATGCCGACGATTCGCCGACAGGGCAATACATCCAACAGGACACCATGAAGGGTAAGAGCGACCCCGAGGGGAGCCAGGTGGCCCGACCAAAGCTGGAAACGCCTGAAGTGCGTTCGATACTCGTCTCCTGGTCTTTGCTCACTTATCCTCCCTCCCAGCTCGATTACCGACCCCATCTCCACCTCCCGGAATCGTCGTCATCGACTCTCCCCATATCCGCCGACAGGCACACCAAGCCCCACTCATTCGGCAGTCGAGCTACAGGTTCATCGTCACCATACATCACGCAATCTCCAAATCCTCGAAAGCGTGTCAAGGTGGACGAGCACCCAGATACGACGACATCACCAGTCTTGGGCACGTTCACCCACCGATCAGAACCCGATCCCGCACCGTCACATCCTTCGCGTGTGCAGCCGCCTCCGCCACCACATCTTCGACCGCCTTCGTACCAATCTGGATTCTTCCCCGGGTACGGCTTGCATGTTTCGCCTACAGCGCCGCCTGGTAGCGCAGGCGGCCTCAACGCGCCTACATCGTTTCCATCGCCAACTACCGGAAGTAGTAGCCTGGGTGCTCATCCTCTCCACTTATCACCACCCTATGGGTCGCCTCGACATCCACCGCGGATTACACTGCCCCATTTTGTGCCGAGCACTGATGACCTGTTCGCGAACGTGTTTGGACCCGCGGGCAGCAGCGGGGTAGGTCTCGATCATCCGGAGTTCGCCTTCCTTGCGCCACCGCTGACGTTCGACTGGCCGCAGTTCGCGCCACCGACGCAGGCGGCCGGCGGTAATGGACATCAAGGACACACCACAGGTGGAGACTCGAGCTCGACGTCTTGGCTCGACTACCTTTCGGGTGCCGCGCCAGACGCTCCACCTCCACCGCGTAGCCCGCGGACGGGAAAGAGATCCCGCGGAGATGGGGCAGGCAGCGCTGGCGAAGAAGGCGCACGTGGCGCTCCGAGTGGCAGCAGATAGCACATAGCCCTCCCCCCGTGATACCGGTGTACAATGTGTATTGTGGAGCCACCGCCTCGCTCCCCCTTTTTTCTTTGCGTATGATGATTAATCATTGTCTTTCCCTCGGTGAGGGTCAATGGCACACTTTTGTGGATGCGGATTCTAGCTGACGAGGAGGACTAACGCGGACGTTTCCATCGCTCGATTGCTTCTGTCGTAGAAAGAACATTACATACTACTTACAATAACGACGCGCACCCCCCACGGCGTGCCGGTTTATTATCATGTTGCCTTGGGTGTTTACAGTTCAGGTACCAGGACAGGAAGATGATTTGATGAGGTGAGACGCAAGACCCGAGGGATATGAGGAGATGATGAAGGCGAAACTCGGCTCACTGTCGCACGTGGTCAGTTATCCCGCTAATTGAATCAATAGACGCGCGGGCGGGCCCACTAGTCGCCATAGCACTTTCAATAGCAAAACCATGTACAACGATACGGTTACAACATAGTACTTCGCTTCGAATTCTCGTCCTATCCTTTGTCGGATACTCTTTCCCCGAGGCACGGTCGCACAACACAACAAGGGCGCCGTCGCCCCATTTCGCAGTACCTCCATTTTCGTGCCAACCCGGCCGTTTGAGACCAAAGGCTACCCGTTCTCAATGGTCTTACGACACCATCCCCCGAGAATTAAGGTAAAAAGGTATATTCTATATCACCTGATGCTGTATTGTAGTGGCCATTGCTCCTTGCTCGAGGGACCGACGCTGGGAACTCGGTACCGGTACCGGTAAAACATCAACGGGTATGATATGTAACAACAACACAAAAAATCTTTTTTGTTGCGCGCGAAACGCGAGAGGCTCGGGTCTGCCCGGATCATTTTTTCCCTTGGATCAGTGTCACAGACGACTGGCATTGCACGCACTTGCAAATGTTGTGAGCGTTAGCGCTGCGCTGCTGCTACGCTCTTTTACTAGATTCCCGCATTTAGGGGGGGGGAGACACCCGGGAGGGAGGGAGGGAGGGGGATCCAACAAACATCCCATTCTTCTGGAGCTTGGTCCCCTGACATCCCGGGTCGAGCAAGCGCGTTTGTCGTGTCGTGTCGTGTCGTGTCGTGTCGTGTCAGTGTCAGTTTCCCCTTTCTTGATCCGGAAATACCCGTCTCCAGCAAGACAGCTTCAGTAGTCGCCCGCAACCTGTTTGCTCTGCTCCCCCTTCTACTCCCGACGCGGCGGAAAAACCCGAGCAAGAAAAAAAAACAAAAGGTTGTGTTGATGATGCGCGCGTGTAGAAACGCAAACGGCGAACCCCTGGGGAACAAAGAGAACCAAACGTTTTGGAACATGCCCGTGGTTTGTCGGAGAGTGAGAGTGGATGCGGCGGCGCAGCGCCAGAAACAAAAGGGGTTGGAGAGGAAGAGAAAATACCGAGATTACCCCCCACCGTAACGTCTAGGGTTGAATTGTACGTTACAGGCGCTTTCGTGAGAGATACCATACCAGGTCCCGGGGTACGGTACCGTGTACTGTCTTCTCTATCTGGGAAACTGGTGTCCTTGTTCTTGTCCTGGAAGCATCCACCCATCAACATTCCTCAGGCCCGACCGTAAACATGTGTAAATAGCCCTGGGCGGTGCAAGGTTCACATCTGTTACAGGTAAGCATTCAGTCCATCGTTCTTTATCGTTCTGTGGGTCGCTCTTCTCTTACGCACGCGCGAGCCACATGGGTTCTCTGGCATCATTACGCAAAGTTAGTCACGTCTTGTTTCTGATTCAGATGAGTGGACGGTGGGGCTGGGCCTAACGATTGAGGTAAAAAGTCCCGCACCGGTACTGTATGCACGGTACGGTACAACATCGCATACACTTCTCGAGCATCATTCTATCACACGCAAAGGCCCGTCGGGTCGTGGCGTACAATATGAGGACCCCCTCGAATTATTAACGCGTGAATCTATAAAATCCGGTCAGACTAGACGCGCGGAGGGGGAGGGGAGATGAGCCATGCAGTTTGGTCCATCGCCGGATAACTCACTGTACTGGTACAATACTTTTACGATGGGTGTTGCACCCGCTTCCGAAAGCGGCCGCATAGCACCGAGGTCACCGAGGAATCTACGATCGGCACTCCATAGGCCAAGGATCCGCGGACGAAACCTTAGCATGGCAGATTCTGACATGGGCCCGAGGAAGAAGCGATACAGGAGATACAGAACCCGGGTATCCGCAGTCGTGCATTGACAGGCGGCCGTCGTCCGTCGGTAGTCAGTCTCGTCGTTCGTCGGTTGGTCGTAGAGTCACCATCCCTCCAGGAAGAAGGAGCGAAGCGACGCCTCAATATGTTGTTGGATCAACGTCTCCCATCCCATCGCGAAGCGTGATCCCACGTGGTCGCGAAGGTTTCTTGATCATTGTGATCATGAGTACCGCAGTTGGTTGCTTGCCGTCATGTGCCCAGACCCATCGTTCCATTGGGATACCCCAGTAACCCCCCAACCCCTGTCTTTCCCCTGGGCCGTCAGACATTATGATACACCAGAGGGGTGGTTCAGGGTCGTCGTGGGCGGGCCACGCCATGTGCAGAGCAGAGTAAGCAAACTCGAAAAGAGATCTCGAGAGCAAGGTACCGTCGCGTAATCAACCTCCTGGTGAGATCGTAGTGCAGTTACGACGGGGAGAATACTCCTATTATTATGCTGTTTCGTTACTCCCCCTGTCATTCCATCGTCTCAGGTATGTCGTTGTGCTGCGTGAAAAAAGCTTGGCGCAATTTTTTTTAACAAAACAGATATGTGCTCCATCCAAAGGTAGTGACGTGGGGCTTCCGGGCTTTGTACAACGGTCGAGGCTCCAGTGGCCGAATGGAGCAGAGTCAGAGCCAGAGCCAGGGGTCGGTAAGAATGAAGCAGAGGACGGATAGATGGCCGAGGATTAGGCGCCGTTTGACCGGATTTGGGAGAGGAGGGGATAGGAAACCTGGAGGGATGGAGAAAATGTGGTAATTTGTGATCGCGCGCGTGAAGCGCCTGGGCAGCAGAACCTGATCTCCGTCGTGCCTGAGCCAGTCAATGAGCGAAGAAGGTTTGTTTAGCGATGATCTTGGATGATACAGTGCAGTACTGAACGTTACGCCCATTTGCGGGCTTCCAATTCAATTTACGACGAGACACAGGTGGTGCCAAAAAAAAACTGTTTCATGTAAACAGTATTGTAGGCAGGGTAAGGAAATGCCACACGCCACGCTAAAACCGCGTGGACGACGAAAAGTTTTCCTAGTAATGGCCCTGCCGGGTCCCGAGATGTTTGCTTGTTGCGGGGTCGCGACACCGCAACCGAGACAGGATGTTCAAAGCTATAAGTGGGGGGTGTTGAGAAATGCCCAGTGTGATGAATGATCCGGGTTGGACGGGGAGTTCATGGGCCACAAGCGGATTCTGGACGAGTATTGAATGCTGAATGCAAGGGCTGCTGCGGGATCAAGGAAGGAAGAGATATGGGCGAGAGAGCGACAATTGGCTCTTGGCTCGTTTAATTATTCAGCCGGGTCGGGTTCGTAGTGACGAGGAGGAAACGCGTAAACTCGGGGGAGAGTTTCCGGATGGTAACAATCTCTTTGTATAGATGAAATATTCCCACGCATCAATTCCTCGATTGAAGCTTAATGCTTCAAATAGTTCCTTCCCTCTTTTCACAATGAACCTCTCCTGCCGCCAGCAACATGCCCGTTGATCTTTCTAAACCCCATCCAGACCGTCGCAGAGCAACCCGCGATGCTGCTGCTAGCGTCCGACAGGACGGCATGTATTCTCGGGAGATTGAGATGAAAAGGAACCGCGGGGAGATCTCCTGTGCGGAATGTCGGAGGTGCGTGCGTGATCGGTCAAACCCTCTATACTGTACCTAGTCATGACAGCCTCTCCTTGCTCCGTCGAACCGCCCTTCTCATCTTTGCTTTTTTTTTCTCGCATGTTTTCTCCGCTAGGCTTAAGATTAAGTGTGACAAGCAAATCCCCTGTCAATCATGCCAAGTAGGTGCCGCGCAATATGCCTCCATCCGGGAGAAATCTGTTCTGACTAACAGCACAAAGCGGAGAGGGTGCGCCTCTTTGTGTCCGAACGGTCCGTGTTCTTTTCATTTCTAGTCGTGTATCCACAATGCTGATTGTGTGCCTTTGACAATCAGGCAGCCTTGCCACTGGACAGGGTACCCGGTAGGGACCATCCTTCATCCCCCCCCCCGCTCCCTGCAAATGCGGTCTTGTGTGAATCCCAAAGCTGACTGGTCACGGATCTTGTTCCGATAGCTTCGTCATTGCCGCTACTGAACACTTGCACCGCCGGATCTCCCGCATGAGTGAACGAATTCGTCAGCTGGAAGACGCCCTTGCCCTGCTCCAAGCCAGCACATCAAAGGAAACTCACCCGCTGCTCTGCGAAAATGCCATCGTCATAGATAATGAAAGCCCTGATGACAAGCTTCACGAGAGCGAAGACGAGGGGGCCGCCGATGTTTCGAGGGCACTCGGCACGCTCACCTTCACCGATCACGGTCTTTCGCGCTTCTTTGGGTCCACCGGTGGATCTGACCTCCTACTGGTATGTCGTGCCGTCCAGGGATCTCATCTGTCATTGTCGAATCATTGAATTTTTGCTCCAGCTGGACAATGACGATTCGACAGGGTCCCCTAGTCAAAAGACGGAGACGAGTGACAGCTCGAAGGGGTCCAACCTTCCCCCGCAACTTCAGCGCTTTCACTATGCTTTCCCATTCACACCGGTGGGACCCATCAAGGACACCATCGCGCTTATCAGGACTTATCTGCCCCCGTGGGAGCAGGCTGTGACAATGGCCGAGTCGTACTTGGAAAATGCTACCTGGATCTTTCGTAGTGTGACTCGGCATCAGCTTATCAACGAGATGCTCCCTTCGATTTACGGAAAGAGGCTAGCGTATCCCTCAGACGACTTCAGTGGACCCCATGTTTTGGCGCTATTATTCAGTATCTTCGCCCTGGGAAGCGTCCTTGACGTTAATTTGTCAACTAAGGCTGCGGAGTCCGAAGGCGAGCATTACAATCAGCTGGCTCTTACGGCTCTTGGTCTGCAACCGGTGCTCGAAAAGCCATCGGTGGTAACTATCCAGACGCTGCACATAGTGAGCATTTATCATGCAATGCTCGGAAGCGAAGCCAGTGGTGGGGAATCAAGTATGGAGTTCACGTGGTCACTCGTCAACTTGGCGGCACACCTCGCCCAGACGGTGCGTTTTTTTGACCTCACATCTGTTGAGCATGCCGTTTATCCCCTTGTAGATTGGATTACGTAAGCTCGAGGTGCATACATGTGTATTGTAAGCGCTCACCGAAGTTTTAGATCGCGACCCTGCCCAATGGGAAACCGATCCAAGGATTGTGCAAAGGCGCAGGATGGTTTTCTGGGATCTTTTCATCGCGGACTCGTGGCATGTAGGTGGATCTCGTGATTATTTTCCGTTCTCGTCGCGCACATGTAATGTCATCTTAGGCGCTCTCCACTGGCAGACCACCTGCGTTTAACCGCGACTTCATCGACTGCAAATTCCCCCAGGAAGACGACCTGCCTACAACTCTTGATCCCGGAGACAACTCCTCACGTATGTATCTATCTATAACATCATGCGGTTTATTTTAACCCCACTGACGCCGGGGATAGTTTCTGTTTGGATGTTTCGCTTCTCTAATGAAGTCGTGTCTGAAATCGTCACACGCACACTCGGCGCCACACCGCCTCGCTATCATACAATCAAGGAGTTGGACCGCAAGATCCGTGACTTCCTTCTCCCGCCTCAGACAGTAGAGGCAATACGTGGCGGACCTGGTGCTGACCCCCGATCCATCCCCCTTTCTGCCTCAATGTTATCATATATGCTCGGGGTAATTGGGGACGTCAGTAAGTCGATGTCCTTTTGAATACAAAATGCTGCTGGAGCTAAGCAAATCTTTTAGTACTTCTATCCCTTCATCGCAACTTCTTTGTCCAAGCCCTCATCGAAGATCCCAATGATCCAATACGGAGTCAATATGCACCGTCATTTTTGGCCACAGTCCGAGTGGCCAAGAATATCTTACAAAGCGTCGAGACACAGCTTCGTGTCCAACATGTTATAGTCTCTCGCTTCTGGACTATATGGACGTATACGTTCTCTGCTGCGGTATGTGTCAGCGTGTGTGTGAGACGCACGGGGCGAATGGTCTAATCTCATCGTCTCCTAGGTCGTCTTCGCCTTTATTGCCTCGCGCGGTCCGCGGTCTGCTCTGGCTAACGATGCCATGGCAGAGCTTGATAAAGGTTGCTCGTTGATAGCGGAGGCTGCCAAAGATAACCGCCGCGCTGCCAAAGCCCTCGTACGCCTTATCGTTGATCTAATGAGCATCGCAATTCATACCTTCCCCCAACTGCAGGTTATCCTTAATCGCATGAGAGAGAAGGCCCGCCGTGCCATGGCGGCCGCACGGGCCGACGGCGGCGCTGCTGCGTGGGGCGGCATCAAGGAAGAAGAAAAGGACGACGAGTTCACGGTCTATGCCGGCCGCACAAAGGTGTTCCGCCCGGGAGCCACGTCATCGCCGTCACCCGTCCCACCGCAAACACACGGCATGATGGAACTGTCGCCCGACGAGGCGCAGGCCCACGCGCAGGACCACGCGGCGCAGGCGCCAGCCCAGCCGTCGCAGTCGATGCTGGGCGAGTGGCTCGAGCGCCAAGAACAATACGTCGGCTTCGACCCCCACTTTGTCGCGCCCATAGTGCGCGCACCCACGCACACGCCGCAGCACCAGCACCAACATCAGCAATACGGCTACGCGACGCCCGAGCCACAATACACGCTCGATGCCGTGCAGCCTCCGCTCCCGCAGTACATGACCGCGTCGTACCAGTACCCCCCGCCGCCTCAAGGACCTCTGTCCCATCCCCAACCCCAGCCCCAGCCCCAGCCTCAGTCTCAAGCGCCCTCGCCTTCTTCCGCGCTTGGTGGCCTTCCCCATCACGCTCCTCCAAACGGGCCACTTCCACACCCGCACCCGCACCAGTACCAACACCAGCACCAGCACCCGCAAGTGCTCTCGCACCATCCCCACCAGCACCACCAGCAGG
>Ga0137397_10000634_pt1 | contig 24229 bp, 27 predicted proteins | sample czorhiz116metaG_FD_106658 | JGI IMG/M metagenome (GOLD analysis project Ga0137397, IMG submission 106658) | Vadose zone soil microbial communities from Angelo Coast Range Reserve, California, USA - czorhiz1.16 metaG | ecosystem: Environmental > Terrestrial > Soil > Vadose zone | place: USA... | reverse complement strand
GAAGAGGCTTAACCCTTGGGGGCCAGTTCCCCCCCCCCCCCCCCCCTTGAGCCGCCGAAAAGCCAAGCCAGCCCCCCCCTCCCCCCCTATATCGCTCCTTATCGTACAAGCAATACCCAGGTCAACGCCCCTCCATATTATGGTCAGCCCTGGGAATCGCTTGCGATGTGAACACGTACTGACATGTATAAGCTCAGGGGACCACATCGGATGGACAGTTTATTTTCACGCCCACCCAAGATTGGTTTACGTTCAACATCGAAAAGTGGAAGACCTTATTTCCCCTCGTTGAGTCCAAAGCCCCGCGAGTGCTGGAGATAGGGTCATGGGAGGGCCGTTCGGCCGTCTTCCTCGTCACTGAGCTCTGCAAGACTGAGGGGGAGATCATCTGCATCGATCACTTTGACCTCATGCGAACGCAGGCAGGCCGAGACCGTTACTCCAAGATCAAGCACAACCTGGCACTCGCAGGCGGTCGCGCTATCATCAAGGACAAGTTCAGCGTCCCTGCGTTGATGGAGGTCCTCATCGAAGAAATGTCGGCTGCCGAGCCGGGCTTCGACTGGATCTACGTCGACGGCTCGCACGAAGCCGACGATACGTTCCTAGATGGGGAACTCGCGTGGCGCCTCGCGAGGAAGGGAGCCGTGGTTATTTTCGACGATTACAGATGGGAGACCCAGCCCAAAGACAACCGGCACCATCCAAAGCGAGGGATCGATGCCTTCCTCGTCCTCCATGAAGGCGAATACCGAAGACTTTCCAGGGAGGGAGAATACCAAATGATCCTCCAAAAAACGTCAGACATGCGGATCGGCTTCTTGGTCGGAGACGCGGTCAACGATGGCCTCGAGCAGGCACTCGGATACGGCGCAAATGTGGCATATTCGGTCGACGGGTCGTACATCATTCCTCTTGTCGCCTCCATTCACAGCCTTCTATCTGTTTCCACGGGGAGGATAACCATCTACGTCTTTGATTGTGGGCTGTCGGAAGAAGACAGGCGAGCCATCGTCAACGCTATCCCATCTGGCAAAGGAGACATAACAACGCTCACGTTCCTCGATCTTCCCGAGGATAATCTCGCAAAGGAGAAGGGTGCAACGTGGGCAAGGATCGACCTTATTTCCATCATACCTGCCGAGCGCGTTCTCTACCTCGATGCCGACACCCTCATTCTCGAAGATGTTCAGGACCTGTGGAAGACGGACTTAGGTGGCAAGGCGCTCGGTGCTGCCGTCGACGTGGGGCATCCCCGGGGTTACAAGTCAGTTGGCGAGGGAAGATATTTCAATGCCGGGGTCCTACTCATGGATCTTGCCAAAATACGGAGTCGAATGCCACAGCTAAAGCACCTCGCAAGGGGCGGTGTGCCCCGAGGGAGCTTCGAGGACCAGGACGTCTTGAACGTGCATTTCCGAGGAGAATGGCGCGAGCTCCCGTTGAGGTGGAATGCCCAAGGTCTAGGGACGTACGCAGATGGACCTGGAGCGGACCGCGCGCTCATCGCAGTGCAGTTGGGGGAAATGAAGGCCAAACCGGCGCTTGTCCACTTCACGGGGCCAACTAATCCAGACATCGAGATCGTCCTGAACCCTTGGGTTCAACCGTATACAGCGAAACCGTGGGGGTATGCAGGGGCGCCAGGACATCCGTTTAGCGCCGCGTGGTGGGCAAGGTTGGGAAAGGTGACTGGATGGGAAAACTATTTCACGTCGCGCATATTTGGAGAGTACAAGAAAAAGGAGACGGAGAGGGCGACGGAGAGGCTCAAAGAGAGGTTCAAGAATGTCTTGACGCAAACAAACGCGGTTCCGTGATGGACCAATCAGATTTTACGGCAGTCGCGATAATTTTTACAACACGGATTGTCGATACCAATTTCTCGTACTACGACCCAATCAAAACTGTGTCTATGTGATGTATTCGAAATCGTAAATCATCGTAATCACCGTTGACTGTAATCGGGTCAACGGGATGTCATTGGTCGTACCGTTGGCGCCACGGAACGACGTAGTGATGAATCTGAGGGGCATCTACACAGGTGCGTCTATCGTTAATACTTCTTTTCCTGCCCTCTGATGGACGGTCCCAGATACGTCGCTATCGGTGAATCCTGCAAAGTGGCTGTAATCCCTCGATCGATCGTAGTCCTTCTGGACATGGACCTCCAAATTTTTTGTCGCAGTTGGGTCAAGGATTTGGTCTGATCGCCCTGTACGGGGACTCCTCAAGTCACTCAATGGGATGCTATTTTGTGTACGTTCAAATTCAGCAGGCCCGTACACAGTCGTTCGCAGGCTGAGTGTGATACGACAAACCATGACGGTGTTAACACTGAAAGGTTGAAATGGTCAGTCAGCGTCATGACGGCATTGTTGAGTAATTCTAGCCCACGGACCATGAGGAAGGACTTGATATGTTCCACCAGATCGTGATTAGCTACTAGCGCGCGGCCAAACAAACGAGTTAGGACGTACATGGCGGCAATCCCGCGGAGGCCCGTTGGTGCATGCAAAATCATGATAACCCACATCAGGTTCACCGAGAAGATACATCTAATACAGATTAGCTTCGGTCGGTTCCAGAGGAGTGATACTCACCCGAAATAGAAGGCGCCATCCCGCACCAGGTTGCCAATCAGACCAGACTTTCCTCCCGTGGCGCTCGTGATACCTTGATGCCTCCAATGCATGTAGACCGTCCGCGCGATGGTGAGGAAGAAGACTAGGGTATCGTACCCAAGCTCCCAAGAAACATACATGGTCGATAAGTGTCCACTAAAAAGGCAGACGTATAAACAAAGACGTGTGAGGAAGGCAAGTCGACAGTGACGCACATTCTTTTCGGTGGGAGATAAATACAAACTAGATGATACAGTCATCAAACCCTTCGTGCTCGGTGGAATTAGAACATGGACTTACAGTGAAACTGGTAGTTATCCAGAGGGAGAGGCGCAGCTGAAGCATTGGTACTTGTCAGCGATTAGGTTCCGGATCCCTGGAATAGCAGGGCTCACCTCTGCCACCTCTGACAGTATATTGCCAGAGACCGGCGACTGTCTGCAGCAGCAAGCTTGCAGATAGGCCATAGAGGATGATCTTACTACGGTTGTAGATCGCGTACACCCTAGATAATATGATCATTAGGCCTTGAAAATGGGACATGACGCATGATAGGTGTCGCGCCTCACCGAATAAGCATGAGTATTCCAGGAAAGAGCGTCAGAGGCATCGTGATTCCGAGAGGGAGGAAATGCATCCAATGACCGCAGCTTGAAAGGGGGATCAGGAAGTATTACGGTCAGAGGGTGATACAAGTCATGCAAATCATATGGGCGCACCGGTGACGAGTCATTGTTGTTGAGAAGTATCCTAGGAAAAATAGGTGGATGAAAAGACAAAACGCATGAAGTGGCCAAAGAGCATACCGTATGCTACAACGCTCACAGCAAAAAGCGCATAATATCTGACCTGGGAGGGCCGTTGTCAGGAAAAACGTAGCCAGGGATTCTATCAATGGCGACTGTACCAAAATAAACAAGTAAAGGGCTAGAGGGTGGGTTAAGGGTCAGATGTTCATTCGGTGGATCCAACTTCTGAGACGTCTTGAAAACAACGTACGGAATGTTTTCTTCTTCTTCCACACCGTTTGAACCTGTTTTCAGGCAACAAGGAATTAGCGTCGAGGAGGGCACAGTATTCGGGGAAGTGTTCCGGACCTCCTCGGGAAGGGTCAATAGATGATCGTATAGCAACATTGTGTACGCGCCGAGGAAGACGCACTGGTGAGTGCAGGTGTCAGTGGCGATGTAGCTGCATCGCGAGGCATATCTTACCTTCCCGATTTGGCTAAGGCAACGAAGTAGGGAAAGAAAATCAGCGTGAGATGGTTGCTGAGAATGACGAAGGGCAAATGAAACAGACATTTGTCTCAAGTCCTGGAATGTGGGCGTCAAGGAGGGCGTCTCTGAGAGGGACATGATGGACCGCAGGTCGTGAAGGCTCGCACGAACGCCAAGATTAAGGCAGGAATGACCTCTGCTGGATTTTGACCGAGTGATTGACAGACCTACGTGTGGCCCACGGAAAGGGGCAATTTTATCGTGACAAAGATAGAGAAGGGGATCGGGGAAATGAACGGGGGGAAATGAACTTTATAGTAGGCGAGTCAGCTGCGCTGAATAGGCGCTTTGAGCGGGATGGCCAAACAGTTAAGGAAACCCATGTAGGCTGGGGACGGGGGACGGGGACCGAGGAGGGGGATCCACTCAAAGAGGAAGCGTGTTGTATCGGGATCACCGGTTCAGGAAGTTCTCTAACGTCACGGCTATCCGCCCAACTTGAGTAGCCTGAGAGCGACAAGTCGCCTAGTGTTCGTTCTACTGTGCAACCACTGGGAAACCGATCCGCCATTCTAGACGTCCATGGAGACGCAAAGATAGGAATCGACTGTACTTGTACGGTTGAAAGAGCAATTATTGCCACAATGGTCTACGCCCCTGGTTGATTTGCCAACTGGCGAGCTCTCATGGGCGGCGACCGTGTTCTATGATAGTTCAAGTCGCTGCATTTTATTTTTTTTGGTGAGTTTGGATGATCGAATCTGAGTGACGGATGAAGAAAGCGAACCGAGCTGGAGCTGAGCGACAATGCTAACAGGCAGGGAAAGCGGGCCGTTGCCTGCACTTTCTTCCTCCTCGTGAACCGCAACTATCACGACTCAGCCGCGGTGTACCTGGCGAACCTCGGAATTTAGACTGATTAATGTGCCCATAGTATCCAATGTCAAGGCCAACGCCGACGACATTTTGGCAGGCGTTGCGCGGCTCCACGGGGCCCTCAACAGAACAAGGACCTTTTCGATACAGCAATCTGCCAATCAACTATCTGTCAACCATCTATCAACGGCGCATCCCACCCTAGTTCCCACTGGCAGAAGTAGCTGCCAGCCCCGTCCCCCAGATTCACTGGCACGTGATGCATCGCAGTTGAATGTGCTCGCCCCTCGAAGTCGCGATTCTGCATCCAGAAACCTGAACAGCTTCAAGTGACCAATTTGTCCACTATGCAAAGACATGCAATCAGCTCAAAAATTGTCGCCAAAATACTGGGTATTTACGGTAAGTGCTTTCAGTAGTTTTACTCTTTTTTTCTCGGTTTGCCACACAAAAACCGATCTCTTGGCCACGACTGGGTCAGGCGTCAACTTGAAGGGATCTTGATAGGGTAGGCAGTATCCCTGGAAAAAAATTGCCTTCCGAAGTAAAGAAAAAGAGAAAGCAGGATGTTTCTGATTGTGCCGTGGCGTTTGGACTATGATCTCAGACACCAAGGGAAATTTGACAACGTGCGTTCATTTTGACGATTATGAATTCAGGGTTTTTGACCGCAATGAGTGATCCCATCTCTTCGCTTTTGGGTTCTGATGGAGAGGTTTGCGCAGCTCTAAACGTCATATTGACTAACAAGGAGGAATGAATGGAACACCATCATTGCGAACCTCCGTCGAGCACGGCCGAAGACAGTGGCCTAGACTGGCTGCCGGAGGAAACCGTCCGGCTTTGACCGCTGGGCAAAACTCTTACAACTTCTTTTCTTCCAGTCTGCCTACTGTCTGCCTCAAGAGGCTACCGGAATCCGCTCAAACGCCCTTAAGGGCTGGCGGCTCCCGCGCGAGGAAAATATCAATTGCAAGGCAAATATGTGATATCATGCAGCATCAAGATAAGAGGGTTGATTCAACTGAATTTACTCACCGACGATCGTTGATTGACATCTGTGACAGGCATTGCAACGATCTCGCTCATCAGATCAGTCTTGTGCACAAGTTCTGCGCCCTCTTTTCCTCTGTGTTGGCTCCTAGTTTGGCTTTTCCCATCTGCGTGCCTGGATGTGCGCTGGGGGTGATATGAGCGCGAGCAATTAATCACCAGTTACGTGCGAGGCAAGGATGGCGAGCCCCCAGCCCAGGGCTCCACCGCCCTCACAAGGATCCTACGTGTAACGCCCATCCGGTCGCTATCGCTCTTCGGCGCGATGTCAATAGCGGGCTCTCATTGCATTCCAAGCTTCCTCTTCGCCACACACCGAGGAACCCCAGATACCGCTTCGCTGGCGCTGATTTTTTTTCTTTCTCCACCAAAGACCCCGTCCCACGCGTGGTGTGCCTTTATTTTTTTTCAGCGTTCCCTTGCCTGCTTCGCCCAGACTGGGGATTTCCGCCGAGAACTTTAGGATCCCGTCGTCACCGGGTGACCCTTTTATCTGCAGCCGCCAGGGAAAGCAGAACACCATAAGCAAATAACTTCTCTCGCGTATTACTCACTTCTGGCCTGACTTTTGGATGCATTCGGTCCGTTGTTGCCGCCACGTGAGAGGCCGACGTGTACGCCAGGTTCTGAGGCGTCAGCATGTCAACGCCACGTCTCAAGTGCCCATCTTGATTGAAAAGGCTCGAGAAAACCCTCCTGGGTATATGACGGTTCACCATTCTCCAACGAGACATCCCAGATGATATTTGTACAGCAAATAGGTTATAACCAATGACATAATTTTTGGCCAGTGAGCCATCTACAGTGTAAACTCAAACCGCGGATGACGGTCTCCGAGTCGCCTCTGCTCCTCAGGGGAGTCCCATTCACCAAGTCCGGTGCCTTGTCCGTGCGTCTGTAGGAGTCGCTCCACTTCCTTGCGCTTTTTCGTATTGCAGGCATGGAAGTAAAAGATAAGACCGGCGGATATAATAGCCATGCTCAGTGAAAAGCCTAGGTTGATGGAGGTCGCTCTGTGGAACCGTGGAGGGTCTACAAAGAGCCAGGCGGAAACGATGCCTCCGACGTTAGTCATGGCAAAGACGAAAGCAACCGCGGTCGCGCGGCGGTAATGCGGTTGTACGTTGTTCGCAACCCACGTGGAGAGGGAGGGAGCGCAGCCAAAACTGCCCACTACCTGGAGAAATAGGGCGCCGTAGTCGGTCGTTTTGTTATGTGAGCCTGGATACGTGAACGGATAACCGTCGCTTCAGAGGTCAATAGAAGAGCGAACCGGAACCACGCACCGAGGAAGATGGCGTAACCTGACACAGCGAGAAGCGCGCAGAACGTAGCCATCACCCCGCGATTCTTGTACTTGTCGCAGAAATAGGCGGAAATGATGCTGAAAACGAAGGAGCAAGCGTACGGAGGTACCTAGCAATGACGTGTAAACACCACGTGGCCTCTTCTTGGTGGTTTAAATGAGCGTACTGTTAACAGCTGCGTGCGACTAGGGGAATGTCCAAGCGCGGAAACGATAGTTGGTGTACTACGGCAGATAAGTCAGTACCTGTGCCGGATGAGGAAGCAGAACGTACAAGTTGGAAAGACCGTAGACCTATCAAGCAATGATCCATATTCATGAATATATTGGCACGAGAGAACCTGGAGCTAGCTCACCGTTACGCCGTTGCCGAACAAGGGAATTGCGAGCAGCAAAACGTGAGGCGCATCTCTGAATACGCTGGCGACTTCACTCCAACGGAACACCTCCTTGTATTTGCCATCGGTGTCAGCGTCACCACTCCAATCTTCGCAAAGGTCTCGGCAATACGCCTCGCGCTCCTCTTCGGTGAGAAGTTTGATGCTTCTAGGTGAGGCGGGGACGAAAAGGAAAGTGGCAAGTCCAAAAGCGACAGTGAAGGCCCCCTCCTAAGCAAAGAGCAAGGAGATGAGTAAAATACGACAAACGTAGAAGAGCATACGAACGAGAATAAAGATCCACCGCCAGCCAGCGATTCCGTACTTGCCATCTAGGTGCATGATGGCGAATGCCAGAAGACCAGAGAAGGCACCAGCAAGAGAGGTGACGCTGAACATCATGGCAAGGCGGAACTGCATAGCATGGCGCTTGTAAAAAGCGGAAAGGAGGAGCACGATGCCAGGGAAGAGACCACCTAAGGGTGCACCCCATCAGTATTGAAGCAGATTCATGCTAAATGGAAACTACCCTCGACGATGCCAAGGAAGAACCGACAGGCGAGAAGACCGTGATAAGATTTTACAGCGCCTAATATGTGTTGTGAGTGCTAGCGACGGCGAAACACACAGAAAATGGCTACCCTGGCATGCGCAGACTATTCCCCAGAGTACGACCATAACGGGAAGGGTCACATTGGCACCAAGGCGTTTCATGAGTAGGTTCATGGGAAGTTCCATAAAAACGTAAGGGACACTTTTCGATTATCAACATAGAAACATCACGAAAGGCCGAGATTTCCTACTAAAAGACGGTCAACGCAGTGGAGAACTGGTACGCCGTCATGTTGAGGCTCTTCGTAAGGCCAGCTACTCGAGCATTACCAATATTCCTTTTGGTTGGGTTTGGTCAAAAATGCGGTCAAGTTACTACCCGAGAGACGTACGATCTATCCTGCAAGCATTCCATTATTGTTGGGGCCTCCAGGCATGCGGCAGCAGTGCACTCACCAAGAATGACAGAAAATCTGAACGAGAGATGAGCACCAGGCAGCGGGAGATGGGGCGGTTAGTAGAGAGGACATACAAAACATCGCGACGATGGGGACGAGATAGAAATCTATCTTAAGAGTTGCTCTCCGGAGGACTTTCGGGTTCATATGCTGGATCTGCTCAGAGTCATCCCCGCGCAAGCTAGGGACGAAACCAGAGGTAGCATCCTCCTTGTTAGGAGAAGGTGAGCGCCCAGACCCGAGCGAGGCAGCCATGAGAAAATGGGCAGGGAAAACGAGGGGTCTGGAGGGTACGGTATCATACTGCACCCCACCGACTTTTAAACTACTTGAAACTTGATCGTGATCGTGCTGGCCAGCGCTGCCCACGGGTGGTAGTAGAAGAGCGGGAATCGGACCCCTGATACCACCATGCACTCCGAGTCTATCCCTATCCCTCGGAATCTCTCATGGCCTTGACAGCAATCATCTCGGCTATCTCTTTTCTGGATCAGTTCACTTCCTCCGCCGAGGTCCATCTTACCATTTTGTCAACCACAAACCGTGTTTCCTCGTTTCTACACCACAACCTGAAGGAGAGGCTTCACACCTAGCCTGGCGGCTCAGGAACCGAGAGGCTAGAGCTCTCTACTCTCAACCATCTCTTGAGACCCTGGAAGATCTACTAGTAGCTCCCGTTTATCACCATGTAGCAACACACCTTCCTGAAAACTCTCCTGGTCAAATGATTACCTGGACACTCGCCTGCCTTTCTTGGAGACACAGGGTGATATCAGTATCAATATTGGGGGATGAGATCATCGCCTTGTTTACCAAAATCCCCCACGTATGGCCCCGTCTTCACGTCGGTCGTACGGTCTCGGCTCGCTCGCTGCGGTGCGGACCGTACATGTGGCATTACTCATGGATGCTTACAACATTATGCCGGCTAATCCACTGGTTCGATTGATTCTGTTCGATGTTTCCACCGGCAGATGCTCCCAGATGTGGTCGGAGGGTTGACCGCGGCCACGAGGCGTGAAATGGACAAGGGTATCGGGGTCTTCACCTGGACAAACGTCATGAATCGTGGCGGAATGTTCGTAACTTTGATTCGTCGCGGCTTGCTGCAAGCCTCAACAAGGCCCCACCCACATTCATCAGTCCGCGAAGCTTCCATAACGGATGTCTGTTAGATAACTTAGGCACATGGCCTGAACTTCTTCCCTGGTTCTCCAGGGGCAGCCCATCGCGTCATGGGCAAGGACCCATCAAGTGTCCTTTCCTGACACGGCTGACACACGATGCCGCCAGGATTGGAGAGCGACTTCCTTGAACTGTTCGTCGAACCCTCGAACCCACGACCACGCGGCGGACGGACGCCTTCGACCGCGGTGCTGGGCGAACCCTGTTGGCTGCTTCCGTCAGAGTCCCCCGATAGAAACACATTCGAATCGTTGCTGTGAAGTGTTGATTAACTTTTTTTTCTTTTCCCAGGTATGACCAGTACGCACGGTCACCTGAGACCCTCTTCGTTGGATTTTGGGGCATTCGGATGGACACCTTTCATAGAATGCGATGTGGGTGCCTCTGCTCGTGCAACCCTATTGCAAGCACGTCCGCACGCCCGAGACTGCCCCGTTACCATCATGATACCGCCAGTTCGAGAAGCGCTTCGCGTGGTGCCCTTATCGTGTACGCACCCACGCAGTCAGGCATGCGCCCGACAGCGATGTGGGCGGATGGTTAATTGGCGACGAGGGAGATCCCTGAGATTCACAGAACTGGATCTGCAACGAGGGTGTTCCTGAGCTTGAGGCCGATTCAAATATGGACACGAGTAACGTTAGATCTCCCGACTCGTACGCATTACAGTATTCAGTCGGTTCGTTAGTGCACCCTCGTGGTCGTGGTCGATGACGGCAATGACGGCCGCGGGCATGATAAATTCGGTTCAAATTTGTGTTGCACTACTTTGCACTGGTACATGAACGTACACATTGTTACATCCCTGTGTTTTATCCCATCGCCTGCGGCGCCGTGCGCAGTAATCGAACTAGTTTAGTACGAGAGCACGATCGTCAGGCCTTCGTGCCCGCAGCGACCTCGTGGAGGTAGCTTCCAAGAAGCTTGGTCTGTAGGCAAAAACAGGGTCAACCCATACGACTCGAAAACAAAATGAAAGAGGAATTGTTACGTACCCCCTCGATGAAGTTTGATGTGTCTAACTTCTCATTCGTAGAGCTGTGCCAAGGCACAGCAAGTCAGTGAATCTTATCGAGGAAGAAGTGCGGAGACGTACTGAGCGCCGTCGTCCCCGCGGCCCATGGGAAGCAGGAGCACGTTCACGCCGAGGGCCTCTGCAAACGTGAGCGTCACAGGAATCGAGCCACCCTCGCGTGTATAGTCCGGTGTTTTCTTGTACACGGCCTAATGGAGAACACATGAGGAAAAAATTGGTATTGAAAGGCAGTCAAGTTTACCTCTGTCGCACGATGCGCGGCCTCATAGTTCCAGTGTTTATAATTCTCGACCCAGGGCTTTCCTCCGTGGAAATTCTCCACGCTGAAGGTGTTCTTGCTCCCAAGTTTCTTAAACTCACTCCGCAGGTACGAGAACACGAGTATGTCGACGATCTCCGGTGTCTGGGGGGGAACGAGACGGATGCTGAACTTGCCACATACTTTCGCTGGGATGACCGTTTTGGCCCCTGGGCCGTAAAATGCGCCTTCGATGCCATGGAGAGAAAGCGAAGGGTAACGCATGCGTCCCATTAGTGCGGACGTCTTATCTTCCGAAATCGCAATCTTGGCACCGGCGGAGGCCTCCACGTCCTCGATACTGTAGTTAAGCTTCTTGTAGAGCTGCCTGCAGCAAGAGACAAACAAGAATGGTTGGTGGGAGCGAATGCGTGGAAAAGGATACGTGCCTTTCCTCCTCGTCAGGTGGAGACACCATCTTGTCGACTCCAGGAATGAGAATGTTGCCCTGCGGATCGACGAGCTTGCTCATGAGGCTGATGAGATCGGTCATGGGTTCGTGCACCATACGGCCAAAGACGCCTGAATGGAGGTCCCTGGCCGGACCGGCGATGGTCAGCTTGTAGTACGAGATGCCGCGAAGTCCATAGGTCAACGCAGGTGTACGAGTGTCGAGCCAGTAGTTGTCTGACTAACGGCGTGTGGTTAGAAGCAGCTGCGAGAAAGAAGAGTGAATGTGCCCACAATGCAAACTGCGTCGACGCCATCGAACCAGGAGTCCTTGCGTTTCCTGACCTCGGCGAGGATGAATTCGTCGAGGCCTTCGGAGCCAGACTCTTCCATGCCTTCGAAGCAGAAGCGAATGTTTACGGGAAGGGGCTTGTTGAGAGTATGGTGTGCGTCGAGCACGTTGATCCAGCCAAAGATGGGACCTTTGTCATCGCTTGAACCTCGACCATACAGACGACCGGTCTTGTCATCTCTGGTCAGTTGGAACGGTGGGAAGTCCCAGCCATCAGACAGTTGGGCCTAGAGAGAAAGGTAAGGGATATATATATTACGTCGAGGAAGGTGACGACAGACTGGTTGTACATCGAAGTGACCGTAAATGAGGATGGTTTTTTTGGACTTGTCGTCACCAATCCTCCCCAATACGAGCGGAGGAAGCTTCAAGCTTTGGCCCTCTATTACATGGGTACCAAGCTCAACGATTTGGGTCTCAACAGCGTATTGTTTCAACTGCGTTTCCAGGAAATACGCCATGCGAATGACATCATCACGGTGAGCAGGATCGCCAGATACGCTTGTGTAAATCAACATTAGGACCCGGGCATGCTAAGCGACCTTGCAAATACCTCGGGATCTCGACGGCACGAGCAAGGCGCTGGATAAACCTGTCCTTGTTAGCGTCAACAAAGTCGAGAAGTTCTACAGGGGCTGCCATGACAAGAAAGACTGGACAAGATCGGATCAAGAGGCCAACGATGAGCAAAGACGTGACCATTAATCAGCTTCACCTTCTCACCACCACCAGAGCTCGCTTAGTCTCGTTCCAGTCACACAGAGAACACGTCCCAGTATCGCGCGACTCTGAAGGAAAGAACTTTTCGCTGTGACGTACAGCAGTATTAATCCCCCGCTCGCCATAACCACACCTCACTCTCATCTTCGCCAAAGTTGTCCCTGATAAGAACAATACAGTATGTCCTCTTCCGCCGATACAATCGCCAGCCCACCCCCAGCCAACACCTTCGCGAGCCGTTATCCATCCAGCTATACGTGGCATGGCTTTGCTTCGCGCTCGCTCCCAGCGTCACTGATCTCCACTGTGCACCGTCGTTATCCATGCCCTCGTTCAGGGAGCACCACACTCTCCTACCCATCCATGCATCTTGTACCGCCTCTTCAATCGGCGCAACTGCGGCACGTAGAGCGGTGAGTTTAATGACGTCGATTGCCATTTGATGAGCCGCATGACGTATGGCGGGTAGCAAGCACATTCATTAGCAGTGACATGACAGAGCCATCCAGCCACACCCCGTAATTCGTCCTATATGGGTGCTTTGACTTCGACAGCGGGAAGAAGGCCGAGCGAGATTCCGAGTCTTTGCTATCTTCGGACGCGACGTCTCGTATGGGCCGAAATGGATCGACCTTCAGGAGACAGGGAAAGGGTTACAAGGGAGCCCAGAGTCAAAAATGCGAGGAATGATTTTCGGCAACCGGAACGCGGCCAATGATTCTTCAGATAAAGTATCCTAGTCAACGTGCGTAGCTAACTCTTAAAATTGACACCCTCTATCTGTTTGTCAGTCATTTGAACCCTACTTTTCCCTCCGCCTCCTTGATAGGACCTCTGTTTCTCTTCGACCCAACTTATACTCCTCGTGGGAGAAGATAACCACAGACGCTACCCATCCTCTGACTTGATTTTGTCATCTCAACTATACTCGAGTACGCTTTCTCATGGCTCAGATAATTGTCTCTTACAAGCATAATTCTCATTGCAGCTGCATGTACCGTACGTGCCTTTTAGTGTTAGTATATATACTATTTCCCCAAATCTATGGGTGTCCCTTCTTCGCCTTGATGAGTCCCATCATGATATCGAAGCTATTCCCGTCAGGTTGTAGATCGATGTACCCGTCGTCTGCACCATACCGCGCCCTCACGGTCCATCCCGTTCGTTCGGGGATCGTGCGCAATAATCCGTGATCATGCGTTATGCCCACAATGCGGACGGGAACGGGTGGATCCACCGTGGTCAGAGTCACGAGTTGGTCGCTGTGTATGGAATAGACGAAATAAGTGGAATTCGTTGGCGGTTGGAACACGTAAACGAAAGCAAGGCGCAATCGGACGGAACACGTACGAATGCATCCACGCGTCAAGATAAGCCTCCTCGAACGGCACCCAACTACCTTGTCCGGCGACAAACGCGTTCCACAGACGTTCGAATTCAGTTAGGATGAGCGCCAGCACCGTCTCAGCATCGAGCCGTTCTCCCGGCCTGCAGAGCAGCGAAAGCGCCGTCACGGGCGCGGGCGTGCTAACGTCGATTCCGCACCCTTCCCGAGCGGCGAAGAAAGAAAAATAAATTAGAATTCAAAATTTTAATAGTGACTCGACGCGGGACACAGTGCGCTGGCATATATGTGCGGGAGCATGGAGAATGCAACGCACCGACGACAACGTTCACGTTCCCGTCCGAGAAACTCGCATTGACCAAGATACCGCCGACCTTTTTCTTCTCGCCACCCGCCTCCGCGGGCAAATCGACGTACACGTCGTTGGGCCATTTGAGCCGCACGCGCGCACCCAGTTCGGCACCCAGCGCCCGCTCATCGCGACACGCGTGGACGACGGCCAGCCCGACGAGGTACTGCACGAAGACGAGGCGAGGCGCGGGGAGCGCCGACGCCGACGCCGACGCCGATGCTTGCAGAGGCGCGCGGACGAGGATCGAGAACTGCAGGCAACCCGGTGGCGAGAGCCATGTGTTGGAGCCGCGGCCGCGCCCTGCGAGCTGGAACGTCGCGAGGGAGACGATCGGTGTAGGGAGCGCCGCCAGGAAGCGCGGATTTCTGCAATTCGGGACAGTTCGTTTCGGGGACGGGAGGGAGGCATGTGTGTGGCGTACCTGTCCAGCATCGTCTGCGTGCTTGTCACTGCTTCGCCATAGAACAGAGCTTCGCCCATTCCCCAGTTGTCCGTGTCGCTCGTCTGGTCCCTTCGAACGTTCGCGAGAACATTGAAGTATTTCTCGACGTCAAATCTTGGCGTGAGCTCTTCTGTGGGAAGGACGTCCGGAGGAAGGACGAGGACGACCCGCGGTGCGTCCATCGCCATCGCCACATGGGACGATGTGTCTGTAGATGTCCTCTTCGCCTCCGCAACCAGACGCGCTGCGTGCTCGAGAGCCGCGGCCCTGTGAAAGTGAAACGTGTCCGCGTCGTCCTTGATCATCCCCACCTCTGAATCGCCAGACGATTCCAAATTTGCAGTGGCAGCTGACAGGCCTAGTCCTCGAAGGACCGCATCTGCGACATGTCTCTTCCCACGGGGATGCAACAGGAACTGGGGAAGAGGATGTCTCGGGATGATGGGGGGCTGTAGCGGACCGAGATGCCAGTCGAGGATCGTCTCCGGCGGTACGGACAGCCCAAGGGACGTCAATGCGTAGCGGAAGAGAGCGAGGACGCTTGCCGTGTCCTCGATACCATCGAGATAGGGCGATATGCCCCAGAACGCTGCGTGTCCGGATCCGACGGGCACCTGGATGCCTGCGACGGCACCCATGGGCTCTTCCCACCGCCCGCGGATGACTTCATTGGCATTAGCAGACGCGCTGCGCGACAGCTCAAATGAAACACCGGCTTGCTGAAGACCGGAAAGAGACGTGCTCATCTGTAGGAATATGGATGAGAGTGGTGAATCGGTCGAGACACCTTGGGGGAGCTCAGGGACTATGGCCGTGCTCGACCTGGCATCCCACAGATCGAAACGATCCCGTCCCGGACGGTGCGACAGAAACGAGACGCCAAGGCCGATGCCCAGTATACGCCCTCCGGCAGTGATATATTCCTGGATGGCTTCATGAGCTGGTTTGGGCAGTGAGAGGGGTACAGGAGAATCATCAGGAGGTGGAAGAACGAGCAGTGCACAAGATGCAGTCCACGGCTGCGTGGCTAAGGACAGAGGAGTGATGGGTTGAACGGTATAGAAAGGTGACAGAATGGAACGCAAGGCATTCGACAATTGGTGGGATGCAGAAGAAGCGTATATAAGGACGTTCATGGTCGCGGGTCGTCAGCAATTTGGTCGCTCACTGTGACATGTGCTCTTGGCCGAAAAGCCAAAAAAAATCTATACAACCAGAAACATTATCACGGACAACGGTAAACGTATATTGGGCGATACCAGACGTATGACAAAAAGGTAACTTCTGATCAAAACCTCGCAACAAGAAAAGCATTATACCGTCGACGGGGGTCGAACCCGCAACCCCCACCTGCCTCCACGGGAATAATAACCCATAAACGTAGGAAGGTGATGCGCTGCCATTGCGCCACGACGGCATAACAATAATTGCCTGGTAAAGCTATCTAGTGCCATACCCCAGAGTACAAAAGCACAACAACCTTTTTAATCCGAGTTCTGCTCTCCCACCCCTACTATTCAATACATGTGCGACTATAAGCATCCATTCAGTTATGATCCTCAACCAGGCTCTTGCTCGCTTCGAGATCGGCCTCCACCATTTCCTTAACGAGCGAATCAAAATTGACGTTACGCTTCCAGCCAAGTAATCTCTCAGCTTTGGCAGGCCTCCCCAGGAGTTGTCTACGTAAAAGTCGCGTTGAACTCAACAAAATAGTGAGGAAGAACCGTTGACACTTACTCGACTTCAGCCGGACGGAAGTACTTGGGATCGACTCGGACCAAAACTCTGCCGTTCTGGGAGTCGGTCCCGATCTCATCCACGCCCTTCCCAGACCAGCTACGGACGACGACGTTTTAGTAAATCGGCGTCGTTGAACATTCGAGAGAACCAGCTAACCGTATTTCCACACCCACAACGCGGAAAGACTTCTCGACGAACTCGCGCACGTAATGCATTTCACCCGTTGCGAGAACGAAATCTTCCGGTTTGTCTTGCTGGAGCATGCGCCACATACCCTCCACATAGTCACGAGCTGCGTGAAAAGAAACAAATGGTCAGGGCTGATTGTCGCCCGCGTCTGAACATTGCTGAGAGAATCACCATGACCCCAATCACGTTGCGCATCGAGGTTGCCAAGGTACAGACACGACTGCTTCCCAAGGCTGATGTCCGCGACTGCACGGGAGATCTTGCGCGTCACGAAGGTGCGCCCACGACGAGGGCTCTCATGGTTGAAAAGGATGCCATTGCACGCGAACATGTTGTAGGCTTCACGATAATTTTTGGTGATCCAGAACGCATACAGTTTTGCGACACCATACGGGCTGCGCGGGTAGAATGGGGTATTCTCATCTTGTGGCACGGACTGTACCAGCCCATAAAGCTCGGAAGTCGACGCCTGGTAGAACCGCACGTGGTTCTGGAGGCCACATGTGCGTACAGCATCGAGAAGACGCAAGGTGCCGAGGGCGTCGACATCGCCTGTATATTCGGCCATGTCGAAGGAGACCTTGACGTGCGATTGCGCACCGAGGTTGAAAATTTCGGATGGCTGGACCTGCGCGATGATGTATACGAGGTTGGTGCTATCAGATAAGTCCCCGTGGTGGAGCTCGAAATTGCTCCTTCCTGTTCCCTCACAGGATCAGCGTATGCAAAAGGGAAAGGGCAAGACAAGGAAACGCACGTTCGTGCTGGTCGAAGAAGAGATGGTTGATACGCGAGGTGTTGAAACTGGATGAGCGACGAATGATGCCATGCACATGGTAGCCCTTCTCGAGCAGCAGCTCTGTCCTGGTGAACAAAGCATCCAATGATAACAGTCACACGAGCTAAATCTAGACACGAACAAATATGATCCATCCTGGCCGGTGACGCCTGTGCAAACACGAAAATCAGTCTACCGCGAGTTTTTGAAGCAAAGAACCGACCTGAGATGAGGGCGACCTTGCGATTATGCCACTCCTGTGGAGTAGGCAAATCACGCAGGGCAAAGGGGGAAGTTTTTGGGAGGGCGGACATGAGTTATAGTTGGGAGTGGGATGGGGGAGACTAAAAGAAAAAGAAACCTAGGGGATAGGGTGCAATGTGGGAGGGAGGAGTTGAAATAGTCGCGGCTCAGGATTTTAAAGAGGGACCATCGATTGAGGACCTGACAGGCCTGACAGTTGGCGGCTGAGATTTGCTTGCACAAGCATCCCCCCAATTCACGGTAACGTCACACGATTATCGCGCTCAAACGCAGTCTTGTACTGCACACCAGTTTCTCAATCTCATGGGACCTTTCGATCCTGGCTGTTCCAGCCCGACCACCTTCAACAACCCTAACTGAGCCCTACAGGCTCTTCTGTACGTTCCTTTCGGTACTGTCTCCGTCATCGGTCCCTTTCCTTCTCGCGTTGGTGTGTCCAATCCTCGCGTCAGTGTCATAATGCTCGACTAGCCATTGGACCGTGTCACGCAGCGCCCCCTCGAACGGCGTAAATTCGAACTTGCCCCCAAGAAGCGACAACAACTTCTTGTTGGATGCAGGTTTGCGGAACTGCCCATCGGCGCGCGAGGTGTCGAACTAGCAATGCTCCCTCAGAGAACAGGATCAGCCAGGACGAACAAAACGTACCTTATACTCCCCCTCAAAACCAACAGCAGCAACAACCGCGTCGGCAACTTGCTTAATACTGACTTCCTCGTCTTCCCCGACTACACGGAAAATACATCTGTCATCACCGGTTACAGCGATCGAATTTAGGTTCTTACCTGAGAGGATGACGGGCTCAATATCGTCATACTCGTGCAGTTGCCAGATAAATAGCTTGGCAAGGTCATAGGAGTAGATAAATTGTCGGAGAGGCTGACCAGAGCCGAACACAATGAAAGGGGTGTTATTCCCTACCAAGGAATGTCAAGGGTGGAGTGGCACAAAGACGGAAACCAACGTTTAGCTATTATGCATTTGTGAATCAAAGCAGGGATGACGTGCGAGTCCTCTAGGTCACTAAGGAGCCGGGGGCCATCAGCCTCCGCTGGCTAGCGAAAGAACAGATACCGTACAAGTTGTCATTGGGCCCAAACACGTTTGTTGGGATGGCAGAGGTGAAATTGCGCCCGTGTTCATCGTGGTATGCGCTACCATTCTTCCTCGAAAAGTTGGCCAAGGGCATTAACGTGTGACATACCGATTGGCAATATCGACCATCCTCTTTGCGTGTGCATACCCATAGTTGCTCTCATGGGGTGGCCCGAGATGGATCTTGGACTCGTCCAGAGGGTACGTGACCTGGTCTGGGAATACGCACGTTGACAGACACGAAATCACTTTGGATACTCCGATCTCGTGTGCGCAATGGAGTACATTGTCGTTAATGAGCGTGTTGTCTCGCAGGAAGGAGAGCTACGGAAATAGACACATTCAATGCTCGCTATGTGACACACGCATAAGCCGTCCCTACCTTGTATCGCATATTACGATAAAGGCCACCAACTAGGGGGTATGTATCACATAGGTCGCCCTTTATACCCAGATCAACCCACGACTTACCGAGAGCGGCGAGGTGAATGACATGTGTGGGTTTATACTTTTCAAAGAGCTTCTTGGTCTGCTCTGGATCCCTGAAGAGGAGGCCAAGTTAGAGAGTTACGTCTTGAAGAGATTGCAGAGTGATACATACCGTAGATCAGCGTCCTTGGACGTGGCAAACACCCACCTCTCCCCCTCACGCCTTCCGAATCTAGAACCTACAGGTTCGGACTCAATGACATGTTGTATGGCCGACCCAACAAGGCCAGAGCCACCGGTGACGAGGACGACGGATTGAGGTTGCTCGGTCGACATAACAGTATGAATGGGATGTGGAAAGTGTTCGTTCTCTGCAAATGCCCTTAAACGCCGCGCCGTACAACGAACGATAACCGAGCCCCTAGGGTTGAGGGTTGCACGCACTGTCGAGATTTCGCTTCCGCGTCGCCGTGGTTGAAAAAGTACGGATCACCTTCCATACATGCAACCCAACTTTCCATCATGGTGCTATATTGTCGCACTGGCGCCTTTTATATCCATAACTAGCCCTAGCCCGGAGTGTGCAGGAGTTGTCAGGCATCTCGTGCTGTAGCCCCTCAGTTACGGTACGGTCGCTGTCGCTCCATTAGATTTGAGACTCCGCTCAGATGTTCGCCTTTTGTTATCAAATAAAGATTATCTATTCAGACCCTGCTTTTGTAGTCTAGCAGCCCACGTTGTCGAGATATGCTCATTACCCCTTCCACGTGTGGCATAACTAGCGCGCATGATTAGCGGAAAGGAAAGTCTCTCTCACCAACGGTAACACGTTTGTATTAGCACGGAAGCGACCCTAGCCCCTAACGGGTGTCGACTTTCTATGCATAGGGGGAGGGTGATACACGAAGAAAGATGAGGAAATGGTGATGAGGACACGTCCTTGTTGCGCCCCTCAATTGTACGGTTTCTTTTGTTCTTTTATTCCCACCAGTGCTTCGAAGCCTGTGGGATAAAGACGCCATCTCTTCAGCCATGGTGATGGAATAGCCGTTGCATCTATGGGATGAGGCCGTACTGACTAGATCGACGCAACGCCCATTCAGCTTCGATAGCTTTACGTTGTATGATTGTATCTTTCGCTCTAACAACATGATTCTCACCTCTGAGATGGTTACCATAGCCCTTTTCGTAAGTGTCAGATGTATCAGATGTTGGGAAAACTAATGGAATCCCCAACGTTGCAACAGATAGCATCACGTCCAACTTGAAACTTGAAAATCTCAGAGATTGGATACAAACCACTCAAGCTTGGACAACGCCTCGCCCCAGGTGACACCGTGAAGGAAACCAACGAAGGACTGGGCGAAACATGGACGTTGCATGAATGCTAAACAGGAATGAAAGGATGCGCTCGTTCCATAAGCACATAAGAACATTATGGCTGCGGATTGCTAACCATCTGCTAAGATCTCAGGGGCACGGCATCATATATGCGTGGCGCTTGCGGCAGCGGTCGTGAAAGTTTGCCGAGTTCGTCGTAGTGTACCTTGGCTAAGCTGAATACCATGCGGTGTCCTAGGAAGCACCGTAGGGATGCATCGGTCATGTGGCGAAGGCGGTGTAAGTGTAACGAAAGTTTCAACGTGAACCCACCCTCTTCCGTCGCGCCGCACAAAGCATCTCTGATGTTCGCAATGACTCATCGGATCACAGTTCGGGTCCGCGGAGAGACTGAGCAGTCCTTCGCTGCCGCCCCGTCGGCTTGCGTGTCTCAGGTTGATGTAAGTGCTCTTACAAGGCGTGATTGTATCATACCAGCTTTATTGAGATCGAGAAATGGTAAGCACGAAAGATAACCATATGGCGACCTCATCGACACTATTACACGAAATACAAATCCACGAGGGATGACTAGGATAAGACGGGCATGTCGCGTAGGATACTGTAACAAAGTACTCGTGATGAGTACAGGATGAGAGTTGACAACTCTGGTCGTCAGATAATTTTCCGTACATTCATCTGGCCTCTATTGCCTCAGATCATGTCTCCTCCCAACCAAGTCATGCGTTTAGCACAGGGGGTTGGGTACCTCTGCCGAGCCGCTCGTGCGCAGCATCAGCAAGTTCGTATGCCGGACGATAGCGCGGCACGGCACGGTTGGCATCATGACACGAAGCGCCGTTATCCCCCACAGGCGCTACTGCCGAGTCCTCTACACGCCCATCGTGCGGTCCACTCGTTTCAGCTTCCTCGGCATCCAGAACAGCCTGCTGGACGGGACACGCCGTTACTGGGTCGTCAGCGATCATTTCAAGGCTCGTAACGTCTGGCAGATCGTCTTGCTCCTGTGGCACCGACGACGGTTTGGGGAGAACGGTGATTTTAGGATCGGTGTTGGCGCAGGAGGGGGGGTTTGAGTCGGGTGAAACGATGACTGAAGTATCAGAGGTCATTTTTGCGGCTGCGACAGGTTCAGCGGTGGTGTCACTGGGTAGGTTTGAAATCGAGTCTAGCGGAACCATAAGATAACCGAGTCAGGTATTTATTTGTTCCGAGGTGTGCTCACGTGATGATAGTGCCTGGACGCCATCACCACCATTTACGAGCAGTGCAGGATTGCGAAAGGTGTTGTAGGTGGAACCGAGGGAGGTGTACCTGGGGTAGCAAACGAAAGATTGCAATCTAAGACATGCAGGACAGAAGAAACGAACAAACCCCTCGTCGTACAACGAGCAATATGGTACATTCAGCCTGCGAAGGAATGTCCAGACGTCCGCATAACCCCAGTTGATGATTGGATGCACGCGCATAAAAGGTGGCCAGTCAGGATCCGTATGCATGCGGAAGTCCAGTGTTGCTGTGCGCCCGCTAGTAAAAACGGCTGGCAGAAAACGACATTGTGCGCACCTCCATGTGGGTCAGTTCTCCGTGTACCAATGAGGATGGCCTCCAACGTAGGAAAGCACGCGCGATAGCGCCCTAAAGCTTCGCGCATACCGTTGGTACCCTTGGTCGACGCGTCACCGTGGGGTGTCACACTCTCAACGGGAGTAATAGTCGAGGAAGGTGGGGCACAGGCGAAGACGGACAGACTGTAGAGACGCGCGGCATGGGAAATGAAAGCTTCGAGAGCAGGAAAGGGCGATGGAACGGGTATATATAGTGCTGGGATTGAAGGGCTGATGGCACGCTTTGCGAGAGCTGCAGCATAGAGGTGGAGAAGGACGGTGCCTGTATGCACCGTGACTATCTAGCGCTGATGGCTGCGGGGTCGCTACGTACAGTCCTTGCCGCCGTTAAAGCTCAAGGATACTTTATCGGGTCTAATAGACTAACAATCAGCGAACGCGTAGGAAGGGCATCAATGACATGATTGTCGGAGAAATGGTAGCGCACCCATATTCGTCTAGAGCCTCGTCAATGACTTTCAGTGCTTCCTTGACAAGAACAGCGATGGGCTCGCTGGATGCTGCAAGAGCATATGCCTCACTGGCAAGGGTTGGGGGATCAAAAACAACCATGGCTGCGTCAACTAGTGCTGTAGTTCTAAGTCCGAGTCCGGGTTGCAGCGTAAGCGGAGGTACACGTGATGGTGAGATGGTCTTAAAGCTATAATAACAGTCTGTACTCTATGTCTATCATTATGCCTAGTCTTTCAACCGCTCCTGACGCTTCTCGCCCTTGCCTTCCTCGAGCTCTTCCATTGGGACTCGGTCGTACGGCCGTGATGACGATGGAGGGGGTGATTCAATATGTTTAGCCCATGTGTAGTATATCGACCCTCCAAGAATGATCGCGATAGCCCAGATACGGCCTCTGTGTTGGCAATATAAGTGCTGCACGGGGGTTGAAGCATATCCTTACTCACGAGGTCAGAATATCACCGAAAAGAGCAACACCAAGAAATGATGCCGCAACGCCGCGGACAGCTGACGAGACCATGTGCGTAATCGGGGACGTGACCTTGATCGACAGGATTGTAGCGATGGAGAGCAGAAATCCGACACTTCCCTGAGCGCGAGTTTCATGGCGAAAAAGTTTAGCTTTTCGGATAGACGGACTAGATCTTACTTACTGTGACCAGCGAGCCAATGAGAAACGTTGAGAGCCCCTCCGCTTGTCCCGAAAGGATGTCAAGCACAGCCGGACCCTCGCCGAGAATGATGAACGGTATGAGTAATAGAGAGCTTAGCAGGTTAGAGTACCAGCTCATGGACAACGCGCTACCCTCTACAACCTCGAAGCCGCGTTTCATCACAGCGGCATGCAGGGCAGTCATCAAAGAACTTAATATGCCAAAGAATATACCAAGGCCGGAGACGTGCACTTGGTCGAGGAAGACGCCAACGAAAAAGCCAGAAGTGACGAGTGCGCATGATAAGACTATGCGAAAACTAGGGCGGGTCCGGAGCATAAAGTAGGACGTAAGGACAGTGAACGGTAGGAGGAGGCCGCGCGCAACCTGATAGAAGGAAGCGTCGACGAATCTCAGGCAATAATTTCCCATGCTGCTCGGGGTAGAGGGTTTCAGAAATGAGAAGATATGTGGCGTAAAGTGGTTCACCTTAATGACAAGAGGTTAAGAATGGCAGTTGAAGCGAGACCTTTGACAATAGGGAGCTGTGGTCGCATCATTGGTATAGTTATTATTTTGAGGGAGTGGCCGAGACAGAAAAGAATGACGGCGATGATTAACTGAGTGTAGAGGAAGAAGAGTGGTGCGCTTGTAACGTTTAGAACCCATTTGTTACTGAAGAGATGAGAGGATCAGAAAATTAAAGTATCAAACGAAGTGGCATGGAGGGGAACATACACCATTACCATCTACTAATGAAAGAAAAGTCAGCTGGTCGCGAGCATACATGTGAAACGTACCGCAAGTGCAGCGACGAGATAGAATAAGACCGTGGAGGCCTACAACCAGAAATTAGTCAGAGCATGGTCCAGAGTGAATGGAGAATGGTGCGCACGACGCGAGCTCTCGACTGTTCGACCATGGTGACGGAGGAAGAGGATGAGGACAACGATCGGACGCCGCAGTCGACGCGCCCGAAATTGACTCGGACATGGGCGCCATCCATTTCCGTCTCGCAAACGAGCGAACCAATAAAATGACGGCATTTGATGTAACTACTAAGTTACTGT
>Ga0137397_10000632_pt1 | contig 24244 bp, 24 predicted proteins | sample czorhiz116metaG_FD_106658 | JGI IMG/M metagenome (GOLD analysis project Ga0137397, IMG submission 106658) | Vadose zone soil microbial communities from Angelo Coast Range Reserve, California, USA - czorhiz1.16 metaG | ecosystem: Environmental > Terrestrial > Soil > Vadose zone | place: USA... | reverse complement strand
CAGGGACGGAACTGTGCTGCATATCGGCCACGAATAAAAGGAACTGACGTGGGTCCACAGCCGCCTGTCCCAATCTTTACCACCATCCTGTCCTCCCCTCCTCAACTCCCTCTGGGCATGACTGCTCCAGTCATTCATACCTCTCAGTTGTCCGCTGGAAAACTCCAACACACTCGCGGCTACAGTCCCGTATCACCTCCTCCGACCCCTCTGAGCGCGACTCTGGTCAACACGGCGCAACACAGTGCACGTCCATCAGTCAAGCTCAAGATCACCCGCGGTCAATCCGACATTGCCAACTCTGTCGTTGTCGATGCAGCGGGCCAGTCCCTCTACTCCATCTCGAGTAATTCGAAGCGCACGACTGTGGTCGCGTGCAAGAACAATGTCGAGGTTGCCAGCGTCGAGTGGGACCGCTCCAGTCCGAGGATGGTGTTTCATCGGAAGAAGATGAAGTGCAAGGAGTGGTTGCCGCTCGTGGCGCCGGAGACTGAGTACAAGCGCACTCCTCTCACTTGTGGTTGTCGTTCTGAGATCTGTAACGCGACCTGCCAGGTCTCGTGTACTCACACATGGTGACTCCCAATTAATTTGGATCCATAGGACATTTATTTCCGGCTACGTGTGTCTCTGCTACAGAACGTGTATTCGAAAGGCTGATGACCCCGCTGTAGCTAGTCCCCGCTAATCGACCTGGTCTCGCTGCTGCACGGTGGCGCATCAGATCCAACTCCGATGATCTCGATCTGGAAATATTCCAAGAAGCATTGGTGGAACCCGGCCTACTCGAGGCGATTGTGCTCTCTGTGGTGTTGCTCCAATCCGGACGCTCTCTGGGTGATACCATAGAGACGATGAGCTTCTCTGACCCAAGATTCGGGATGGGGATGTGAGGGAGGAAATCGTTATATAGTGGTTTCGACCTTCAGGCGGCCGTATTAATATTTTGACAATATACCGATGCTTTATTTATTTTGTTATTTATTAACAAGTGGCATTTCACATGGCAATCCGGCAGCGGGCGCAACGCCCATTCTCGAATCGGCTGGTCTAACCGCAGCTCCTCGCGGCCTCAAGGGGGGTCTCTTGTCACTTTGAGCGCCCGTGTCTCTTCCACGACGACCACGACGACGTCCCCTCCACCTGGCTTTCTAGCTCCCTTTCTCCCCCTCCTCTTCCCCTCCCGTTCCTGTTATCATGTCTGCCCGTCATCACACCTCCCGCAGCCATGAGGGTTACCCTTCTCCATCCCCTCCTGCCGACATGAATGACCCATTTAATCCTCGTCATTATTACGACAATGATGTTGAACCTTCCGAGGCCTATCACAGAGACAACTATGGCTCAGAGAGTAGTGCCGCTGGTTTGAACGATCCCGACCCATATGGTTTGTCGTCCTTTCTCCATGTTATCTCACATGTGAACCTCATAACCCGTGTCTCAGGCCAGCCAGATACCGACTCGGACCATGATGTTTACGGACAACAACGCTTGGGCCCATCAGCTGAGTCCCTCAATGGTGGGCGCTCTTCGGCGCCCAACCTGGGAGACTTCAGTGCAACGCAGTACGCTGGTGGTCGTGAGCCCTATCCCGCGTGGGGAGCCGAACGCGTGATTCCACTTTCGAAAGAGGAGATAGAAGACATTTTTCTTGACCTCCAGCAAAAGTTTGGTTTCCAAAGAGATTCTATGCGGAACATGGTGCGTTATGATTATTACGTGCCATCTCGCCCGGCGCCTGTGGCTCACAGCGCTGGTAGTTCGACTTCACAATGCAGCTGCTTGACAGCCGTGCATCCCGCATGTCCCCCAATCAGGCACTCCTCACCCTCCACGCGGATTATATCGGGGGGCAGCACGCAAACTACCGCAAGTGGTACTTTGCCGCCCAGCTTGATCTCGACGACGCCGTTGGTCATACCCAAAACCCCGGTCTTCAGCGCCTCCGCTCCAAGCGTGGCGGCGGCCGCAATCATTCCGAGAAATCCCTGACTAGCGCCCTCGAACGCTGGCGCCAGGCAATGAACAACATGTCTCAATATGACCGCATGCGTCAGATTGCCCTTTATCTTCTCTGCTGGGGAGAGGCCGCTCAAGTCCGATTTGTTCCCGAGTGTCTCTGCTTTATCTTCAAATGTGCGGACGACTACTATCGCTCCCCCGAGTGTCAGAATCGCATCGATCCCGTACCAGAAGGCCTCTATCTTCGCGCGGTTATCAAGCCACTTTATCGCTTCATTCGTGATCAAGGTTATGAGTCTGTTGATGGCAAGTTTGTGCGACGGGAACGTGATCATGACCGCATCATTGGCTACGATGATGTGAACCAGTTGTTCTGGTATCCGGAGGGCATTGCTCGCATCGTACTCACGGACAAAGTATGTATCCTCTTCATGACCCAGATCAACTGTTGTTGATCCCCTCATGCTAGACTCGTCTCGTGGATATTCCACCAGCACAACGTTTTATGCGTTTTGACCGTATCGACTGGAATCGTGCATTCTTTAAGACTTATTACGAGAAACGCTCGTTCGGGCATCTCCTCGTCAATTTTAACCGTATCTGGGTCATCCATATCTCGCTGTTTTGGTTCTACACCGCGTACAACTCCCCTACCGTTTACCAGCCGAAGCGAGGCCATTCGTCGGCTCTCACCTGGTCTGCAACAGCGCTTGGGGGTGCTGTTGCAACCTTTATCATGATTCTCGCAACCCTTGCCGAGTTTTCGTACATCCCTACAACCTGGAACAACACGTCGCATCTCACTCGTCGGTTGCTTTTCCTCCTCGTCACTCTAGCTCTCACAGCCGGACCTACCTTTTACGTCGCTATTGTGGAGAATCAGGAAAATGGCGGTGGATCCCTCGCTCTCATCCTTGGTATTGCCCAGTTTTTCATTTCTATTGTCGCAACCCTCCTCTTCGGCATTATGCCTTCGGGTAGGATGTTTGGTGACCGGGTCGCCAGTAAATCGCGCAAGTACCTTGCGTCTCAGACATTCACGGCCAGTTATCCCGTCCTAAACTCTCAAGCGCGCTTGGGGAGCGTATTCTTATGGTTCCTCGTATTTGGTTGCAAGTTCACCGAATCGTACTTCTTTCTCACCCTCGCTTTCCGCGACCCCATCCGTACCATGGCCGGAATGAAGATTCAGAATTGCCACGAGAAGTTGTTCGGCAGTTCCCTTTGTCGCAACCATGCCATCTTCACCCTCACAATCATGTTTATCATGGACCTCGTGCTATTCTTCCTCGACACGTTCCTATGGTATATCATTTGGAATACGGTTTATTCCATCGCTCGCTCCTTCATGCTCGGACTATCAATCTGGACGCCTTGGAGGGATATCTATGCCCGATTACCCAAGCGAATATATGCCAAGATCCTTGCGACCTCTGACCTAGAGGTTCGGTACAAGCCCAAGGTGCATCTTGTCATATGCCTATCCATCACATTTAACCCTCAATGCAGGTCCTTGTTTCTCAAATCTGGAACGCGATCATCATCTCGATGTACCGCGAGCACTTGCTGTCCATAGATCACGTACAGAAACTTCTGTACCATCAGGTGGACACACCGGACGGTCGTCGCAGTCTTCGTGCACCTCCTTTCTTTGTTGCACAGACCGACAAGGGTTTCAAGGGTAGTTTCTTCCCGCCGGGTTCCGAGGCCGAGCGTCGTATCTCGTTTTTTGCGCAGTCACTTACGACCGCGCTACCCGAGGCCCTTCCGGTGGACGCCATGCCCACTTTCACAGTCCTTACCCCGCATTACAACGAAAAGGTACGTCATCTCCCTTTTTTTTCCCACGAAATATTTCGTAACTTGCGCGACTCCAGATCCTACTCTCGTTGCGGGAAATCATCAAGGAGTCTGATATTAACACCCGCGTCACACTCCTCGAGTATCTGAAGCAGCTGCACAGCCTCGAATGGGAAAACTTCGTCAGGGACACCAAAATCCTTGCCCAAGAGTCGGATCTATACGACGGTGCATTCCCAGGTGATGAAAAGGGCTCCTCTAAACTCGACGATCTGCCATTCTATTGCATTGGTTTCAAGAGTGCCGCCCCCGAATTCACGTTGCGCACCCGCATCTGGGCCTCGTTGCGCTTCCAAACCCTTTACCGTACGGTCTCGGGCATGATGAACTATGCCAAGGCGATCAAACTACTGTATCGTGTTGAAAACCCTGAAGTTGTCCAGATGTTTGGGGGCAATACAGATAAACTCGAGCGCGAGCTTGAGCGCATGGCCCGTCGCAAGTTCAAGTTCGTCGTCTCCATGCAACGATATTCCAAGTTTAACAAAGAAGAACATGAGAACGCCGAGTTCCTTCTTCGCGCATATCCGGAGCTTCAGATTGCTTATCTCGAGGAAGAACCACGCAAAGACGGCGGCGAACCCCGGCTTTACTCTGCGTTAATCGACGGTCATTCCGAGTTCAACCCGCAAACAGGGCGGCGTAAACCCAAGTTTCGAGTCGAGCTGCCTGGCAATCCCATTCTTGGTGATGGCAAGTCAGACAATCAGAATCACGCAGTCATCTTTTACCGCGGTGAATACCTCCAACTTATCGACGCCAACCAGGATAACTATCTTGAAGAGTGTCTCAAAATTCGTAACATCCTTGCGGAGTTCGAGGAATACTCGGTCAGTAGCCAAAGTCCGTACGCTCAATGGGGCCAGAAGGAATTCAAAGCTTCACCTGTCGCGATCGTTGGCGCGCGCGAATACATCTTCTCGGAGAACATCGGCATTTTGGGCGATATAGCTGCAGGCAAGGAGCAAACATTCGGTACGCTGACGGCGCGCTCGCTCGCTTGGATAGGGGGGAAATTGCATTATGGACACCCCGATTTCCTCAATGCAACGTTCATGAACACACGAGGCGGCATATCCAAAGCACAGAAGGGCTTACACCTAAATGAGGACATTTACGCGGGTATGAACGCTTTTGGACGCGGCGGGCGAATCAAGCATACAGAATACTATCAGTGTGGCAAGGGTCGCGACCTTGGGTTTGGCACGATTTTGAACTTCCAGACGAAGATTGGTACCGGGATGGGCGAGCAAATGCTCAGTCGCGAATACTATTATCTGGGAACACAGCTCCCCATTGACCGCTTCCTCACATTCTATTATGGTCATCCTGGTTTCCACATCAACAACATGCTCATTATCCTGTCTGTGCAGCTCTTCATCGTAACGAGTGCGCTTTTCACCTCTGATCGCTCTACCTTGAATTCACTCACGCGCTTTTTATAGTGGTGTTCCTAGGAACCCTCAACTCAGAACTTACGATATGTCAATACTCGAGCACTGGCCAACCTCTCAACGGGCAGGGGGGATGCTATAACCTTCATCCGGTCTTTAACTGGATTCATCACTGCATCATCAGTATTTTCTTGGTTTTCATGATCGCATTCCTACCCCTGTTCCTTCAAGGTGTGTGATACGGCTTTTGCCATGCTTGAGACCCCCAGGCCCTGATCACATTTCTCTCCTTGCAGAACTCATCGAGCGTGGCACCGGCCGTGCGCTTGCGCGTCTCAGCAAGCAATTCGTGTCGTTCTCCCCCGCCTTTGAAGTATTCTCCACTCAAATTTACACGCATTCGATCCTGAACAACCTGACATTTGGTGGGGCGCGATATATCGCTACTGGTCGGGGGTTCGCAACATCCCGGATCTCATTTAGTATTCTTTTCTCGCGCTTTGCCGGCCCTAGTATCTACCTCGGTATGCGGACACTGCTGATGCTGTTCTACGTGACTCTTTCGTTTTGGACTGCGTACTTGATATACTTCTGGATATCCATCCTTGCGCTTTGCATTGCCCCGTTCCTCTTCAACCCCCACCAGTTCTCGTTCACAGACTTCATCGTCGACTACCGGTGAGTCACCCAATACGGGATGTGAACCTTATACTCACAGACCTTACAGTGAGTTTCTGCGTTGGATGTCTCGTGGAAATTCACGCTCGCACAACAACTCTTGGATCGGATATTGTCGGCTATCGCGCACAATGATTACAGGCTACAAGAAGAAGAAACTCGGCAAGCCATCGGATAAGCTGTCCGGCGATGTACCTCGAGCCGGTTGGCGCGCAGTCATTATCTCCGAGGTTCTCTTCCCCATCTTCTTCGCTATTCTTCTCGTCATCGCATACATGTTCGTCAAGTCGTTCCCGGTCGCAGGTCAGACACCACCCAGCCCTCTCATTCGCATTACTGTCGTGTCTATCGGCCCCATCGTATGGAACGCAGCTGTCTTACTTGCCCTCTTCCTCGTCTCCCTGTTCCTCGGGCCAATGCTCGACTCGTGCTGCGTGCGATTTGGCGCAGTCATGGCCACAATCGCTCACATACTTGGCACGATCGGCATGATCGGATTCTTCGAGTTCTTCGTAAGTCTTCCCTTATTCCTAAGACGGCCCTTGTTCCATCTTAACGCATCCAATGTAGTGGTTCCTCGAGCTTTGGGATACATCACATGCTGTCCTTGGTCTCATCACGATTGTGGCTATCCAGCGTGCCATTCACAAAGTGCTGATCTCAGTGTTTCTCTCACGCGAATTTAAGCATGATGAGACTAACCGGGCATGGTGGACGGGCAAGTGGTACGGTCGTGGCCTCGGCGCTCACGTACTTTCGCAGCCCGCGCGCGAATTTGTTGTCAAGATCATTGAGCTTTCCCTTTGGAGCTCCGACTTCCTGATCGGCCACTTCGTGATGTTTATGTTAACACCCGCGATTTTGGTACCTTATGTCGACCGACTTCATTCGATTTTACTTTGTAAGTCTCTTCGCAGTCGTGGACGACTGCCGGTCTAAATGAACCACTTGCAGTCTGGTTGCGGCCGTCGAAGCAGATACATGCGCCTATCTTTAACATCAAATTAAGGAAGCAGCGTCGTGCCATCGTGAGCATCTGTACATTCCCAACCCTTACCAACGAACTGACAGCCTTCGCAGGTCATTAAATACGTTCCTATATTTTTTACGGTCATCGCAATCTTCGTCGGCTTGATTGCTGCCCGTGAGTCCTTGCGCTGCTTCTCATGACATCTCGCTGATTCATACATCGCGTTAAGCCATCATTCTCAACGACACCATCCGTCCCCACTGTTCATTATGCAATCAGTTGTAATGCTGGACTCTTTGGAACATTTTCTCTCTTAGTATAATACCATTTGCTGATCGCTGTCCTCGCTTCACCTTTGTTCCGTCCGCTTCCTTTACTTGCCACGGACTGTACACCTCATGGACTTCCAGTTGTCTATGTTTTCCGTGATTGATCTAATTTACGGAAGTCGCATTGCCATGAAAAGTTTTGCTTAGAATTACACTACGAGGATAAATTCAACGCTTCGTAAGCTTAAGGGCATTGCGTTTGCCTGTTGACTAATCACTTTTCGAGCTGCTTCGTGATCCAGCGGCAAGGGTTTGTATCGCATATCTTAAAGTGCGCAGTCTCTGTAGTCCCCTGGCCCCTGAAATGATACCTTAACGACCTGAGAATAGGAACTAAATTCGAGAAGGGTTACACGGATTGGTATGCATGAGGGTGAACAATTCATCTTTCGCCTCTCCCCTCAACGTACCAAAATGTCTTGTCACATCATTACTCGGACTTTGAGTGCGTCGGCGCGGTGGTGACCCAGCTGAACCATCCGCTCGAACGGCGAGGGGCGGTTTCGGTCGAGCCTGCGGACCGCTCACCTTCAGCATCACTCGGCACCTCAATCTCCTCGAAACGGCCACCAGCACTAATATGCGTGCCGCTGGCGACGCGTTCTCTAAGGCCACCTGCGGACTCGGAAGACGGGGTGCGGCTCTGCATACGCGGCATTGGGACGGGTTCGGGGCCATCGCCTACGTCGTAGCCATGTGCGGGTTCCACTGTCGTGGCACCGGTATGGGCGTTGCTGGGAGTAACGCCCTGACGTTGGAGGAGCACAGTACCACCCGCGACGATGGCCGGACCGTAAGTGCGCCACAGTGTGCCGAGCATCTGTGTCGGGCCAAACACGGAATCGCTGAGCGGCGGCGTCTGCGCTGAGCCCCCGGACGGGTGCGCAGGCGCGGACTGCGGGCCAGTGGCACTGGCGGCGATGGAATCCCAAAGCATGCGTGCGCGCGCTTGGAGAAAAGCAAACACGCGAGCCCTGAGTTGCGCTAGGGCGGCGTCAATTTGGTATTCGTGCGCACGTAGCGTTGGTTCGAGGTGCGTCAGGTAGAGATAGGAGGCGCCCTGTGTTTGCGGAAGAGCGAGGTAGAGAAGGAAAAGCATCTTGAAAAGATAGTAAAACGGGATCCTATAAAGGGAGAGAAAGGAGGTAATGAGGAGAACGACATTGCGGACTGGAAGAATCACATAGCGCGCACCAGGAAACAAGCCACTCTGCAAGATATTCGACGCCTACGACGCATGCAAGCACAGACCAATACATTAACCATCGCTCGAGATCCTCCTCAGACGCAGGGCGCTGGGACAGGGTCTTGAATGAGGCATAGCCCGGATAGAGGAAGGCAGCGATGCAGCTACAAGGCAAATAAATAAATAAGTTGGGTAGAAGATGCAGAGACCGGACCTGACGATTCGAGAGGTGAGATAAAAGAACATGATGGTAGTTGGGAGAATAGAATGTGTCCGACCAAGGGGAGGAATGATTATACCTGTGCGGGCGCTTGGGCTGCGGGTTTGTCTTGAGTGTTGAGGACACCACAAACAGCTAGCCTTGCCCGACGACTGCCCGACTATACAGTATCATGGCAAACATCGGCAGTGTTTTTCTCGGTGACGTCCAACGCAACCGTCTACGCTCCTCGGGCTCAACACCCGTTTCAACCCCTCCATCGTCACCTCCCCCTATATCACTCACTTCCTGTGGCGCTACACATTCACCACCCGCAATGACAACCTCAGACCCGGCAATTCCTGACTCTATACTTGAACAGGGAAAGCCTACGCCACAGCCTTATCTGGTTCCAGAGCAGTCTCTTGAGCTCCGCGTCCGTTGGCTGGAGGCAATTCTTTATGGCGCGAAGTACGAGGAGCCACTCGCAGGCTTGCGGGAACGTAAGCCGGGGCTAAACCGAGGTGAAACATTAGTACGCGCTGCCGAACACGCCCACCGGCGGATGAATGATATCGCAAGCAACTACGACGTTTTGCGAAGGTTTATCGGCCACTGTGAGCTACTCCTACCATCACCCCTCCAACTCAACTCACAACAATCCAGACGAGCAGCATGCGCAATACTTGACTCCCGCCTTCGCGCTGTCTGGCACGCTCCCAACTCTCACACCGCCAGAATATAAGGACATGTCACCTGCTGAGTTGGCAGCCCTTGCAGCAGAGCTCGAGCCCGACATCCGTTCCGCGGACAATGACATGCGTGAAATCGATGACTTGCAACGGAAAGGCATCACTGGTGCTGGGATGTTGTCAGGTGCGCTCAATGGCTAAGTCTTTCGTCCGCTGCACACACCTACTAACTTAGCATCTGTCCGATAGACTACGAAGCATTACAACCACGAATCGCGACGCTCCTGCAACGCCATAGAGAAGACCTTGATCGTGCAGCCACTCTTGAGAAGCGTGTGGCTGAAATTGTCCGGCAGTATGCCATGCAGGTTCACATGCGTTTTTCCTACCTGGGCGCAAGCTATTCTAACATATGATTGTCCCACTCAGGTCGACTCGTTATCGGAACTCTTTGTTGCGTGGGACGAGATACTCCGTGTGGCAGAGGACAGAGTTACAAAGTTAGAAAAGGAGCGAGAAGAGCGTTCGCGCCGGGGGTATGATTAGGATCAGCGTGTCTGTCTGACGCACCACGGACTGCGTAAAACGGTTGGCGTTCACGTTCTGCGTCAAACTCAATACGGCACTGTACAACATCCCCTTCCGAAGGGGCGAGATGAACCTCAATAAGGGCTTGATGACGGTTGAAATGGGTGACGCGTGGGTGTGAACCTGGAGCCATAAACGCCGAATTTGACGGCTACAAATGCGGTTAAGGCAGAATTGATGCTCATGAGTTTACGTCTTCTGAGCTATCACTCCAGTTTGCACTTCACCCTCAGCTTCCCGACGATACTTTCTGGGCTTAGGTGTCCATTGCTTAAGGCTCAAGGAGTGCTCGACGCCCATGCCACCCTCGGGACGCAGCGACACTGCAAATTCAGGCAAGCACAAAGAGCGGGAGTGGAAGCGCACGCACGGCGCTATCGCGTGCGCGGAATGCAGACGGTCTGTCTCTCTCTCCCCATCTCCGACCAAATCACCAAACCAACAGGACACTCTCGTTCCACTGTAGCCTCAAATTAAAATGTGATAAGACCGTCCCGTGTTCATCATGCGCACGGAGAGGCTGTGCTTCAATCTGTCCAAACGGTGCGTCTTTGCTCGAGCATGATTTTCTGTCTCGTGTAGACTTCCCCGTAAATATGTGCTCAATCACAACCTGCAGGAAGCCTCGTAACAGGACAAGGCACCCGGTACGCCCATATCTTCGACCTTTTTATTCTTTGGCTTTACCCACACACTCCTAGTTTCGTCCTTGCAGACACCGACCGACTTCACAACAAGATCGCAGAAATGAGCGCTCGCATCCGCCAGCTCGAAGGCGCCCTCGAGGTTTCGCATGCCGGTCACTCGCATGACGCGCATCCTTTACTTCAGCGCGACCTCCAGATAAAATCGATCATCGATCTGCATTCTGCCATAGAACAGAAACTCGAAAATGAAGAGACAACCGAGGTTGACAACGGCAGATTACTGGACGTCTTTGGCACGCTGGCCCTGCGCGATGACGGAGCATCCACGTTCTATGGGCGATCTGCGGGCCACGAAGTGAGTATCTTGTTCTTGATGAATACGTCGAACACTAATGATCATATTCAGAGTCTCCTTCTGGTAAGATATTATCATTGACGTTCCGGATAACATCAATGACGCTGCCTTCTTCGTCAGAGTGAACGAGATTCCCCAGAAGAGTCGTCCTCCCTCAGTGGCGGCGCCGGGGAGCGTATTCGTCCGCCAAATTTCGGCGAGATCTCCCCCAACGTTCCTCTACCTATAATTGAACTCTCAGCGTCATTCCCGGATGCTTCCATTCGCCTTCCTCTTTTCGTACTCGAGGCGTACCTTCCTCCGTGGTCTCGCGCCTCGCAGCTTTGTGCCCTTTACCTTGAGCAAGCTCCTTGGTTCTTTGGCGTTGTGAAAGCGCGCCAGCTTCACGAGGAGCTTCTTCCATTATATTACGTCGAAGCTCGGCCTCACGGTACTGCTCCACCCGCCACCCCAACAGCCCATGACCTTGCCCTTCTGTTTGTTGTATTTTGTTTTGGAGCCATAACGGATGAAACGCTACCACCTGCACCAGAGAACCCAGAAGCGGACCGTTTCTATACACTAACCCGTGCCTCAATTGCACTTTCGCCGCCAATGGACCGTCCGCCTACCGTAAGTACCGTACAAGTGTTCAGTTTGATGGCGATATACCAGGGCCTCGTTGCGAGTCAAGATAGCATTGAGAGCACTTGGGCAATGATGGGGTTGGCAACCAAGTTAGCACAGAGCGTGAGTTCTGCTTAACAGTACGAAGTCCGTCACAAATTGGACCCTTATCTGGATTTTTAGATCGGCCTTCGTAAGTGATCGTGTCATGCAGTATACTTGGGCCCCTTTAAGCGTGGTGGGTAGATCGAGATTGCGCGAGATGGAATCTGGCCCCTTCAGAAACGCAGAAACGTCGAGCACTGTTCTGGGAGTTGTTCATCACAGATTGCTGGCAGGTGGGGGACTTTGCAATGGGAGGACTGTTATAAGATAATCATTATCTCCTTCTCCCAGAGTCTTGCCACAGGTCGATTACCCACGTTTTCGCTCCCCTTCATCGACTGCGAGCTTCCTCAAGACCTTGAACAACTCTTGGCCGATGACGGCACCCCCCAAACGTCGTGTGATTATTCGTTCGTTAATGTCTCGCTCGTTTCTCATTTGCCCTCGCAGTTCCACATTGGAAGGCCCAGTTCGGCAAGCAATGTGTTTCCGAAGTTGTTGCGGGCATTCTCACTGCTCGCCCACCTAAATACTCTGTTATCGTCGACCTTGACCGCAAGATCCGTGACATGGGACTTCCTCAATATGCTCTCAATCCGCCGCCCGAGGGTGCACCCTTCTCCTACGTAATGCAACATTTCATGCCCGGGAACTATCGTTGTCTGAGTGCGTCGTGACTTTTTGTAACTGACGTTGTCTCGTCGAAATGACGATACGCTTTCTGGTAGCACTCCTCTATGTCCATCGCGCATTTTTTGCGCAGGGCCTATGTGATCATCCCGCAGACCCTCTTCGGGGTACTTATGCTCCGTCCATTCTTTCTGGCTACCGCTCTGCTTGTCAGATCCTTTCCAATCTGCGGGCTGCCTTCGCCATTTTCCCTAGTCGGGTTGCCAGGTTCTGGGTACTGTGGACCCATGCCTTTTCTGCCTCTGTAATACCGTTATCTTCGTCTTATTCCTTGCTCGAGCTGATCTATGAGTACAAAAGGTCATGCTTGCCCTGATTCCGGTGCGAGCACCGCGGAGTAAAATGGCACAAGGGGCGCTAATGGAACTTCGCTCAGCCTACGAGCTGTTTGATCGCGCTGCACCGTTTGGTGGTCGCGCTGTCAAGATGCTTGTATGTCCCGTCTTCGCCAATTCCCATCATGAATAGTATTCACTTTACCTTTACCCTCGCAGGCCATTGTGAAGAGGCACCTTGAGAAGGCAACAGAAAGTTTCAATGCCGTGCACACGGCCGCGGAGCCGTTCGCGCGGCCGGAACGAGATGAATTTTCTGTTTTCTCGGGCATGACATCCACTGTGCGGGCCGCAACTTCCACCCCTTTGTCATTACTTCACTCCTCCCCCGAGTCGTTGACCGGACCATCGCCAAGTCCCCCCCAAGACACGCATCGTGCTACTTCTGGAGTAACTCCCCAACCTCTTCAACCAGCAGGCCCACAGCCTCCATTTCAGCCTGCCGGTGTACAAATCGAATCCTCCCCATGGTGTCAGGTACATCCGGCACTCATCGATCAGCTGGTGGCTTTTGAAGCACAAATGGCGCCCTCTCCCGTGGTCGGAGGATACCCGGATGGGCAATCCCCACCACCCCACACGTCGTCAATTCCCTTCCCGTTCCCAATGTCTACGGATCCCGCCAGCCCGCCTAGGCTCACATACTTACAGCAAGCGCCACGTGAGCACCCTTCCCCACATGATCTGCAGTATGAGGAAGGACCATCCCCTACTTCGGCCATACCTGATGCAAACGCGGTTGAGACGCGTTGGGGCGCACCGCACACGAATATCCAACCCCAATTTGCTCGCCCACAAACGCCTGGTGCGCGCGCACGAGATCGCGTCATACGTCAGAGCGGCGATCTCAGTCTCACCGAGGCCTGGTCGCAGTTTCTATCGCAAATGGACATCCCACCTGTTGCTCCACAGCGTCCGTTATGAAAGGCAATGTCGACACGACGTTCTTTCTTTGCTTCTGTTCTCAGTTCTTTGTGGCCTAATTGTACTAAGCACACCTTCCTCATATGCATGACTCATCGCGCTGCCATTGGTCCTGTGAATGGTTTTATTGTAGCCTGAGAGTTGTTGTAGACTGTAATTATATCCGCGTCCGGGAAATTGGTGGATCCAGTGCCACGTGTGATCGTCGTCTGAGTACAATGTACTGTACAACGCACACTCAGAGGTCCAAGCAGAGAAAATGTTAAGGTTTCCAATACTCATGGTAGTGATGATCTTGCAACTCTTGTTATTTGCACATAGTGGTCGGGCCTACAGGAATAGCATTCTTTCTGTTACAGACAAGTTCCAGTATAAATCAATTGAGAGCCTTAGGACGTCACAGACGGGAAAGACGTGACTTGGGGAGGATTCTCTCAAGGCGACGCACCAGGCCTTTGTATGCCATGGGTCGAGTGCTCTGGATAACCCTCGCCTTGATAGTGTAGGACAAGCACGGGTCATGACCTTCATGTTGGACGTGCACTGGCCACGTGACTGTGCAGGAAATGGCTGGATACTTGAGGCAAAAGAGGAAGTCAACTTAACAGGTTTGGACTTGCACTTGCATGTGTTTTTGTCCATGGAATTCATATGTACAAAATACATAAAAGAAGAGTTTTCTCATACAGTAGTCCCTCAGTCTTTTACAACGAGACTGAGGTCAGTAGTTTATCCCCCTGCATGTACACACTTGCTAATGCCCACACAGCCCCACGCGCTCGCGGTACAGCTTTCCCGCACGCATATATTCCAATACTTCATAGTAGCCCTGACTAATTATGTCCACCCTCCAGAAATTGTAGAGTTCAGCATTGGCAAGAAAGGCGAATGCAACCTATGCCGCATGGTAGGTAGTATTATTCTATGGTCCAAAAATATATTAAACATACTTAACAAATCATCCTCGGGCTAGAAACTTGGCTCCACGAACCCGATCATGAGGGGGCCAGAGGGGCTGCTCCCAGTTTGCTAACTCTATCCTTTTTCCCATGGCACAGTTGGCACTTTATTGCAGCGCTGTCATGTTTTTTGTTTCAAGGCCCTCCGCGTGGTGCCCATCGTAAAGCCATGCTATGTTATTGATGCGTCCAACGCGTCCTGTATATGTTTTTGTCTCGATTGACTCAAAACAGTCACTGCCATTTGTGACAAGGTGATTGTGAAGCGGCGTCAAAAGCCAGGACAGAATGAATATTGCCGAATCAGATTTACCCCATCGCTGTAGGGACCAGTAGGGTTGAATAAGTCCCAAATAGATGACCTTAAGCGCAAGACAAGCGAGAGATCGAACTTGAAGGAACCGTATTACATTACTTGAGTAGTCGGGACAGTCAGTGGCAATACTATATCATGTTCAGCTGGGGCCACAAACCCCGAAGGCGCCCGAAGGATTGTGATACGCTAACAACAAATCTTCGCAGCTTCCATCAAGGGATGATATCGATGATATCCGATCGATTTTGATTACTTTTGTTCAAGGGGCATTCAACTTTGCGCCGCATACACGCTGCGGTGCCAGGTTACCACAGAAACCAGAGAGACGAAACAATTAGAGTGGACAACACAAAAGTGGAAAGGCCAGTGGAACAATTGGGAAGTTGCGCGGCAGGCCCGGGCCGGGCTGCCCAAGCTCTTCCCTGATCACAACTCTACCACCTTGACTCACTGGTAACGAGCAAACGACGGCCCAACGGCTGGTTTTCCACTCTGCAGACAATGACATTTTTCCTGGAGGTGCACGTCGTTATGGGGCTCATAGGATGCACCTTTACGGCCAGTAGATACCAATCTAGCATCAAATTATGTACGTAGCAGTGTCCAGGAATGGACACACCATTCAAGTTCCCGCTGGCACCTTTTGTCTCTACGCTTCTCTCTGGCGAAGTATCGCAGCCGAGCGCTCGTTCTCGCATAAAAGAACTGCCGTGGCCGAGTACTTCTCTGCCTCACTGCCCGAGCGCAAGACGCTCCCCTACTTCCATCTCCAACTCTTTAACCCTTTCCTTTTCCCCTCCACTGGCATGGCCGCTACTACCGCCTACGCCGCTCGGGTATCCGCTGGCGAATACCCACACGCTCACGGCTACGGCTCCGTATCTCCCCCTCTTACTCCTCTGAGCGCCACTCTGGTCAACACTTCCCATCATAACAACGAGCGACCATCCGTCAAGCTCAAGATCCCCTGCGGTAAATCCAACATTGTTAACTCTGTAGTTATCGATACAGCCGGCCAGTCCCTCTACTCCGTTTCGAGCAATTCGAAGCGCACGACCTTGATCTCGTGCAGGAACAACGCCGAAGTTGCTACCATTGAGTGGGACCGCTCAAGTCCGCGGCTGGTTTATCGTCGGAAGAAAATGAGGTGCAAGGAGTGGTTGCCGCTCGCGGGTCCTGAGACCGAGTATGCCTATACCCGCCCACTGTCACCCTGTATCTGAACGCCTCGCCAGATCTCGCATACTCACACACGGTGACTCACAATTTACTTGGATGCACGGATCCAGGTCTGGCTATGTGCGTATTTGGTCCCATTAGAACGCCTTTTGCATGACATGATAAGCCGGCTACAGCTACTCCCTGCCAACAGACCAGGTCTCGCTGTCGCGCGGTGGCGCATCAAGTCCCGCTCTGACAATCTCTGTCTGGAGATATTCCAAGACGCACTAGTCGAACCCGACTTCCTTGAGGCGATTATCCTCTCCGTCGTGTTGCTTCGATCTGGACGCTCCTTCGGTGACATCCCAGATATGAACTACTTCTCGAACCCAAGATTCTTTTCCCATTCCCACCATGGCTTCATGAAAGGCTTGTTGTGAACGGGATGTCTGGAACGCAACGATGCAACCATAATATGTTTGTGTGGATATTTGATGTGGCGTTTCACCATATGACTTTCGATATGGAAGACACCTTACGAACCCCAGTGCATCTCTGTAGTGATAGCACCATGTACTATGACGTCTCTGTGCGATTCATCAATTAATTCATCGATGCCTTCTTTTGTCCCCAGACTATGATAGGCTGACCCCGGGGTTTTTTTCCCATCTTGGACCCCGTCTTAACGTCCCAAACCCAGGTCCTGACTCATGGCTTCCTGGGTTGAGATAACCACAATGAACACAGCTTCACATCGAGAAGTCTCCTGTAGGCCATATGAGACAAGTATCTTTGACTTCTCTTATGGACTCCGATATATCGTGGCAATGTTCACTTGCAGTTCCGGCTTTCTGGCAAGCTGTCTGCCCGTCGTTGTTCGAATATGGGGAAACTTAATGACAGTCACGACTCTTGACTCAGGTTGAGAAGATGAACCTACAAATTAGATAGCTAACAGCTCACTTGCCTGAGGAAAAGTGTTCAACTAAGTCGTTTTTTGTTACGATTTGTAAACGTGTAAACACCTCTAAAGGCCGCGGGCTCCGAGTCACCGCTATTGCGACCATGATGAACTTAAGCCCTCAAACTGGTGGCCCCATACATCTGTTTCCGGTCCCAATAGTTGTCCTACTACACGCCAAATCTACTGTGACCAGCCATGGTCAATCTGGGCTGAACCGCTGAATCGAGTCAAGAAAGTGGCAGGCTTGTGTCTTGGTGCGGACAACCCCGGGCCGTTTACCAACCCTGAAAAGTTCCTCCGTCCGAGTCGGACCCTTGCCAGTGACTGCCAGGGCCGGTACCAGCAGTGACCTCTGGCACACCCACGCGCACCGTCGACATTACAGCACTAGTATTACTCGCAAGAACGAGGTGCAACGGTAATTTGTATCTCTTCAAAATTGTCCAACTAGTAGTTGGTCATATCGGTTATCGGTCGTGTCGGGATGCATCACGTTTCCTGCGAGTACAATGCAATTGCTCATAAATGCATGGGCGCTTAAAACTCGGCTTGCCTAATTCTTCACTCGTTGCTCAGGAATACATGAAAATGAGGTAGATAGAACTAAATGGTCCCCAGGCTCCTACCCATCCGTCGTGGGGTGGTCGGCCTAATCCAGTACTGTCGCCTACCGGGTAACGGGTTGCTAGGTTTTGGCTGTAGAAATCACCTATTATTTCCTTTTCCGGGAACCCGTAAACTTACGGTATCTGGGTAAGTATCAGTACTGGATTGGGCATGGACCCACTCCAACACATGATCGAACAACCCCGACCACCAGTCAGTCGTGACGAACCCTCATACGGGGTCTACGCCGTCGGGCTCGTGAGAGAGCGTATTTAATTTCGGTGGCGCCGCGCACGTTCATGTGCATGATGATATGATACCTTATCTGGCCCTGACTACGACTGCCCAATTGGCTACAATGGACAAACCATCTGATGAAACCTGTGCACATCGCAGGTTCCGTGTCTCCGTGCTAAATTCAGGCCTAGTAATTGGCATCCGTCTTGTCCAGATTGCGTATGATGGTGGGTGCCAGTGAGGAGTCGGAGATGGAGTCTCACCTTGGTAGTAGTAGTTCTCCGAAAAGGTGATCAAAAGACGAAAGTAACTGCCAGTGAATGATCTTTCTCAATGAGGGTCGATTATGATGGAAAGGGCTGGTTGGAGGTCCCCAGCGCCGTGCTCAGGTTGCGTAGTACTCTCAGTGTGTCCGTTGACATGCAGCATTGTGGAGTATGATCATGTTTGTCTGCTCCGGTGCAATGTTGACAAGAGCTCCTTGAAGGCTTGGACCGCTTGTTATACGTAATGCAAAGAGGCCCGAGGGACCGAGGATTTGACAGCTGCGCTGAATAACGACGCGCATGTACGATATTATAGTACACCTTGTACATACCTGTACCCGCGTTCAAGGCAAAGTACATCGCCAATCTAAACCTCGAAAACACAAGGCCCAATAGGACAACAATCTAGCTACGGGCTGATGAGAGTGGGGGCCAGCTTCTTGGTCGCCGTCCTACTTATCAGGGGATGATGCGTCGGCAGTGCGCGTGCGACCCGCGGATTTATCACCTTAGTGCCAATGGAGTTGCCAACTGAAGGCGTTAGCCTACTAGTAGGGTTTCCCGTTGTGGTATGCTCAAAGGCCTGGTTTTCCAAAATTGGATATAAAGACCCCTCCGAAAACGGACATGGCCTTGTCCTCTTTCCAGTTCTACCATCGTTCCTCGGGCACCTACCGCGTCTACCGTACAACGTACCGCTTCTTCAACGCACATAAAATCTCACCATGCCTCATGCCATACCACACCCGACCCCGCACCCTCTGACACACGCACCGTGATACTAGTAAAGGAGAAAAAAAATGGCTACTGTCATCGCCGAGCCACCGGCCTACGCCCCCTCCTCCTCGCAAGACCTCCTCGACCTCCGACCTTCCTCCTCGACACCTCCCCCCGCATACACAGAGCGCGCCGCCCACAAGCTCGTGATTACTTCTCCGCCTGGAGCTGGCATCCTTCACGCTTCGATACTCGACGCGGCGGGCCGCGCGCTCTATACCGCCTCCTCAGACGCGAAGCTCAAGAAGACGTCTGTGCAGCGTGCGGGTCCCTACCACCTCGACTCTGACACGGAGACAGACGTGGCCATCGATGAGCTGTACGCGGAGGAGCTTGCGCGACTCAAGTGGGATCGCGCAAGCCCACGCGTTCAATTCTGCGCCGGCGAGGACAAGAAGAAGAGGAAGCGCAAGGTCAAGTGCAAAGAGTGGCTTCCGCTTGCGGACTCCCGTACAACGTCAGATTTACAGTATGTTATTTTCTTTATTGCATATTTGCGTTAATTCGAAGTACTGATGGGCTTGTTTGAATACAGATCCCGCATTCTCACACTTGATGGCGCCCGGTATTCTATCACAGAGCGCAAAGGCGGCATCGGCTGTGTACGTGGTCTCTCTAGCCCACGCCAATCATTCCACTTACGCGCCTTTCGTTTTAGCTCTTCCGCGTTGACGACGAAACCACGTCTCCGCTCCTTCCCCTTGCGCGCTGGCGTACGACACAAGACGCCAAATCGCAGTCTTTGGAGGTCTTTAATGACGCCTGCGCGATCCCGGGCTTGTTCGATGCATTCGTGCTTGCGCTCATCGTGCTGCAGAGCGGGCGGCCTCTTGGTGATGTACCAGATGGTCTCTACTCGAGTTCACCCAAGTTTTTTGGTACCGCTGAGCTCATGTGGCGATGACGTTGAGGTCACATATTTATGTACAATACAGTATGCTTAGCCCTAGACATTTTCAACTGACACTTGGAAACGAGCGTATACTTTGTAGTAGATGATTTAGATAGGCGGTCGTGTCGCCGGCCGATGGGACATTAATGCCTCAATATACTGTAGAGCTCCTTCCATTCGAGGCCATTCGTTGGAGACAAGAACTCGCGTTAAGTATCAAGTTCCCTTGTGGATACATCCTGTGAAAGGAAAGCATCTCATTGCGACAGAGTGCACCGGCCGAATTACAGGCATTGCACGACCCAGGGTCACGTATTACTACCCTACTTTGTATAGTTACCCTTCTGCGTTCCAATAACTGTAGCCTGATAGGACGACCCGTCAAAAGTGAGCAAAGCTCAGAGGAAATCGCCAAACGCAGCCATCTCAGGACCACCGGCCTCCTAAGATAGACGTTGAGAATGGATGTGAGTAAGCGAAAGACAAGACACATACCCTCTGCCCAATTTCCCAGTCTTCACATATTACATATAAAATGTCAGCGCGTACACGAAGGTGAGTAGATGGAGACGCACAAGAGTAGATGGTGGTAACTGCCATTAGAATACCGGTCCCGGAGCCGATCGCACCCATGAGGTCAGCGGCGACAGAAAGCAAGCCTAGGACGGCACCCCCCAGCGCGGCGGCAGTCGGAATGACACGTTTAAGTTCCTTATACATGGAACCCTCTCGGTGGCCAGCCATGACCTAAATCGAATTAAAACCCTTGGACATGGAAACTAGAACGAAAACCTCACGAGTTGTTGATCCTTCAGTTGTTTAGCAATGTCGCGTGGGCTAGAGCCTGACACTTCGATCCAAGTCTTGGAGAAAATGGCGCATGCAGATGCCATGAACAGGATATATAGGATCGTGTGAATGGGATCAACGAAGGCCGCATGGATGGTTCGCGGCGGGGAGATATAATAAGCAAAGCCGGACGCGGCCGCGAGCTGGGATGATTCCTCCATCGGCTGAGAAGGCAAAGCCAATCAGAACGAGAAAAGAATGGAGACGGGACACAGAATTTACCTCCCAGACTCCCAGGAGTTTGACAAGGAAATTATCGGGAAAACGGGAGAAAAGCATCTGGCTAACGATATATATGTGTGAAGTGAGCGCCGACTCGAGCATAATTGGCATGTTCGAAGTGTAGAAAAGCTTGACTGGGTACGAGCCACGCTGACCACGGAAGCGGTTGCTCTTGACTGGAATTTCAATCCGGAAGCCTTGAAGGTAAATGACGACGGCAAACGCGGCAAGAGTGGCGATAAGATTCATCACGTTAGGAAGGCGCTCACGCCAGAAGGCCTCTCGAAGGGCACGTCCCTTATCATTCCAGGTGAAAAGAAGGTGGAAAAGAGAAATGATGGCACCCTCGAACTCGGGACCACGACCGGTATTAATGGTAGTGGGTGAGAAGGCTTTCCACACAATCGACTCGCAGATGTTGGTGGCAATGAAGAGAGTGATACCAGAGCCAAGGCCGTAACCCTTTTGAAGGAGCTCATCAAGTAGGATGACAATGAGAGCCGAGGCAACGAGCTGGATAATGAGCAAAAGGCAGACTCCGGCGCCGAGGTCTCGAGGCTGGCCGTAAAGCCCAGTGAGTACATACACAGTAGCTTGACCAAGGGAGATGAGAAGTGCAAAGACTGCGGCAAGAGGTCAACAAATATGAGGTGGATAGGAAGGCATCACCCACGTTTTTGGGCGCCCGAAAACAAACCACGGTCTTCCTTAAGAGAGAAGTCGACATCGATGAGATTAGCGCCTGCCAGAAGCTGCATAATCATGCCAGAAGTAACGATGGGGCTTATTCCAAGTTCCATAAGGGTACCCCGGTTGGAGGCAAGGATGACACGCATCCAATAGAATGGATCAGACGAGTCGGAGGACATGATGCCGTATAGGGGAACCTGTGAGCAGACCAAGAAGATGAGGAGAGTGACGGCGGTCCATAGGACTTTTTGGTTAAATGGGACCTGTGGAAAGGATCAATGAGGATGTGTGACGATAGCACGACAGGAGGCGCATACTTTGCGGTCCGGAGACGAGACTTCGGGGAGAATCGGAAGGAAAGGTCGGACTAGGTTAAGGAAGCGGACTAGGGAAGAAGATGTTCGATAAAGCTGTTCAAATTTGAGGGAAAGAGCACTCACACCCGCTCATGGTTGCAGAAACAGAAAAGGAGGGACGTCAGTTATGCTCTACTTCTCGACATCGACATACGTGGCACAACAAATAACTCTAAATACCGTATTGTAACCCAAAATCAATTATGTAATTTGATAATATCCCAATTGTTTACCAGAACAAAGTTTGTTGATCTCCTCCCATTCGACCCATCCTACACGTTCCCCGACCCTCACATTACCCAAATAACTTTGTGATGGTGAGTAAAGACATCATATGACATATGCCAACAATTGTCATCGCTTGCTTCCTCAATCGAGGTCGTGTAGACGGTGGATGCATATCGTTTCAAGGGGATGAATCTAGAAAGACATATTAACCCATTTCCATCACTTATCTAGGCCACTACCGAGCTCGCCGCAACGTATGCAGCCCTCATCCTCGCTGATGATGGCGTAGATATTACTGTACGCGATTCCATCCCTCAGTCTCCAGCCCGAACATCTAATCAGTTCCCAGTCTGAGAAGATTTTGGCTCTTACGAATGCAGCTGGCGTTGAAGTTGAGCCCATCTGGGCCAATCTCCTTGCCAAAGCCCTTGAAGGAAAGAATGTCAAGGAACTGCTGTCAAATGTTGGTTCAGGAGGTGGTGCACCCGCGGTTGGGGCACCCGCTGCCGCCGCCGGTGGAGCCGCTCCAGCTGCCGACGCACCAGCAGAAGATAAAAAGAAAGAAGAGGAGAAGGAGGAATCAGATGATGACATGGTACGTATCTCGCGTGTTCCTAATGCTTATCGAGTGCTAACGTATTGACTTTCCCAATAGGGCTTTGGTCTCTTCGACTGATTTACGAGGACCCCATCCGTACATGTGTTTTCTCCTTCCACATCGTCTTGCATTCGACGTCACCGCGTTGTATTTTCCTCCGTGCATAACATTCACCTTAATAAAGCAATCTTGCAACGTTGAGGCGTATCCGCATAGCCGGTGACGAATGGTTCCGCGATGACATGAACTTCCGCCAGCGATGACGCGAGCCGCTGTTACATGAGAGCCACTTCAGACCGTTATGTGGAGTCAACCCAATCACGTGCGAGGACATCCATGCATGCCTCGCGCCCCATTGCCCCTGCTCCCGCCAGATATAAAATAACACGCCTGCCCCTGAATGAGCCCCCATCTATCACTTCGTATCTCTTTGTTACCATGGACAAGGCGACATCTGTCACCGCTGCCTTCAGAGCCGGAAAACAGCCCTCGCAGTCGCAGACAAATGCCTGGATAGAGAAACTGCTTCAATGTGATCTTATCCAGATCGAGAAAACAGACGATGTGGGCGAGCTGAGCCAGAATGGCAAGAAGCTAGCTGGGGATCTTCGTGCGATCCTCGAAGCTTACAAGGGTTATAGTTCTCAAATGAACGGTACGATTGTTCGCCGTCTCCTACTTGTACTCGTTCCGACCCTCCTCTTGTAGGTGAAAACCTCTTCCAAAAAGCCGTGTGGCACCTTAGTCAAGCCGACGTCGCCGCGTCTTCACTCGATATAGGCATCCCGATGGGCTCCAGGGACGACTATCAGGCTTTTGTCGTATCCTTACGTACATCACTCGAGATTTTCTGGAACAACGCAGCGACAGAGGGATTTGGAGTTCTTTCAGACTTCGCGTCTTTCACTCGGCTGTCACTCGCAGACACTGCTGAGCTTGTCGCAGAAAACTCCAGTAAAACCGCCGAGAAGCTGCGCAGCGTTGAAGGCGAGGTACAGTCAGGCGAACGCGACCCCGTTGGTCAGACAAAGGAAGAGTTGGAAAATGCCGACGCACGCGAAGTATTCGAGAAGAGCATGGACACTGCGAAAGACTACGGCTCCGTCGCCATCGGTGCGGCTCAGTCTGCAGGTCGCAAGTCTTCAGAGCTTACGGGTCGCTCTCGCACCCGTCTGCATATTGCTGTTTCTGCGGTAAACTTCCTACTTGATTCCATGAAATATCCCCTTCTGATTCCTGCTCCCCTCTGAAGATGGTGAGACGAGCAAGGGAAGACAAGGAATACCGTCAATCGCTTGACACGCTCTTCAATTTGATTCAAAAATGGCTTGAAGCGATGGGAGATGTGGCCGTGGCCGCTGCTCAGTCCACATCCCTCGAGTCCTTTGTAAACGACCCAACGCCGGAGAAGCATCTCATTCATGCCATACGTTACATTAACAGACTTGCGCAGAACATCGCCGGAGGCAAAAGTCTTGATGATTTGCACTCCGCTCTGCACATGTGCGTCATCGACATTCGCAACGATACGGATTTGCGTCAGTGGTTCAAAGACTATATTGCGTATGCGAAGCGCACACTTGAAAATGTCGGTGACAACGAT
>Ga0137397_10000630_pt1 | contig 24274 bp, 15 predicted proteins | sample czorhiz116metaG_FD_106658 | JGI IMG/M metagenome (GOLD analysis project Ga0137397, IMG submission 106658) | Vadose zone soil microbial communities from Angelo Coast Range Reserve, California, USA - czorhiz1.16 metaG | ecosystem: Environmental > Terrestrial > Soil > Vadose zone | place: USA... | reverse complement strand
CGGGACCGACCCCAGAGCTCATCGGGAATCTCGCTGCGGATGTCCTGAACGGTGCGGGCCGCGGCTTCCAGCCGCTCCGCCTCGCTCCTCGAAACGGCCGCGCGCGCGCTGCTGACGCTGGCCAGTACTATCGTGGCTGCTGCGAACGCCTTGAACATGGTGCACCTCTACGGAAAAAGAGGGCTGCAACGCGATTGCCAAATGCGAATGGACGGGCTGGGCGAAACGACTATCATCTGGCTATGCCGCCACGCAAGAAAGTCGTCCGACGGAAAAAAGCGGCGCCCGCCTCTGTTGGATTATCGGCCGCGGAAACGCGAAATGTCGCGAGCGCGGAGCTCGACCGGCTCAGCGCTCAGGTTGACGCGGATGGCGGCGCCGTCGTGGGACGTTACAACGACCCGTTCGGTGGGACGCCGCTGCTGCTCGTAGCGCTGCCAGTCGATCGTGTCGAGCCGACACCCTACCAGCGTGATCCCTCTGAGGCGCACGTCAAACGCCTGATGGGCGTCATCGAAACCCTCGGCCGATTCCTCGATCCGATCGTCGCGGTCCGGGAGGACGGGCACTATCTGACGCCGAACGGGAACCACCGGCTGCAGGCGCTCAAGAAACTCGGCGTCAAGAGCGTGATTGCGCTCCTCGTGCCGGATGCGACGGTCGCGTTCAAGATTCTCGCGCTCAACACCGAGAAGGCGCACAACCTGCGCGAGAAGTCGCTCGAGACGATCCGCATGGCGCGCGCGCTCGCGAAGCTGGGCGCCGAGCCCGAGCGCGGGTTCGCCTTCGAGTTCGAGCAGCCGGCCTTTCTGACGCTGGGCGTGTGTTACGAAGAGCGCCCGAGGTTCAGCGGCGGCGCCTATCAATCGATCCTCAGACGCGTCGACACGTTCCTCGATGATCCGCTCGCCAAAGCGATCAGGGAACGCGATCGCCGCGGGCGGAAGATCCTGAAGCTCGACGATCTTGTGAGCGCCGCGGTCGAGAAGCTGAAGGCGCGCGGGCTGACCAGCCCATACCTGAAACCCTTCGTCGTCTCGCGCGTGAACTACACGCGGTTCTCGAAAGCAACGTCCTTCGACTTCGACGAGGCGCTCGACAGGATCATCGCGAGCGCGGCGAAGTTCAACGTGGATCGCATCCGGCAGGAAGACGTGGCAAAATCCGGCGGAGCTCCGCCCGACGAAGACTGAGAGGATTCCGATGCCTCGGACGCGATGGACGCTTACGCCACTCGTGTTTGCGCTCGCGGTCGTCGCCCTCGTGGCCGCACGGCCCGCGGTGAAAGGTCCCGAACGCGGTGCGCTCGTGATCGTCGGCGGCGGCAAGGTGGGCTCGGAGATTCTCGGGCGCCTCTTCGCCCTCGCCGGCGGCAAGGACGCGCCGCTCGTCGTGATTCCCACCGCCGGTGGCCAGGACGAGTACGCGGCCGACTGGTCGGGGATCAAGATGTTCACGGACTTCGGCGTGACGAACATCACCGTGCTGCACACCAGGGACCGGGCGGTGGCGGATTCAGAGGCGTTCGTGCGTCCGATCACGACGGCGAGGGCGGTCTGGTTCGTGGGGGGGCGGCAATGGCGGCTGGTCGACGCCTATGCGCACACGCGCACGCAGCGGGAGGTCGAGCGCGTGCTGGAGCGCGGCGGCGTGGTCGCCGGGTCGTCGGCCGGCGCGTCGATTCTCTCCTCCTATATGGTCCGGGGCGCGCGCGAGAACAACTTCATCATGATGGCGGCGGGCTACGAAGAAGGCTTCGGACTGATCAAGGGCGTGGCGATCGACCAGCACATGCTGACGCGCAACCGGCAGGACGATCTCGAGGAAGTAGTCGCAAAGCACCCGGACGTGCTCGGCATCGGCCTCGACGAGAGCACGGCGATCGTCGTCCAGGGCCAGGAGTTCGAGGTGGTGGGCGCAAGCAAGATTGCGATCCACGACGGGCGGATCGTGAAGGGTGCGCAGGAGCGCAACGGCGGGAGGAAGAAGTACTTCTTCATGGGCCCGGGCGAGAAGTACGACCTGACGAAGCTCGAACGGATCGGCAAGCCGGCCCGGAGCGAGCCGTGATCTCCCGCCGCGCGTTTCTCGGCGGCTTCGCGGCCGCGGCCGTTGCGCCGGGCCGCATCGGCCTGCGCGCGCAGACGTCGGTGCCGCGCGTCGACGCGCAGAGACTGCGCGAGCGGATCGAGACGCTCAGCACGTTCGGCCGGCCCGCGGGCGGCGCGTTCGCGGATGGCGTGAGCCGCATCGCCTACTCCGACGCGGACGTCGGCGGCCGGCGCTACGTGACGGGTCTGATGAAGGCGGCCGGCCTGCAGCCGCGCATCGATCCGGCGGGCAACATCTTCGCGCGCCGCGAGGGCATGTCGGCGCAGCTGCAGCCGATCTTGTTCGGATCGCACATCGATTCGGTGCCGAGCGGCGGCAACTTCGACGGCGATCTCGGATCGCTCTCCGCGCTTGGCGCGCTCGAAGCGCTCGCGGCCGGCGGCGTCCGGACGCGCCACCCGCTCGAGATGGTGATCTGGGCGCACGAGGAAAGCTACGCCTTCGGCCGCGGTCTCGCCTGCAGCCGCATCGTCGCCGGCGACGTGAACCCGTCCGACATGGACGAAGTCTGGAACGGCCTGCGTCGCGCCGACGCCATCCGCCGGATCGGCGGCGATCCCGATCGTATCCTCGAGGCGCGACGCGCGAAGGGGTCGCATCACTGTTACATCGAGCTGCACATCGAGCAGGGCGGCACACTCGAGCGCGCGGCGATTCCGGTCGGCGTGGTCGAAGGCATTGTCGCCATCGACCGGTACGAGGCGATCATCACGGGCTTCGCCAACCACTCCGGCACCACGCCGCTCGCGGAGCGTCACGATGCGCTGCTTGCAGGGGCGCACGTGACGGTCGCCGTCCGCGACGCCGCAACACGACTGCCCGGACGTCAGGTTGCCACGGTTGGACACATCGAGGTGTCGCCGAACTCGGCCAACGTCATCCCCGGCCTCGTCCACCTCTCGATCGAGCTGCGCGATCTCGAGCCCCGAACACTCGTCGCGATGATGAACGACATCCGCGCCCGCGCGCGCGACATCGCGTCGACCACGGGCACCACGATCGAATTCCGTGAGCTCGCGCGGGCCGCGCCGGCCGTGGCGACGCCGGAAGTGCAGAGCGCGATCGAGCGTGCCGCCTCGTCGCTGGATCTCCATTCGACGCGGCTGCCGAGCGGCGCCGGGCACGACGCGCAGATGATGGCGCTGCTGGGCCCGATGGGGATGATCTTCGTGCCGAGCGTCGGTGGCGTCAGCCACTCGCCGAAAGAACTGACCCGCTGGGACGATTGCGCCCGCGGCGCCGACGTGCTGCTGCGGACGGTGCTCGAGATGGACCGAGTTGCGTAGGCACGGCCAAAACCGGGCGGAGGCACGGCTGAAGCCGAGCGGAGGCACGGCTGAAGCCGTGCCCTACGTACTACGTACAACCGGGGCAGATCGGATTCGCATGCGGAACCGCTGGCAACGCTTGTAGGGCACCGCTTCAGCGGTGCCACGCGGCTTGTAGGGCACCGCTTCAGCGGTGCCAGGCGGCGCCGCGGTGGAATAGCAGCACCAGCTGCAGCGCGCCCATGATCAGGAAAAACGGTGCAACGTACATCCATTCCTGACCCTCGCCGGCGAGCGCGGCAACGCCGGCAAGCGTGCCCGACGCGAGCCATCCGGCGGCACTGACGACGAGAAACTGATGCGCGCGGCGGACCGGATCGTCATCCATCCGCGGCACGAGCGGACGTTTGATCACCGACCGCCACACTCTCGACGCAAAAAACACGACAAAGGCGGCGGCCGTAAACGGCTCGCCGCCCTGCCATCCGAGCACGAGTACCGCCGCCGCGCCCAGCGCGAACAGCGTCAGCCAGAACGTCCGCAATCCGCCGCCCGCCGGCCGTAATCCGCCATCCGCAAGCCGCAAGCGCTAGCGTCCGCCCGCCGTCGTACGGGCCGGTGTGCCTTTGAGAAAGCGGCCGATGAATTCCTCGAGACGGTTGAACGCATACACGTAGCGCGCGTGCAGCAGCGGCTCGTGCGTGTCGTCGGGATACACGATCAGCTCGTGATACACGTTGTGCGCCCGCAGCAGCTGCACGAGGCCTGTGGTTTGCGAGAACTGCACGTTCCGATCGTCGTCTCCGTGGACGAGGAGCACCGGCGACTTCCAGCCGTCGATCGCCGAAATCGCCGACGATGTGTACGCGACGTTCTCGGGATCGAGTGAGTTGCCCCAGAGGTGGACGCCGGCAAGGTCGACACCAACCTTGAAGACGTCGGAATTCCGCGCGAGCGCCTGCGCCGTGAGCACGCCGCCGTACGACAGCCCCCAGATGCCGACGCGGCTCGCGTCCACATCCGGGCGCGACTGGAGGTACTTGCCGCCGGCGAGCACGTCCTGGTATTCGGCGTTGCCGCGCCCGCCGGTATTCGGCGCGGTGCGGAACGACTTGCCGTAGCCGATCCCGCTGCGATAGTTCACCGACATCACGACGTAGCCCCTGCTCGCCAGCCACTGATTGACGGCGTACGCGATGTGATAGAAGTGCATGTAGTGGTAGCCGAGCAGCATCTGCCGCACCGGCCCGCCATGCACGAACACGATCGCCGGCCGCTTCTCGCCCGCCTTCAGATCCTTCGGCACGAACAACTGGTTGTGGATCTCCATGCCGTCCGGCGCTTTGGTGAGGACGAGCTGCGGCACGACTTCGGCATCCGTGGGAAACGCCGCGAGCGACGGATAGACGTACTTGACGGCCCCTCCGGCCGCGGGCGCGAGCCCGACGCCGAATGGCCGCTTCGCGTCGCCGCCGAGCAGCGCCACCTGGCGACCTGATGCGAGGGCGGCCGGGTAGGTCTCGATCGTTGCGCCGCTCGTCACTGGTGCCGCGATGCCGCCGGCGGTCGGCACTCTCCAGATGTGGCGCCGCTCGATGTCGCCGGCGTTGGTCGAATAGAAGAGGAACGCTCCGTCGGCCGATAGCGCCGTGTGTTCGACAGCGCCGTCGCCCGGCGTCAGCGTGACCGGTGTCGGCTGGCTGTTCGATACGCTCATCGAATACCAGCGCGTCCACTCCTGCGGCTCCGCCTCGAAGATCACGTGATCGGCGCCGCTCCACTTGATCGTGGTAATCGCGGTGAAGTTACTGTCGTCTTTCTGGTTGTGCCAGAACTCTTTCGCTTCGCCGGTCGCGGCATCTCCGACCCAGAACGACAGCGTGTAGCCGCCGGTGAACGCGGATTCATACAGGCCGGGCCGCGGGTCCGCGGCGCCTTCGCTGTCGCCCTGGCCGCGACCCTTGCCGCCTGGCGCGCCGCCGCGTCCTCCTCGGCCGCCGCCGCGCAGCGCCATCAGCGGGTTGTACGCGGGACCGTCGGGGTTGCCGATGCTGCCGGCGCCCTGATGCGCCTGCTGGCCGAACGGCGTGCCAGGACGGCGGATGAACGCAATGCGTTTGCCGTCCGGCGACCAGGTGGGGCTCGTGTCGTGGTCGACGCTCGGCGAGAGAAACTTCACGCCGCGAGTGCGCAGGTCGTAGACGCCGATGAACGAGTGATCCACGCGATTGCTGACGAAGGCAATCTTCGATCCGTCGGGCGACCAGACGATGCTGCCGTTGGTGCCCCAGGCCTTGACGAGCGGAGCGCCCTGGCGACTCTGAACGGGTCCCCCTGCACTCGCCCCCCCTGACCCACCCGCCCCACCCGCCCTACCTGACCCACCCGACCCACTCGACGTGATCGCGTACGCGTCGATCTGTCCATCTTTCGCGAACACCACCGAACGTCCGTCGGGTGACAGCGCCGGCGTCGTCCCCTCTCCGAGCCTCCACGCGCCGCCGCCCGATGTCCGCGCGGCCCAGATCGTTCGCTCGGCACCCGCAGGATTCGCCGTCGGGTTCGCCACCCATCCTTCGCGATTCGGCTGCGCGCCTCGCACGAAGACGACGACTGCGCCGTCGTCGGAGACACTGATGTCGCTCAGCTCCACGCCATCATCTTTCGCGACGTTGGTGAGCCGGACCGGTACGAATTCCGGCGCGGCTGCTGTGTAAACATTCCGCAGGCCGTGCTCGTACGCCGTCCAGACAAGCCGATCCGTTCTTCTCGCAGACACCAGTTCCGTCGCATAGCCGGGCATCAGGAACGATTCGATGCTCGGAGCGGACGACGCCGCCGCGCGCGGTGTCACTTCGACGGCGAATGGAATGGACGCGACGGCGATGACGGCGCTCAGCAGTTGAGATGTGCGCGACACGGCTCCTCCTATTTCACGTAGAAACTCATCGAGACTTCGATCTGCGCCGCGACCGCCGTGCCGTCCGTGCGTGCCTCGAAGCGCCACGTCCTCATCGTCCTGACGGCGCTGTCGTCGAGATCGCGATCAGCCAGTCGCGTCGAATCATCGATCTGACCTCTGCTCCTAAGCTCCTATCCCCCATTACCTAGTCCCTAGCTAATCCCTAGTCCCTGCCCCTAGCTCCTAGCCCCTTCAGTGCTCCTCACTCTGTAATACGCGATCATGTCCATCGGCTTCCCTGGCTGCGCGCCGATCTGGCGCAGCATCGTCGTCACCTGACCACGGTGATAGCTCGCGTGGTTGACGACGTGCTGGAGCATCTGCCAGACCGGTGATGCGCCGGCATGGCCGGCGAGCAGCTTGTATTCGATCACGCGCTCGACGCCGGCTTCGCCCAGGCCGTCGACGAACGCGCGCATTTTCTGTTCATGCTCGATCCACGCGCTGCGCAGCGCGGCCAGATCCGGAAATTGATCGGCCGGCAGCAGCGCCGTCGGCGATTGCCCGCGCCATCGCGCGTGCCACGCCCACTCCGCCGCGTAGATGTGCGTCACCGTGTTGCGAATCGATTTGAAGCTGCTGCCCAGATCCCGGTGGTACTGCTCGGAGGTCAGCGGCTCCAGTGCGTCGAACAGCCGATCGCGCGCCCAGTAGTGGTAATCGATCATCGTCTGCAGGTCCTGGAGATTCATGGAATGACCCTCACGTGGTTGAGGCGATCGAGCCGCGGGAACTCACGGTCGAGGTATGCGTTGCCGCCGTCGAACAGCGACTGTTGCTTGCCGGCGCGGATGCCGCCGCCGGCCGTCTCGCCATACTCGCTGTTGAGCGCGTCGGCGACGTCCATGCCTTCGACGACTTCCCCGAACGGCACGAATCCCTGGTCGTCCTGATAGGAGTTGTCGCGCAGGCTGATGTAGACCTGCGTCGTCCGGCCGTTGGGCACCGCAAATGCGAAGGCGACGCGTCCTCGCGTGTTCGACATCTTCCGGGGATCGTCAGGGATGGCCCGATCGCGCCACCGCGTGGACACTTGAGGATCGCGGTTGATTCCAAACTGCGCCCACTGGCCTTTGACGACGCGGAAGAAGCGCGAGTCGTCAAAGTAGCCGAAGGTGACGAGCTCGTGGAACCGATCCGCGCCGTTCGGCGCCCAGTCGCGGTGCACAGCGATGACGATCGCGCCCTTCGTCGTGTCGAGGCGAGCGGAATAGTCCTGGAGCGCGAGGCTTTCAGCCGTGCGCGGGCGCTCGCTTGAAAGGCTCGCGCTCCAGAGAATAGCGATAACCAGCGCGCGCATGAGCGCCCATTATCCGCGATCGCGATCGCGGTACAACGCCTTCTGAGCCTGGTGGATCCGCTTCCAGCGCCGCTTCGCGTTAGCTCCGGCGGCCTTGTCACGCTTCCGCTCCTCGAACGCGGCCTCGCGCCCGAGCCGGCGATAGTGCTCCAGGCGATCGGCGTCCAGCCGTGCACCAGCGACGGCGTCGAGCACCGCGCATCCCGGCTCCGCGTCATGCGCGCAATCGGCGAACCGGCAGTCGCGAGCCAGCGCGGTGACGTCGTCGAACGCGGCGTCGACGGCGGCCTCGTCGACCCATGGCTGGAGCTCGCGCATGCCTGGCGTGTCGATCAGCAACGCGCCGCCGGGCAGTTCCACCAGTTGCCGCGCCGTCGTCGTGTGCCGGCCCCTCCCGTCGGCGTCGCTGACGGCGCTGACCTTCAGCGCCTCGCGACCGAGGAGCCGGTTGACCAGCGTCGATTTCCCGACGCCCGAGGATCCAAGGAGCGCGATGGTCTGCGACGGGCGGAGATACGGCTCCAGAGCCTCGAGCCCCCGCTCCTGCAGCGCGGTGACGGCGACAACGGCGGTGTCAGACACCATGTCAAAATTGCCCGGTGTCTGACACCGACCGGACAAACGGATCCGCAGCGCGTCGGCCGCGGCCTGCGGATCCTCGCTGAGATCCGACTTGTTGAGCACTACGACGGGCATCGCGCCGGCGTCCCACACCATCGTCAGGTATCGCTCGAGGCGCCGGGCATTGAGGTCCTCGGGGAACGCCGTGACCAGAAAAATCGTGTCGACGTTCGCGGCGACCACCTGCTGCTCCACCGCACGCCCCGCGGCCGCGCGCGACACGACGCTCCGCCGCTCCAGGCGGGCGTGAATGATCGCACCCTCGACGCCCACCCAATCTCCCACCGCGGGAAAATCGGCCGCCGTGATCGCTTCATGACGGAATCGCCCGCTGACCTCGGCCCAGCCTTCCACGTCGCCGGCGATGCGATACAGCCCGCGCTGCTCTTCCACCACGCGGGCAAACTTCAGATCCCGGCGCTCGAGCCCCGCGGCCCGCGCGTCGAAGAACGGATTCCACCCCAGACGTTCGCGTAGAGACACGACGACACTCTCCTTCATGAGATACAACTGTTGTGGAGATGTGAAGGAAGGTCCGCCGCGCGAAGATCTTTAGATCCTCAGATCCTTAGATCCTTCGATTGGGTAGGCGGACCCGTCCCCCGCACGATCGTCGATGACTCGCATTGGAACAGGCCCTCCTTTCGAAGCGCGATTGTAAAAGAAACGCGGCGGCTGCGCAACTCGCGACCGCCGCGGAACGAATTCTGAATTCAGAATTCTGAATTCAGAATTAGAAGCTTACCTTCACCCCGAAGCGCGCGACGCGCGGCGCCAGCAGCCGGGTGATGTTGTTCGCCGACGCCGAGTTCTGGCGCTCGGTGATCTCCAGCACCACGTTGTTGTTGAACGCGTTGAAGAGATCCGCGTTCAATGTGACTTTGCGTCCACCGCCGAACCTGACCCCCTTGTCGACGTGCAGATCCAGCTGATAGTAGTTGTCGTACCGGCTCGAGTTGTTCGGCGCCAGGAGCACCTGGACCGTACCGAGGCTGCTGGTCCGGTTCGGCGACTGCAGGTACGGGTTCAACGGGCTCCCCGCCTGCCCGATGAAGTTCGCGGCGGCCGTGATCGCCCACGGGAACGCGTACATCCCGCCCAGCTTGCCCACCCATGGAATCTGGCGCAGGTTGCTCGCCACGGGCCACGTCGTCGTCGTCGAGTACACGAGGCTGCCGCCCTCGTAGCCATTCGTGAAGGCGACGTTCGTCGGATCGAGGTAATCGCGATCCGGTTGCGGCAGATACTCGCGCTCGCGGTTGAACACCAGGCTGCCGCTCATCATGTAGTGGTGGCTGAGCCGTTTCCGCGCGCTGAGCTCCAGGCCGTCGTAAGCGTAGTACCGCCCGTCGTTGCGCAGAATCTGCGACGCGTTCAGTCCGACGGTCCCGGGACGCTGATAGTACGTCGCGGAAAACGTCTGCGTGCCGCACGTGACGGCGTTGCCGCAGGGCGCCGTGAAGGGCACCGCGACGAAGGCCCCGGAGAAGTCCTGCGTGCGGAACAGGCGCGAGTAGTCGAAGTACTTTCGATGGTAGTAGAACACCGACAACCCGACGCTCGACAGGAGTTCGTGCTCGACGCCGACCGCGAATTCGTCGGTCACGTCGTTTCGGAGCGCGGGATCGACCGTGTTCGGCGTCGTGACCGCCGACGGATTATCCGGATTGTAGTTCGAGGTCGGCGTCGTCAGGAAGCGCGAGAGGTCGAGCTCGTTCGGCTGCACGATCGCGTCGTTGTTCACGTCCCTCCACGCGTAGCGGAGCGTGGTGGAGCCGGTCGGCTGGATGCGGCTCGCCGTCGTCATGCCGAGGCCGTAGTACCGTGCCCCGTTCGCTTTCAGCACCGACTTGCCGTTTCCCCGCAGGTCGTAGGTGAATCCCAAGCGCGGCGACAGGTTGTTGAAGCGCGCGCCCGAATCGGCGCCCGGGAAGTTCACCGCCGGTAGCTGCGCGGGGAGCAGGCGGTTCGCCGGAATGCTCGCCGCGATGGCAATGTCGTACTGGCGATCGAAGCGCGCGCCCACGTTGATCGTCGCGCGGCCGGTTTTGTACGAATCGTTCCAGTACGCCGACTGTGAGTACAGGATGTAGGTGTTGTCGGCATTACGGCGGATGTCCACTTCCTGACAGCCGTTCGCTCCCGCGACGTACGCGACCCCGGCGACCGTGCAGGCGCCCATGTTTGCCGTCGACCGGTAGCGGATGTTCGCGCCGCCGCCGTAGGTCGTGATCGATTCGACCGGCGACCGCCGGTACGAGAAGCCGAACTTCATCGCGTGGTCGCCCTTGAGGAAGCTGGAGAGGAAGTAATTCGCGTCAGCGCGAAGATCGTCCTGCGGCCGATGCGTCTCGTAGTTCCCGCTGGCGCTGTTGCGATCGAAGAAGCCGGTGTCGATGAACTGGATGGCCTGCACGTCGAACAGCGAGTCGCTCTGGAGGAACTGACCCCAGTCCTCGGCGATGTGCGTGTACTGCGCCGTCATCGTCAGCCGGTTCGAAGCAATCCACTGGTGATCGCCGCGGTAGAACACTATCGGACCATCCTGCCGTCGCGTCGTAATCAGCGGGTGGACTGCATCGGCGCCGCGCGCGTTGCGCCGCTTGATCCCGTCGGTCACGACGAATGTCGACTTGTTCGACGTGTTCTCCTGGAACTGCAGCTTGCCGTTGTAGTTGATGAGCGTCGTGTTGTCGGTCTTGTAACAGTTCCAGAGATCCTTGATCGCGTATTGATACGCGCCGCTCGCGTCCTTGGCGGCGGGGCCGGCGGCGATGGCCGCGCAGCTCGACGAGGACGTGTCGAAGAAATTCACGATGCCGACGTCGATGTTGTTCATCGACGCCGTGCCCCAGTACCAGAGCTTGTTCTTGACGATGGGGCCGCCGAGCTGGAAGCCGTAGTCCTTGATGTCCTGGATCGGATTGCCGCCGGCCGCGGCGAGGTCGCGCTGCGCGGCGGTAATGTTGCTTCCCTCGAACCTCTGGTTCGTGTCGTAGTAGCGCGCCGACCCGCGCAGCGTGTTGCCGCCGCTCTTGGTGATGAAGTTCACCTGGACGCCCGCGCCCTGCTGCGACGCGTCGCTGCCCCCCTTGGTGACGTTGATCTCCTCGAACGAGTCGAAATCGTAGTAGGTCGGCGACGAGTTGTTCGACGCGATGTCGCTGACGACCGCCCCGTCCATCGTCCACTGCTGGTTGTTGCTCGAGCCCATCGCCGTGAACGAGGTCTGCTGGCCGGACAGGTTGCCGCCGACGTTCTGGCCGCTCATCACCATGCCGGGTGTTTGCTGGAGCACGACCCAGGGATCGCGGGCCGTGGGAATCGTCTCGAGCGCCTCCTTCGAGAAGCTCGCCGACAACGTGGTGGAGCGCGTGTCGACCACCGGGCTCTCGCCGCTGACGGTCACGGTTTCCTGGACGGTCGAGATTTCGAGCTTCGCGTCGATCTCCGCGTTGAATCCCGCCTGGATGAGGATGCCGTCGCGGACGGTCCGCTTGAATCCGGTGAGCTCGAACGTCACGGTGTACGTGCCGATCGGAATGCGGGGGAAGCGATACGCGCCGCTTTCCACAGACACCGTGGTCTGCGGCTGAATGAGCGCCGGGCCGCTCAACGTGACCGTGACGCCAGGCAGGACAGCGCCGGTGCTATCGGTAATCTTTCCGAAGACTTCGCCCATGCTGACTTGCGCGGTCGCCGGCATCACGCCGCCGAAGACCACAAGGCACACGAGCAATCCCGCGCGGCGAGGCGCACAGCTCATACACCCTCCCGGAGGCCACGGCCTCCAACACGAACGACTTACAAAAAACAAATGAGAGCCAGCAGCCAGATTCTGCGACGAGCTCTTGGACGTCTAACGACGTCTGAGTTCGAAGCCTAAAGACCTGACTGGCAGAGATCAAGATCTTTTGCCCATAATTGCGCCGTGCGGTTCAACATTTTGGATGCGGCCGTCGTGTTGGCAATCGTGTCGGGAGCCATCTCGGCCGCGTGCGGAAGCAAGCCGGCGGAGTTTGCCCGCACCTCGGATCGCAACGTTCTGCTGATCACGATCGACACGCTGCGCGGCGACGCGCTTGGCTGCGACGGCGGGCCGGCGGTTACGCCGGTCATTGACGCGCTGGCGGCCTCCGGCGTCCGCTTTTCGTTCGCGCATGCCCACGCCGTTGTCACGCTGCCCTCGCACGCCAGCATCCTGACCGGCACGTACCCCTTTCAGCATGGCTACCGCGAGAACAGCGGCTACCGGCTCAAGCCCGGTCTCGAGACGCTGGCCCTGCGGCTGAAGGCGAGCGGCTTCCAGACCGGTGCATTCGTCGCGGCCTTTCCACTCGACGCGCGCTTCGGGCTGACGCCCGGCTTCGACACCTACGACGGCCGCTTCGACGATGTGGGGAGCGGCGCGGAATTTCTGCTGCCGGAGCGCCCCGCCACCGTCGTCGTCGAGCGAGCCGCGCAGTGGATCCGCGCGCGTGACGGCCGCTGGTTCGCGTGGGTGCACCTGTACGAACCGCACGCACCATATCGGCCGCCGCCGCCGTTCGATCGCGAGTACTCGGGCAAGCCGTACTTCGGCGAAGTGGCGGCGGTTGATCGCGCGCTCGCGCCGCTGCTCGACCTCGTCCGCGGGTCGTCGCGCTCGACGCTGGTCGTGCTGACAGGCGATCACGGCGAGGCGCTCGGCGATCACGGCGAGATGACGCACGGCCTGTTCGCGTACGAGCCGACGCTGCGCATTCCTCTCATCGTGGCCGACCTTGGAACGCAAAGCACGCAAAGAGCGGAGACCCAATCTTTCCTTGCGCGCTTCAAGGCCCTTGCGTTCCCCCATAAGGCTGCCGGCGATGTATCGGACGCACCCGCGCGCCACATCGACATCCTGCCGACGATCCTCGATGCGGCGGCGCTGCCCGTTCCATCCGATCTGCCGGGACACTCGTTGCGCACGCAGGCCGATCGCGACGGCGGCGCCGCGCGCGCGTCGTACTTCGAGGCGATGGAGTCTATGCTCGATTTCGGCTTCGCGCCGCTGGACGGCGTGCTGGTCGGACGGGAGAAATACATCGACCTGCCGCTGCCCGAGCTCTACGATCTCGCGCGGGATCGCGGCGAGACGGACAACGTCGTGGACGGCTGGGCCGAGCGCGCCCGCACGCTGAGTGCCCGCCTGTCGGAATTCCACGCGACGCGGCCGGCGGCGCCACGAACCGAGGCGCCCGAGATCGCGGCGCGGCTGCGCGCGCTCGGATACGTGTCCGGGTCGGCGTCGCCAAGAGCGCAATACACCGAGCGCGACGATCCCAAGCGCCTCGTGGACATCGATCGGCTGATGCACGAGGCCGTCGAGCTCGACGAGAGCGGATCGCTTGGCGAAGGGATCGCGCTCTACCGCCGGATCCTCGCGCAGCGTCCCGACATGATGGCCGCCTCGCGTCATCTCGCGTTCGACCACTGGCGCCTCGGCGAGGTGGGGGCTGCGATCGACGCGCTGCGCGCGGCGCTGCGCGCCAGCCCGCCAACGCCGGGCGCGCAGATTCAGCTCGGAAGCTACCTGAGCGAGGCGGGCCAGCTGCCCGAGGCGATCGCGCTGCTGCAACAGGCCGCCGCCGCGGAGCCGAACCTGGATGCGCTGAACGCGCTCGGCATCGCCTACGCGCGCAACGGCCGTCCCGGCGAGGCGCTGGCGACCTTCACGCGCAGCCTCGAGATCGATCCGGGCAACGCGATGACGTTCGAGAACATCGGTGCGGTCCACCTCGACCGAGCGCGGCTGGGCGACGCGAAACAGGCGTTCGAGCGGGCGATCGCCTCGAATCCCGAATCATCGCAGGGACACGCCGGCCTTGCGATGGTCGCAATCCGGCAGGGCGACCGCAAGACCGCGATCGCGCGCTGGGAGCGAGCGGTCGCGCTGCAGCCGGCGAACTTCGACGCGCTTTACGATCTCGGCATCCAGCTCGTGCAGGACGGTCAGCTCGACGCGGCGCGGCGCTATCTCACCCAATTCGTTGAGCGCGCTCCGCGCGGTCAGTACGGTAAGGATGTCGACAAGGTGTCGGCGCTACTGGCGCAACTGAAATAAAGCAGAAACCGCGGATTGATATATCGTTCGACCATATGGGCGACACCGACGTTGGGCTCACGAGCCCAACCTGTCTGGTCTGTGCGCGACGCGTGCCTCGTGTCGCCGAGCGCTGCCCCCATTGCGGCGCCGTGCTGCTCGAGTCGGACACCATCACAAGAATTGGCGCATTCGACCCGCTGCTCGCGCCCTTGCCCGCCCTCGGGGACGCCCGGTTTCCGCCGGGCCGCATTTTCGCCTCGCGGTACCGCATCGTCAGCCTGCTCGGACGGGGCGGGATGGGCGAAGTCTACCGCGCAGATGACCTGAAGCTCGGCCAACGCGTCGCACTCAAGCTCTTGTCGGTGCGAGCCAACGCACAGTCGCCGCTGCTGAATCGCTTCGCCGCGGAAGTGCGCCTCGCGCGCGACGTCTCGCATCCGAACGTCTGCCGCGTGTACGACATCGGAGAGGCCGACGGCTGGCATTACCTGTCGATGGAATACATCGACGGGGAAACGCTCGCATCGCTGCTGCGCCGGATCGGCGTCCTGCCGGCGGAGAAGGCGCTCGATGTCGCCAGACAACTCTGCGCGGGGCTCGCGGCGGCGCACGAACGAGGGGTCCTGCATCGCGATCTCAAGCCCGCGAACATCATGGTCGACGGCCGCGGCCAGATCCGCATCGTGGACCTCGGACTCGCGACCCCGACAGTCGATCCCTCCCGGGAGGTCGCAGGCACGCCGGCGTATATGGCGCCGGAGCAACTGGCGGGAGGGCGCATCAGCGAGCGAACCGATCTGTACACGCTCGGTCTCGTGCTGTACGAGCTCTTCACGGGCCGGATGCTGTTCCCGGTCAGCACGCTCGAGGAGCGCGTGCTCGCGGGCGGTGCCGCGCCGTCCGCGCTCGCGCGCATGTTGGGCCTCGATCCGGACGTCGAGGAGACGATCCGCCGATGCCTCGAGCTGGATCCAGCCGAGCGGCCCTCCTCTGCGTGGAGTGTGGCTGCCGCGTTGCCCGGCGGAGATCCGCTCGCCGCCGCGCTGGCCGAAGGCCGGATGCCATCGCCGGAGATGATCGCAGCGGCGGGCCAGAAGGGCGCGCTGCGCCCGCGCGTGGCGTGGGCCTTGGTCGCCGTGATCGCCGCGGGAACGTTCGGCGTCGCCGCCCGGGTCGGCGACGTGACTCAAACCGGATCCGCCCGCCTTCCAAAGCCGATTGAAGTGCTCGCCGAACGAGCCAGGAGCCTGTTGACGAGCTTCGGCCATCGCGGCGTCGTGACGGACGAGGAATTCTGGTTCGAGCCCGACCCGGCAGGCTCCGTCGAGGACGGAACGCCGTCGATCCGGTTCCTCTATCGACGGAGCCCTGAGTACCTGGTTTCACAGAACTCGATGCACATTGTCATCGAGACGGATCCGCCCGATGACACGCCAGGCATGGCCACGGTCATCCTCGATCCGGGCGGCGCCCTGCGGCGTCTGCATGCCGCGGCCGACGAGGTTCCGCGCCCTGCGGCGCGTACGGCTCCGCGCAGCTGGCCGGCTCTGTTTGCCGACGCCGGCCTCGATTGGAGCCGCTTCGCGCCGGTGGAATCGGCGCGGCCGCCGGTCGTGGCGCACGACAGCCGCGTCACATGGGAAGGTCCGGCGGCGTCTGGCACCGGCCGTCTGCGCGTGATCGCTGCGAGCCTGGCCGATCAGCCTGTGTACTTCGACGTGACCAACGTCGCCGCCCCAAGTCCACCGCGTCAGACGTGGTACTCGAGAGGGGCCAGGTCGCCGGCGAATGAAGCGGCGTTGGTTGTTTTCTCGATCTTGTTGTTTGCCGGCGGCGGCATCCTCGCGCGACGAAACCTGCGCCTGGGCTATGGCGACACGCACGGGGCTCGACGCCTGTGCGTGTGCATCGCGATCGGCGGCGTGGTCTGGGGCGTGCTTCGCGCGCATCACGTCCGGCTGGTGGTCGACGAGTGGATGTTCCTGTTGATCGTCACCGGCTGGTCGCTCGTCTGGGCGGGTTTTGCCTGGATCATCTACATCAGCCTCGAGCCCTACATGCGGAGGTGGTGGCCGCACACGCTGATCTCGTGGGCCCGGCTCCTCTCGGGCCGGGTGCGCGATCCGCTGGTGGGACGTGATGTCCTGGTCGGGCTGCTGGCGGGAATCGGATTCGTCGCGCTGCTCATCTTCAGGGTCGAGGCCTTCTCGCGGCTGGGCGTCGCCGTCAAACCGCTGGATCAGGCGTATTCGCTCGAGGGTCTGCGATCGATTCGCTATTTCCTCGGGCTCGTCGTGTACTTCGCGCTCGACACGCTGAACTTCGCGCTCGGGGCGCTCGGCACGCTGCTGCTGATCCGCGTGGTGGTCAGGCGCATGTGGCTCAGCGGTCTGATTTGGATGGGCATCATCGCCTCTCTGAACCTGAGCGGCGGCGGCCTGCTGTGGGATCTGCCATTCGGGCTCGCGATTGCGGGGCTGGCCCTGACCGTTCTCTTGCGCTTCGGGCTCGTCTCGACTGCCGTGATGCTGCTCTATACCGATCTCATGACGCGCCTGCCGGTCACGCTTGACACCGGCTCCTGGTACATCGCGCTTGCGGTTCTGACGTTGCTGCTGGTTGGAACGCTGGCGGTGTACGGATTCATCGTGGCGGTTGCCGGTCGACCAGCGTTCGGAGGCGACGTCGGTGTTGGTGCTCAGCCGGGACCCGGCCGTCCACGAACCGCGACCTAGCGCGAACGCGATGGCCAGCGCGCCAGCAATCCCGATTTCCGAATCACAGATCGCAAATCCCAAAAATCCCGAATCCCGAATCCCGAGAGTTATCGTCCACCCGTGAGCGGCGTGATCGCGCTGCCAATGGCGCGGTTGAACGCGGGGACCTCGCGATCGATCAGGTTCTTGTACTCGGTCCTCGCGGCGTTCAGATCCTTCTCGATCGTCTCCATCAGGTTCACCGACGTATCGGTCGGCGGAAAATCGGCGCCGCCGAGCACGTCGCCTGCGCCGGGACCCACTTCGCCGTTCAGCCAGATCAGGTTCATGTACACGCGGTACGCCTGCTGGAAGTACTTGTCGTCGCTCGTCATCTGCGCCGGCTCGAGCAGCTTTGCTTCCACGTCGAACAGCTTCCTGTCCATGTCGGCGACCTGCTTCAGCAGCGACTCTTTCGTGCGATCGTTGCGATACGCCTTCGTCACGTCCTCGAGCTGCTTCCGCATCACCTCGATGTTGTTCACCATATCGGCGGCGGCGCTGATGTCGTCGCGCAGCCGGAGCTGGAGCTTCACCGAGAGATCGAGATCGGCCTGCGACGTGGCGACTTTCGGGTCCTTCAGGATCTCGATCGGCTGGGTCGTCGACTGGCCGTCGACCGTCAGCTTCACCGTGTATTTCCCCGGCGTGACGATCGGCCCGACCTGCGCCGGCTCCAGGCCCCAGTGCGTGACCGGCCGCGTGTCCTGGCCGCGGAACCGCGGCTCTTCCCAGATATGCGGGTTCTCGGCCGGCGTTGTACGCATCGCAATCAGGCGCGGCGGGTCGTACCGCAGATCCCACGGCACCCGATTCAGCCCGGCGTTCGCGGTCGCCCGCAGATCGCGCACCACTTTCCTGTCCGCGTCCAGCACCTGGACCTCCGCCTGGCCGCGCGGCGTCGCCTTCAGCGAGAAGTTGATCGGCGCGCGGCCGCGCTGCGTCCAGCGATACGCCTGGCGCGGCGTGAAGAGATGCATCGCTGCATCCCTCGTCGCCGCCGTGTCCTGCTCGAGCGGCGTGATGTCGTCGAGCACGTAGATCCCGCGGCCGTACGTCGACACGACGATGTCGTGGAATGCTTTCTGGACGACGACCCAGCTCACCGGCGCGCGCGGCAGCCCCGTGGACACCTCGGTCCAGTGGACGCCGTCGTCCATCGAGTAGTAGAAGCCGTGACCGGTGCCCGCGAAGAGCATCCCCTGCTTGTTCGGATTCTCCGCGACCGCCTTCACATACGAGAGCGGATGCTTGCCAGGCAGATCTCCGTTCACGCGCTTCCACGTGGCGCCGTAGTCGATGGTCTTGAAGATGTACGGCTCGCGGCTGTCCATCAGGTGCGCGTCCACGGCAATGTACGCGGTGCCGCCGTTGAAATGCGACGGTTCGATCTTCGACACCGCGCCCCACGACGGCATCCCGGCGACATTCTTCGAGACGTCATTCCATTTCGCGCCGCCGTCTTTCGTGTACCAGATCTTGCCGTCGTTGGTGCCGGCCCAGATGAGCCCCTTCTCCACGTCGGAGGTGGCGATGGCGAAGATCACTTCTGGCGCGAACTGCCCCAGGTTGTCGCCGACGATCCCGCCGGACGAGACGATGCGGGCCGGATCCTGCTTCGAGAGATCCGGGCTGATCACCTGCCAGCTCTGTCCGCCATTCGTCGTCTTGAAGATGACGTTGCAGCCGTAATAGACGTTGTTGTGATCGAACGGATCGATCGCGAGCGGCGCCGTCCAGTGACAGCGGTACTTGGAGTCCTGCGGCGGCGAGTCAAGCGTGATCATCCACGGCGCCACCGACCGCGCGGTCTTCGTGCGATGGTCGTACCGCGTCACCTTGTTGCCGTAGCAGGTGGCCCAGACGATGTTCGGGTCCGCGGGGTCGGGAATCGTGAAGCCCGACTCGCAGCCGCCAAGTCCGTGATCCCACGCGTTGCCCGATCCGTTGTAGCCGGCGCCGGCGCCTTCGGCGGCCCACGCCGCACCGCGCATCGTCCCGTCGTCCTGCATGTTGCCGTAGACGTAGTACGGCACCTGGTTGTCGACCGTCACGTGATAGATCTGGCCGATCGGCAGCTGCACGCGCTGCGTGCTGCGGCCGTGCTGCGTCGTGATCGTCAGACCGGCATCGTGCGTGAGCACAAAGCGATCCGGATCCTTCGGATCCCACCAGATGTCATGGTTGTCGCCGCCCCAGTTGACGCTGCGGAACGTCTGGCCACCGTCGACCGACTGGAAGAACGAGCTGTTGGAGACGAGGATCTCGTCCTCGTTGGCCGGTGAAACGGCGAGGTGGATGTAGTAGCCCGCGCGGCCGATCAGCTCGCGGGACCAGTTCACGACGCGCCAGCTCGCGCCGCCGTCGTCCGATCGCCAGAGCGATCCCTGGTCCTTCGTTTGAATCAGCGCGTAGACGCGGTTCGAATCCGACGGCGCCACGGCGACGTCGATTTTGCCGAGCGGCAATCGCGGCAGGCCCGCCGCTTCCACCTTGGCCCACTTCGCGCCGCCATCGTGCGAGACATAGACGCCGCTGCCCGCGCCGCCGCTCAGCATCGCCCAGGGATGCATCTCGACCTGCCACGTGCCGGCGAAAAGCGTCCGCGGGTTCTTCATGTCCATCGAGAGACCCGAGCAGCCCGTGTTCTCGTCGACGAACAGCACGCGCTCCCATTTCAGACCGCCGTCGGTCGTACGGAACACACCGCGCTCCTGCTGCGCGCCGGTGAGGCGGCCGATCGCGCATGCGAAGACGATGTCCGGGTTCGTCGGGTGCACGAGGATGCGTCCGATGCGCCCCGTCTCGTCCAGGCCGGCGTGGGTCCACGTCTTGCCGGCATCCATCGATTTGTAGATGCCGTCGCCGATCACGTCGCTGTCGCGGATCGCCCACGCCTCGCCGGTCCCGGCCCAGACGATGCTCGGATCCGACGGGGCGACGGCGAGCGCGCCGATCGCCGCCACCGGCATGCTGTCAGCCACCGGGACCCAGCGGATGCCGCCGTCAGTCGTCTTCCACACGCCGCCCGACGCGGCGCCAGCGTAATAGATCGACGGATCGCCCGGCACGCCGGCGATCGACGCGACGCGGTTGCCGACGACGGGGCCGAGGAAGCGGAAGGATAAGGCATCAGCGGGCGGGCCGCCGCCGCCGCGGCGTTGCGCGCTGACTCCCGCCATGCACGAGATCGCGAGGGCGGCTGCGGCTGACAGATGTCGCACTCTCATAGCGCCCCATTGTAGGTGTCAGACACCGGGTCCACTACCTGATTAGGGATTAGATTAGGGATTAGGGATTAGTTAGGGATTAGCTGCCCAGTCCCTACCGAAACAGGCTCTTGACCACAAACCACACGTTCGCGGGACGCTCCGCCAGCCGCCGCATATACCACGCGAACCAGTATTCGCCGTACGCGATGAGGACGCGCACGGGACGTCCGGCCTTGACGAGCCGCTGCTGCAGCGGCCGCTGGATCCCGTAAAGCATCGCGAATGCGTACGCCGACGTCGGAACGCGGTGTTCGTCGATGAACGCGGCGAGGCGATCGGCCAGGCGCGCATCGTGCGTCGCGATGTGCAGGAGGCCGCCGGCGCGACGCGCATCGTCGGCGAGCAGGCGGCAGGCAAGCGTGTAGAAGTTCTCGTCGACGTCCGCTTTCTTCGGGTACGCGATGGACGCCGGCTCGAGGTAGGCGCCCTTCACCAGGCGGATCGCAGACCCGAGCGGCGCGCGCGTCTCCACGTCCTGCGCCGTGCGATACAGGTACGCCTGCAGCGCGATGCCGACGCGCGCCGAGCGCGCGCGTGAGCGGCGAAAAAGATCGAGCGTCGGATCGACGTACGGCGAGCCCTCCATATCGATCCAGACGAAGTTGGCGGTTTGCTCTGCCCGATCCACGAGCTGCTGCAGGTTCGTGAAGCAGAGCTCCGCGTCGAGATCGAGACCGAGCTGCGTCGGCTTCACCGAGATCTGCGCGTCGAGGCCGGCGGCCCGAACCCTGTCGAGCACGTCGAGATAATGCCGCGTGACCTCCGCGGCATCCTCGACGCGCGTCAGGTTCTCGCCGAGCCTGGTGAAGATGGTCGCGATCCCCTGCCTCTGCTGCGCCGCCGCGGCGGCCATCGCCTCCTCGAGCCGCTCGCCGGGCATGAAGGTGGAGACGGACCGCCGTACGAACGCCGTTTTCGTCGCCCTTTCGCGTAACCAGGCATTTGTGGACGCGGCAAGGAGAAACTTCCGGGCGAGGCTCACTGGGTGTAGGCTAACAGGACTCCCGGCCCGATCCCAACCTATGAACCTTCGTGTCTGCTCGTGGCAGGGTCTGCTTTCGCTCTCCGTTGTGGGGGGGGTTGTCGCTAGCCTGTCAGGCCAGTCCAGCGTCGACCTGCACGGCACGGCCCAAGTCGGCGACCGGCGGCCCGCGCCCGATACTGTGGTCTGGCTGGACGACCAGGACGCGCCGGGGCGGCCGCGGCCGGGCCGGGTCGTGCTCGATCAGCGCAATCTGAGCTTCAGCCCTCGCGTGCTGGTGGTGCCTGTCGGCACGACCGTCGACTTCCCGAACAACGATCGCGTGTTCCACAACGTGTTCTCGTTCCGCGACGGGAAGCGGTTCGATCTGGGATTGTACCCAGTGGGCGCGCTGCGGCGCGTGAGGTTCGACCAACCCGGGCTCAGTCGCATCTTCTGCAACATTCACCCGAACATGGCGGCGTACGTGATGACGGTGGACTCGCCGTACTTCGCGCGCGCCGACGAGGAGGGCGCCTTCACCATCGCCGACGTGCCGGCAGGCACGTACAAATTTCGAGCGTGGCGGCCCGGCGCCATCACCGAGCTCACGGGCACGTGGGCGTCAACCGATCGGTCTCTGAGCATCACATGGCCATGAGACCGCTCGGGCCGTTCTCGCTTCGGCGTTGCTGCAAAGGCCCTCGTTGCTTCAAACCTTCGGGGCAATCTGGCAGACTCGAGCGCTACACAACCGTGAGAACGGCTCTCGCCGTGACCTGTGTCGCGTGCATGCTGCCGTCGCGTCTGGCGCACGGCCAGACGTTCACCACCGAAGCGGCGCTCACTGCCGGCTACTCCACCGACGACGTGACGGCGGCGGCCGTGCAGGCCCGCGCGTTTGGCGACCTGAAAGGCGGGGTTCGGGTCTTCGGCGAAGCCTCATGGGCCAGATCGTCGGACGACGACAACGATGCTTTTACGGCGGCGTATCCCTACGGCAACCGCGTCGAGGTCATCGAGGCCTATGCCGAGCGGATGTTTCGGCCGCGCGAGGCGATCGCCGGCATTCGCGCGGGCCGCTTTCGTACGCCGTTCGGGATCTACAACGCCAGCGACCATGCGTACAGCGGCTTTCTCCGCCCTCCCCTTCTTCGCTACGACGAGTACTCGGGCGTGTCGAATTCCTTCCTCGAGCACGGCGCCGACCTGGTCATCGGCGTGCCGCGTCTCACCGTCGAAGCGGCGCTCGGCGTGCCGGCCGACGTCGGCCCTTCCGTCCGGCGTTCCGGCCTGGATTCAGTGATTCGCGTCCAGAGCTACTACGGTCCGCTGATCGCCGGCGTCAGCCACATCCGCACGTCGCCCCTCCGATCGGCGGAAGTGGATCATGGCCGGGCCGACTTCACCGGCCTCGATCTGCGGTGGACGCACAACGGTATTCAAATGCGCGGCGAGTGGATGACCGGCCATCCTTCCGTGGGCACGACGACCACGGGCTGGTACACCGATGGCTTGATACATCTCGCGGTGATGGGACCGGTGACAGGCGTGGCGCGCCTCGAGCGGCTCGGGACCGAAGAGCCAGCCGAGCGGTTGTCTGCGACTCGCCAGACCATCGGCGCACGCGTCCGCGTTGTCGGCGGATTCTCCCTGAGCGTGAACCTCGTGCACCGGGAGGGTGACCTGAAGGAATATCCTCCAACCTCTCTCGACGTCGGACTCACATGGTCCCGGCGTCATAGCCAATGACCCCCACCGAGGCGCCCACCGCACCGACCTGGCTGCGATTTCAGCTCGGCCTGGAAGCCCAGGTGGCACTGGCCGTCACGCTGGTCGTCGCCTTTGCGCTCGGAGCGGCGCTCGTTATCGCGTCACGCGTCGTCACCGCCGGATCGCTCGACCGCGCGTCGAACGATCTCGCGGCCGCCCGATCGGCCTTCTACCGCCTCCAGGACGATCGCTCCGAGTTCGCCGCCGCGCAGGCCATGCTTGTGACAGCGCTGCCCGTGTTCCGCGCGCACATGACCGACTCTCGTCTGTCCGGCGACACCGCCACGATGGAGGTCATGGCCGATGAATACCGCCAGCAGCTCAAGGCCGCGTTCTTCATCGTGACCGGCGCCGACGGCCGCTGGACGGCACGGTCCGGATGGCCCGCCGGCGTCGCCCCGCCGCCCACACTGGACCGGATGATTGCATCCGCGGCCCGCGGCCAGCCGCAGCGGGATGTCGGGGAAGTGGGCGATCGGCTTTTCCTCGTCGTCTCCGAGCCGGCACGGTTTGCCGAGGAAACGTTGGGGACGCTGACGGTAGGGTACGCGCTCGACGACGCGGTCGCGCGACAACTGGCGCAGGTCACGCACTGCGAGGTGAACATCGCCATCGGTCGCCGCCTCGCCGCGAGCAGCCTGGCAGGCGGCGAGCGCACCGCTCTGGCCGGCCAGCTCGCGGTGAACGAGCCGGTTGTGCTCGGCGGCGCGCCGCCGGTGGAACGCCTCGGCGCCGGCGAATATGTGGCCGCTACGTTTGCGCTGTCGCCCGCGCACGCACCGGACGCAGCCGGCCGCCTGGTGCTCCTCCAGGACTGGGCGCCGATCCGGCAGTACATCGACCAACTCCGGCGCCAACTGTTTGCCGCGGGCTTGGCCATCTTCGCCGTTGCGCTCGCCGGCGGCCTCGTGTTCGCCCGCCGCGTCAGTCGCCCGTTGCACGACATCGCGGCCGCCGCGGGCGATATCGCCTCCGGCAACTGGTCGCGCCAGGTGCCGGTTCGCGGCAGCGCCGAAGCGATGACGATGGCGCGCGACTTCAACGCGATGACGACGAGCCTGCGCCACTGGTACGACGAAGCCAAGCGGCGCGACGACGACCTGCGTCAGGCGCAGAAGATGGAGGCGATCGGGCGTCTGGCCGGTGGCATCGCGCACGATTTCAACAACCTGCTCACGG
>Ga0137397_10000629_pt1 | contig 24276 bp, 35 predicted proteins | sample czorhiz116metaG_FD_106658 | JGI IMG/M metagenome (GOLD analysis project Ga0137397, IMG submission 106658) | Vadose zone soil microbial communities from Angelo Coast Range Reserve, California, USA - czorhiz1.16 metaG | ecosystem: Environmental > Terrestrial > Soil > Vadose zone | place: USA... | reverse complement strand
CAGAATTCAAGGAACTCAGGAAACAATGGCGTAAGACGAAGAAAGATGAATCAGACCGCATGTCGAGGCTGGACAGGTCTGACGAACGTTACCCTATGCGCGCAGAGCTTGCAGATCTTCAGTATCCCCCTCAACCCTACGAGCGGCAGCCCAGGTCCGTGTCTTATGCGAGACAGCAGCTTTACGGTCCAGGAATGCCCGGTCCTGAGATGGATCACCAGCTTGCCGTCGGCGAAGCGACGCCGAGATATCCGCTAAGCACGGAAACATCTTCGATGCGTCCACAGCCACTGCAGCAGCAGCAGCAGCAGTATGGCTACCCCATTGCTGGCTCAGCGCATCCGCTCTATCCCGTCGTGCCGCATACGCCCATCTCTTCGTCATGGCCCGAACAGGCCACGCAGTACGAGGGCACTTCGCCTCCTCAACACGGTCCTGCACCGGGTCAAGCTCATTTACCGACACAACCCGTGTACGATTATGAGAGGGAGCGTCAGGGGCAATCATGGACTCCGCCAGCGCATCCTCCTACCTCCTCACGGCCTGTACCCTCAGGCTCGTACGAGGTATCGCCGCCGTATACTCAACCTCAACCCACACGACGTGTGGACACCCTTCCTCCAGACAGCACTCTGCTGACGCCGCTTCCAGGCTACCAGCCATCAACCGTTGAACCCGAGTACGAGGAAGAATATGATAACAAACAACAATTTTGGACCGAGCAGCAGCAGCAGCAGCAACAGCACTGATTGTGGGGTGGGGTCTATCGTTTTCGCAGTAACAACCCCCGGTGTCTATCCAATCATTTCGCTCTCATTCTGTCATCCTTTGGGCTTCGTGACAGCACAGCTAATTCTGGGCTCCTTATCGTCCAACCTAACACCCTAGTCCCACCTACGGTCTATATACTACTCCCACTGCCACTTCGTTCTACTCGTGCAACTTCGTAAACTGTACCTTATTGCCATTTAAACAGCACGCATCGCTCTCGTCAACACGTTCATCTGTCTCCTTTCCGCAACTTTTATGTTATGGTATGCTGCACATAGTTCTCGTCTATATACACTCCCATTACACTTACTCGCCCTATAACTTCGTGGCTGAGCCCTTGTTGTCATGTACATTAATTATATTCATTGATTCATTTTGCCTCGCGTGCTGGCAGAGATACATACATACATTCAATCTTGTACCTACCACCCTCGATCGCTACGTCATGCTGAGCTACTTCTTTCATATTCAAGTCTGGAACATCGTGCCATTGAGAATGAAATGCGCGCAGATGGGTTGGCCCCACCCCGTGATGAATTGCAATATCACATCGGAGTAGCGCGCATTCATTGACGCGTGGCGCGTGAAAGGGTTTCAAGTCATTCACCTGGCATAACTGGCATCTGGCAGCGACGCGAAACGCGAGACGACGCGTCGATGGCCGTTCACGTCACTCTGTCAGCTGTCAAATACTGCCAGAGAGACGAACAAACCCCACCCCCCTCCCCCCACCGTCCACCGGCCGTGGAAAGGGGGATGCGACGACATAGAGTTCTGCACACTCACGGGATTTGATAAAGAAAAAATAAATGGACGTTCCTCTGTCGTACGTACATATGATAACGTCACTCAAAACTGCAGTGTTTGGTTTTGCGTGTTCAATAGATTGGAGCCAGATTTTTGGGACTCATTTACTCACCCCCCAGCCATCATCCCCAGCGGTGCTCGTGAACACTAGCCACTCTACGTAATCAAGAAACACGAATGGGCGGAAAAGGGAGAAAATGACACACGCACGCGGCAGAAGGGACCCCTCAGCGTCCAACATTTTTTGAACTTTCTTTTCATTCCTTTTCATTCCTTTTTATTTCTTTTGGTAAGTCGACGTTCCGAGAACTCACTGTTCACAAGCGGAAATGAGACTCGAACGAAAGGCAAACTGTCAACTATCATTTTCTATTTGTTGATCCATAATTATCACTGAATTGAAGCTGTCGGACTGTCGAGGCGGCGCCCTCCCACAAGGGAAGGGGGTTGAGGGGGATCGGACACAAGGACGGGTGCATAAAAGTGATCGGTGGCGAACGTGGGGCGTGGATGAGAGCAATTGTCGGCATCACTGGGCAGCCCTGAACAGAACTTTGATGATAAGCTCCGCACGGCGGGAAAAATATTCAAGGGGAAGGGCAGGGCGAGGCCAAAATCTGAGTCCATTTGGGCAACGTCGATCATCAACAGCGGTGGGTGGGAAGTTTTGCATTGCAGAGTCGCGTCATCATTGGCGTTTGCGGGAAAAAAAATGACCTTCGGTTTTGTCTGGATCCATGACACGCATGACGGCTGGAGGAAGTGGAGGAGAGTAAAATTGCACGCGGTTGATGTTGGGCGCAGTATAACATGCATCGAACCGTGCACGCAGCTTGAGGGCGTAAAAGTATTTGCGTACCCCACACTTCAAGGATTGAACTCCCTTCGGGCAGCTGAGTTTGCCGACGGAAGATCGATGCCGTCCTCGGAGTGTGGCTCATACGACATGGAATAGAATAAATGGGTACGTAAAGGAATGGTAGGTCCGAAAGCATATACATTAGGAGTTGTGGAGGCCACACACCGAACGCTCAGGCATCATGGATGAGAATGAAGCCTGGGTAAGCATTGAATTTCGATTGCGAACTGTCGACGACCATGTCGTTCGAACCGGACTAGCAACGGATAAAATGGAGGCAGACGCGACGGTGCAGAACCGCAGATGAATGCAAGTGGTAAGGTCACGAAAAAGTAGACCCTGAAACAAGTTTAAGGGAGACGACGACCGTTGGCGCGCGCCGGAAATGTGCCGGTCCGGATAAAATAAAATAAAATAAAATAAAATAAAAATAATAAAATGGCAAGCAAAAAGGAAGGGTTCAAAAAAGGAAAGATGAAAGCCAGACTGTCGATTCCCCCTTGGCCGTTCCCCTGGAGTCTTCCTGCTAATTACGAATTCGGTGGTCAAGTCAAGCGAGAGTCCGCATTCGACAGCAGCCATGAGCAGTCCACATTGCGCTTTACCACGCAGCGCCGAGACGGGCGTGTAGACCTGGCACGTCCATTGAGAAGATTCGGACACACAGATCAGAGGACGCCGGCAGTACTCATCCATCCATCCATCCAGTCGTGCCTACGCCTACTGTAGGTCCCACGTGATCTTCCTATTCCCGGACGCGCGCTATTACAACGTGTAGGACTCGCACTCTCCGAATCCGATTCGGAAGGGTGAAAGTGGAGGTATGATATAGTCAACCTGAAAGGCGTCCAAATCCAGAATCATTGAAAAAAAAATCCCTCACACTTCCTCATGCAGATAACTTGAATTGGCCGACCGGCCGTTGCAAGGAGCAAAGAGGGTGAGCTGCTGCTTGGATCTATCTATCTAGGTGGCAGTTGTGAGTCACGTAAACCCAGTCGTAAACCCGCGCTTACTTAGAGTATGATAGTGGACAAGGTTCGAAGTATCGCGTATCACTGTGTCACGCGTCATGGCCACCAATGCCCAATATTGCCAGCGTTGGGTTGTGCGTCTACCACGGGATACAGCCGTAAGCCAAAGGCCAAAGGTATGACCCAGACAGGTGATGATGATCCAAGAACCAGGACGAGTAACACATAATTTCAAGGGCCGCCCACCCGCCACTCTCCTGCCTCTCTCTTTCAGATCATTCTGATTTCCCGCGGTCTCCCTCCCACCCTTTTGGAAACTATGCACCGCTTCTGAAGTTCTGATGAAGACCATGGGTCTCGAAGTCAGCCTGACTTCTGTTGTGGGAAAAGAAGTGATGAGTGCAGCCTCGTCACCTGAGGCTTGAAGGCCAGGTGCCAGTGGGTATCTTCGTGGTGCTGCCATGGGGCTTCCAATTTGTTAATTCTTGTTAATCTACGGGTTTCTTCCTTCTAGGCTCTTGCTCCACGCAACCCATCAAACTGTCTGTCTTATCTAGATGCCTGGTCCCCCCACCGGTGCGCGCGTACAAGTAACAGCTTCTATAATCTCTCTGACCCGACCGCGCGTTCTATCTAGGTCAATCAGGCTGTCTCTCAAATGAATTTCTCGCCACTCTCAACCTAAAAAACCCAAGGCTATGTGTGAAATGGGCTCTGTGCATACAGATGGATTTTCGTCCAATGCTCGTCTTCCTAGTGTACTCCATGCGCGCTACCGACTGAACTTTTCAGCACCAGACTTAGGCATCCATTTACGAGAGACGGGTCGTACATACCGTAAGTTGAGTGCCTCAATCACGTAAATGCACTGCTGGTTGGGTATGCGGACTGGGTCCGATAGACAAGCTGACACCCCTGCGTGTTCGGCTCCGCTCGTGACACCGAAAACCCCCATGTGTACTTGCTCACGCGGCCACGCCTCTCCACTTCCACTCAGCTTGGCCGGCTAGTCGGCGCTGAGACTTGCTTCACGCTTGGCGCCCTGTCGTCCCGGTTCTTCCGAAGGCACCCCGTCACGCGGGCACTGTCCGCTCCTAGGCCTCGATCGCACTGACATCGACAGCCAATCAGGGTCATAAACTGTCAGCGCCAGACCACATGCGCATTCCATCGCTCTCGTTTCGGGCGCGAGCCCCTCAATGGGGTGAACAAAGAAAGGGCCATATACTTTTCGATCTGCCCCGGTGACGCCAGCGCGCCAAATCTGTATGATAGCAGGAGTACTAGTGGCGGCGTGAGAGTGCGCGCCGCTTGATTGATTGATTCAAGCCGCTGGGAGTCATCTTGTGAGATCATCAGGGGATTTGGCAGCTTCCCAGTGAGTGCACACATCACCCGTGGTAGAGGCGAGGATGATCGTGTATGACAAGTCACAAGCACGTGTGGGTGCGCTGTACGTACGTGGCTGTACCCACGCTTTCCGTCTGTGGCTTGTTATGATCTTCGTGATGAAGATGGAGTAAACGTTAACGGAGTTGCGATAGATGACACAACCTCAGTTTTGGAAATCGTCAATCTGACCCTTCATTTACGCGAAGTTTTGACGTTGTACGACAAGCAACGACCCAGCAGGCATCCAGTAGTCTTACTGACGGCATACGAACCTGTAGGTTGGCACATGAGCGATTGACCAGGTCCCGAATGAAGAAATATCAGGCCATCAAAGCGCCTACAGGTTGTGTTGGTGTCTGCGGAATTGTTGCACTGCGCGAAAGCAACAATAGAGGAATGTGTCTACAGCTGCTGCGTCTCTTCGGGGTGGAAACACCGCGCGCGTGATCATCACCAGTTTGCGGTCCCAGGGATATATCATACAGCACATGCCAGACGACTTGATCGCGCTCATTGAGGTGACAGTATAGGTGGAGCGATCGAATTTGTAATGCGCCGCCTGGCACTGGAATGAAGTACTGTACTTGTGTACGATGTGAAATATCAATGTGCGGAAATGACGGAAACTAAGGTTTGTTCATGCTGCAGTCGCCCCAAAGGGCCAAGACAATAGCATCGAACGCCGGTAAGGAATTCCACGGATCCAATTACCGACGCATCTGTACTGGCACTGGCAGTAGGTAGGGAGAGAACGACAACATTTCGCGTTACATTGCGTGTTTGATTGCTGCATAAGGTTATGTTATTCATAACGCACATGCACAACGAGATCCCCCAGAAAAGTACGTCCCCGAATACCCCTGAGTTTGTATCAATATTAATGCGCTGGCGTGCGTAATATCATAGGCGCCAAACGCCAGGCGCCATACGTTGTTGCAACAGGATGATCGAGAGGCCCAGGCTCTCAAAAAGTGCACTCATTGCCGTCGAGCGCAACCAAACAGTACGATCTTTGGGCGTCAATCCGCTATCTCCACCGGACGTCAAGCTCTTCCGGGATGTCAACTAGGAGGGCTCATAAGAAGCCAATTTGATGCTATGGGTTTGACTGCGGGCGACACTATACAGTATGTGCTGCGAACCTGCCAGTGGTCCCCTACCGGGCGTACTGGATGTCACGCCAGATTTGGGGGTGGGGAATAATGTTTAAGTTTGCGGGTGCCAGGGGGAACCGATAACGTGGAATATTCGGCTCGGCTCTGCAACGTTTGCAGTTCGGATGGAGCACTTATCAGGATTATTGTATAACAGTGGGATTATAGATGACGGAAAATACGTGCCGCAGGGAAAGACAGCTGAGCTGCCAGTGTCCAGGCACCCTGTCCAGGACAAGCAGGCATATTAACAGTACAATAGGTTTTGTCGGTCCAGTTCAACGCATCTGTCGACATTCAGGGTGTCGACACAGGCGCCAGCCAGCCACCTGTCAGACGCATAAAGGAGCGCCCTTTCGCATCGCGTCAACAGCAAGTCGTTATCGGTGACACAAAACGACCGAATTGGACCTTAGAGATCACATTTTCCCGGATCTTTCCTTTGAAGATGAAGATGGAGGAGCGGGGAAAAGTTGAGAAAAAAATAAACTCGATCAGGATCAAAGGCAAAACGGGTCTCACGATTGATCCGACCGATAATGCCAATAATAATAATAATAATAAAAAGGTCCCGAGAGTTAAGACGGAACGTAAGTCGGGGTTGGTTATTTAACATTAATTTTCGAGGTTATGACGTAGGGGCCGATCACGAGGAGCGCAGTCAATGATCATACATCGATCCTTTGGCTCTTTGGACTCTACGTCGAGAACTCTACAATGCATCTCGCAGATATCCCAGTTGAAGTTCTTCTCGATAATTTGCTTCCTTTTGCGCAGGTGTGCGATGTCCTAAGCCTGGGATCTACAAACAAGTTCTTTGCCGCACTCAGCGCCGACGAAACATTCTGGAAGAGGAGGTGTCAGGAGGACTTTAACTTCACGAGTCAGGAGACGGCTCGGCAATCGGGATGGAAAAACTTGTACAGGGGTCTGAGATATCCGAGAATCTTCGTATGGGGGTTCGTTATCTTGCTTGTTACGGTCCTCTCGAGTCGTGACACGATCTCCTTTGCAGTCAGCGCTCAAATGGTAGACTTGGGTTGAAGAACCTTGGCACTGGTCCTACTGGAATAGGCGTTCCGTACCCCATAGAAGTGAAGATACCTGGATCTCGAATCGTTAGCCTGGTCGCGGGTGGCATGTGAGCTGTGAATCCGTTCTCCCAGCGTTATTGGGATCCTCACGTCGATGCAGGTCCTTCCACGCTATCGACTCAGAAGGTTCGATGTATGTTTGGGGTATGCCCACTTGACATGACTTCGCGAGAAAAAGTCTCAACGTGGTCCAAAGGTACTTTGAATGGCAATAGCCCAGCTCTCAACAGCGAGGGATTCTCCGTAAAGTATAAACCAGCGCCCGAACCGCATAGGCTCCTCATGCCAAATCCCATTCGCACCGTCACGTATGTCTATACACATACCTATAACGAACCACTAGCCCCTGATAAGACTCGTCCCAGCTGTGGCAGGCTGCACGCCATGGCACTCGATTCAAAGAACCAGGTCTGGACATTCGTTAATTGGGGTCGCCCATTCAGACTTGATACCCATATGCTGGATTGCTCATCACCGGAGACCACACCTATACAAGCAGAGAGCGGCTGGGCATTTTGTTCCATCCTGACCCAGTCCGGCGACGTCCTTGTCTTCTGGCCCTTTTTGGGAGAGATCGACCGCCTTTGCGACGAAGAAAATGCCGCCATGGATGAAAGGGGTGGCTGCCAGGCCTATCCCACCACGGACCGCCACGTCCCCTGTGTCCCCTGGTCTCTTCGAGCGGATCCTTTGAGGATACCACATGTACCTGAGCTACCAGAACTGAATTACACAGGGTTATCGCAGGAAGAGAGGCCGAAGGCGACGACCTTAATTAAGATCGCAGCTTTCGATAATTATCTCATCGGTCTTACCAACAAAGGACATGTCTTGAAGTTCGGAGATCTGTCAAACGAGAGCAGTTTTGACAAGACGACGCGCTGGCAATACGTATGTCACCCTGCATCTGCGCCATAGTCAAACTGACCCGTGGCGCAGTTGGCGAATTTCAGCGACCTTTCCAGACTCGCAGCGCATCCCGCTTTCCGAGACGAGAATGCTGGTTTGAAGGCCCCGACCTCTCTGCATATCACGCATGTAATACTCAGTGCTCTCCTGCTCATTCCGTTACTCTTGACACATTCCCTCAGATTACATCACACTTCGAGACTTTCGTCGCGTACTCGACCGACTCAAGCTCGATTATATTGATGGGTGATGTAGACACCAACGAGGAGGCCCAGCCGAAGATTATTCCTGAGCTACAGAATCGCGGTGTTATTTCTATCGTGCTTGGAGATTATCATTATGGTGCTCTCACCGCTGACGGGCAGCTGCTCGCATGGGGACAATACTCTCATGGAGCTCTGGGGCTTGGAATACCTACCGACCTACCCCTGGGCGCGCCTGGCGGTTATGAGACGGAGTCACAACGTAGCCAAGCGCGGCGGTCCCATTGGGGCCCTCTTGAACCCCCAAGAGTTGCGTCACCTTCCCCGGTACATTTCAACCATGGTCGAAACCCAGGAGGTCGAAGGTTCTGCTTCGCCGCCACTGCCGCCGGTTGGCACACGGGCGCGTTGGTCGTTTGCTTGGAGGTCAGCTTCCCACTCAATGCTTGCGGTGCGGTGCGGTGCGGTTGATGTGCGATTTCTTTAGCCCGAGAAAGAAGTATATGACAGTACCGCCGCCGAAGACCAAGAACCCGCCTTGCCTAGGTTTGGACCCCCCGGCCGTGCCAACGCATCTGGGGGCCAGCATCAGCCATCCCTACCCTCTGATGCTTCCGCATTCGGACTTGGCAGGGTATTCAGGATTGGATATGCGGGGCGTGGGAGGGGTGTCCCACGGGGGACGTAGGAGGAAATTGTGTTCTCTGTGTTATTGAATGTGTAAGTTACTTCGGCCAGTGATTTAGATTTCAGCCGAGGCTGTTTCCAGTACGTACGCCCCAAATTCGATTAGAGTTGGTGATGCGCCGACGGGCATATGGGGATGCATCCGTAGTGCATACAACCCCTTTGGTCAGAAAGTACGTGTGCTTCGGACATTCACAGAAACTGGGAGACAACTTTCGCATCCCTAGGAAGGCGACCCGAAAAACAATAACAAAAGCCGAGGGAGAGAGCGCTGAAGTTAATTTTTTTTGGGTGATCCATGGATCCATGAAATAAATCTTATCTACTTTCCTAAAGTCACACGGCCCAAGTAGGAAAGATAAAGGAAGGGAACTGGGATCAGATTTGAAGGCGATTTAGGCAACTTGAAACGGTTACCCGAAGAAGACTTGCGCTGGCGAGCTCTCATCTCGGGACGTCCACACGTTTAAAGACTCGGGTTATGGATGTTTTTAGTTGAACCCGAAAGTCAAGGCCTGGTGGTCTAGTAGTATGATTCCTTCTTAGGGATGCAAGTTGGAGGAGGTCCCGGGTTCAATTCCCGGTCAGGCCCAAGTTTAGGCCTGATGGTCTAGTAGCATGATTCCTTCTTCGGGCAGAAATTTGGAGGAGGTCCCGGGTTCAATTCCCGGCCAGGCCCTACTTTTTGGCACTACTGTAGTACTGTAGTTTTTTTTGGCCGAGGCGGAATCTGTGGCGTAGCTCGGATCCTATCTCCGAGGCAAAGTTCACTGAAAAAAATTGTTTTATTGTGTTACACGCAATTGAAAATACACGAGAGAATCACGAGATAGCTAGGCCCGGGAACAATCTAGATAACAGATAACAAATAGGACAGAGATAAAGAGATTGGTCGGGCCTCTCCAATCTCCAATGGAGATTTGCCGTTTACCAGAACGCGCACCTAATAACTAGTGAGCACAAAAAGCTGAGGTTGTGGCATGGATCATACCATCCTGAAAAGCACTGGCAGAGGTTCTCCAGTGAGGTCGCTTGTAAGATCAATTTGTCGACCTGAGCTTGCACCTTAAGCACAACATTGGGGTCGAAATCACGGCCTAAAGGACACGTCAGTCCAGGTGCTCCTATCGCAGGGATCGGAGGCTACGAACCTGTTAGTTTGTGTTGCACGCGGTTCAACACCGCCAACGCCCGGTCGTTGCGTTCTTGAGCCTCTGCAACAGGAGATCGGGAATTAACCAAGACGAAATCTAGTCAGTGAAATATATGTCCCGCGTACCATTGAGAATAGTGTTTTCGTCGGCCTTAAACTTGCGAAGAGGCTCTTGTATGTACGCATTGGCGCGCGATAAATCTGACGTTCGTGAGGATTCACCACCTGACTCCCAGTTGAGAAAAGTAAGACCGCCGCTGCACTGAGAGTTTACTTACCAGGAGGACGACGACTGTCACCCTTAGTTGGCATCAACCTCCAGTTGATTAGAGGGTCATAGACGAATGCCTCAAGAACTGCCATCAAAGATTCCTTGTTGTCACGCAGGACTCGCATGGAGATCTCGCAGGTATTTCTATAGCTGCCTTCTATTCCGCTGACCTGTGGGGACTCAGTTGTGCTCCTGCCCTCCGAGAAAGGGTGTTTAACTTACCTCCATGGCGTGCGTGAGCATCCGTGTGAGTCTGAACGGTATCTTTTCGGGGAATTTCTCGCGGTGCATCGCCACCTCGAAGCAGTCGCCAAAATCGATATGCACCACCTTTCCTGTCTTGCGCTCCAGCATAAGATTCGACGGGTGGCGATCACCAAGCCCTAGGATGTGTCCGACCATGCTGTTGACCGCAAGAGACCGAGTAAATGTCGCACGACGTTCGAGCCAGTGCTCAGAGTTGATACTCTTCAGCCACAGGACTCGATACAAATCTTGTCCTGTAGTGTTCTCAAGGGCGTACTCGAACACTTCGATCTTCTGCAATAGCATGAGGTTTTCATAGTCTGGCGCCATCTGTACGAAATTATTATCTATACGAAGGGTATCCAGGAAAATCTACCCACCTGGAGCATAAGCCGGTACTCGATATTTAAGAGTACCTTGCGGGATTCACGATAGTCACGGACGAGGACGTGTAAGGTGTCACTATCGTGGACCCATCCGAGAAGGCCGGCATGTGGTCCAAGCGGTATGACAGGAAAAGGTTGGATATGAAGATGGCGCTTGAAGCTATCCGTGTCCTCTGATAATAGAGTGTTTACAAGACCGAACAACTGCATGACGCGCTCATCTTGACGAAGATCTTCGTGACCTAGTAGATATTACGTGTCATTGGCGTGAACGGGGGGATATACTTCAAGTATCGCGCGTACCCTTCAAAAGGTATTGATACTCCTTTCCGTCGCTGCCTTTGAGATAGAGACGACGGGGTCGCTGCTTCGATATGATGATTGACAACTTAGGGGCGAAATTTACAATCCTGATTGTTTCCTTTCCGCTCTGGTACGTCCCTGTAGTTCAGGTTTAGAAAGATGAACTCCGTTTCTTCCGAGGGCACTTACCCGGTACAGCAAGTTCTAAATTTCGTGCCTTCAACAGCTCTGGTGAAACATACTGCAAGTCGAGTGTAGTTAATTGCGGTAGTTGTTTCTCCACCTTCTTGAAGACCTTCAGAGAAAGGTGAATATATGTCACGTGGCAATACATGACGCTTCTCACCGCGAAATAGATGTCCCAGGCGTTGTCAAGATCTTTGATTTCGCCATATTTCTGATATCGACGAGTCGCTTCTCTCGCCTCATGGAGTTCGCGACAAAACGCTTGGATGAACGACGTTTCTCGAGCAGTCTGGGGCCCCTGGAGTTGATGGGTGAGTAGTCAAATCGATAAAGTGCTTCTAGACGAGAACCAACCCTCTCTAGCTCCTCGTGAAGTGGCTCGAGCGCCGCAATCATGCCTTCTGGGTTGTGCTCGGTATAGTACTGACGAGAAGCCTCTTCTAGTTTCTCATGCCATTGTTCGTGCCAGAGAATAGCGACACGTATGAGTTCGTGACTGACAACAAGAGCCTATGTGGAGGATATCTATAAGTATCTCATGCTCAATTGCATGAAACGCACCTGCTCGACAATGGCTGGGCTATGTTGCTTCATGCGGTCCATGATAGCCAGAGCGGCATCCTTTCGCAAAGTGCTTGGGGACTTTGATGCCACAGTGAGAGGATAGATCAATGCCTGTGGGTGATGCTTGCCAACGTCAGTGAGTAAACTGGTGATGTTCCTCCTGATGTTTGTGTTCGTGGTCTGGATGCGTGCAATGATCTGTTCCAAGAAGGTAAGCCGGATCGTGAAAAAGTAATGTAGGTTATATACCTGGGGAAGCACTTCAAGCCATGTGTCTACTTCGACTGTGCTAAACCCGCTGGCGATCGCATGGCTGACTTCATCTTGGGCTCCGAATTTGAACCACAGGGTCAACAGTCGGAGGGTATCCTGTAGGGAATTCTCGCTGTGTAAGGCGATAGAGCGGAAGAAGCCTTGAAACCTAGGTTTGTTCAGTGTGACACGGACCCACAAAGGAACGTTACCTTGAACCGCGGGGATGATGTGTGGGACCAAAGTAGTGCCCATGACGTCCGCAGCCTTCACTTCGGCTTGGTTGAGAAGGTGGTTGACGACTTCGAAGTTCGCTAAAGCCCAGGTATGCCATGCCTTATACCAGTTGGGGTCGAAATGCGTGGCAAGGAGGTATGAGTGAAGGATGTCTTTAACATTTCGCTGAGGGCGTATGAGCTGACGGCTGGAACCGAAGCATGTGTCTCACGAACCGTAGCCCAGCTGTCCGAAAGTTCCATTTGCCACTCGCCTTGCTTGAAATAGCAGCGCGCCAGAAGACGTGCCAACTCATCAAGCTTCTGCTTGGATACACTCGACCGCTGTCCTCGCTGCGTCGTCTCAGCCTCCAGGTCTCTTGATAGATTTGTTGCAAACGAGCGGAGGAAGTTCAAGCTTTCCTCTTTGGATCCTGATGCCCACATATATTTGAGCTGAGCGTAAACCACGTTCGGAGGGGCTTTCTGGTGCTGGATGTACCAAGGCTAGTCAGAGAGGCCGTTGTCTGCCTGCGGAGGTGCGTACCCTTTCTTGAACAAGCAACGAGTTGATCGTCTTTTCGGCAAGCAGCATACGCTCAGATTTTCGACAGAGATTGGCAAATTTGATCCACATAGCTGGGTCATCATCTGGGCTTAGAACCAGCGTTCGTACCTGTAGAATCCTTTGCCAGACCTCGACGTCGGCCTGACAACCCTGCAGTCTACACGGCTTTAAGCAGGCGAACAAGTATAAATGAATGATCAAACCTCTTAACCCAAGTTTTCCTGATAGTCTGCTGGCGCTCTGGCTGGTCAGCGAATTGTTTGTAGGCGATGATCTCTTCCAGTTCGGAGAGCATCTGAGCCCTGACCATTACACTGAGGCACGGTTAGACGTGGAAATCGGGACTTCACGTTTGACTGGCTTACTTGTACGACCGCCCGTAACTTTCGCCAATAAGTCCACTGAGCTCCGGGTCGAGCAGGTCGCGCGCCTTCGTGATGTGTGCCAGCGCCTTCGGGAACTGGTTCTGATGCACCGACAGAATAGCACGATAAAATGCACGGTCCGTTGACTCGACCTTCATGGTGGCGATGTAGTTGTCCATAGAGTCCCAATCATTCAGGGACCATGCGGCAGCAGCAGCCATCGGTGCGATTTCACGGCGCTCTTCGGGTGTCGCGCTCGCCCAGTACTCCTCAACCTGCCCTGCGAGCTGGTCCCATTCGCCAAGCGCATGCAGGCACTTCATCCGGCCGATCGCGATATCTGGATTTCCCGGGTCTTCTTGTTCCCTACGCTCGTATGTGCGGAGGGCCTCCTGCCACCGCCCGAGTCGTTCGTACCATTGGTCATGCTTCGTTATGTCGTATTGTTCGCGTGCGACGAGGAGCGTACCCCACGCCGCGTCCGACTGCTGTAGCTTCGTGTTGATGCCGATTAACGCCTCAATGATTGAAGGCGATGTCTCCGTGAAAAACTCAAGTTCCTTGTAATGTAGCGCCTTGGCGTAGGCATGGTACTTGAGAGCATACTCCCCGAGGATGCTGTTTTCTATCGGTAGCCGCTGATCTTCGTGTTCCATAAACTCACACAGGTTCAACAACCTATGTATCAGCTCTGATGGTGCTGTTGGCGACGTGATCGCATAGTCGATCGCCCGAACGAGATCCTCCTGTAACATCGTTGAGGTCTCACTTCAGGAACCACAAGTACCGACGTACCTGGTACTGCTCGTAGAGATCCCGCCAACAGGAGATAAACGCTGCGTTGAATAACTCCTTTGCTAAAGGAAGGTGAACATCAACCAAGCTCATGCACGCGCGTAAAGCATGCGAAGGCGACTCCTTCATAAACTCTACTGAGAGGCGATGCATCCATCCCAGCCAATCATCTCTGGTTGCAACCTGCGATGTGTCCCATGCCTGTTTCAGATGTTGTTGATTAACGGTCATCTTGGCGGCCTCTGCAGGCGCAGAGAACTCTGGTGCCTTGTTGCTCTCGTTCATACTAAAACCAATTCTGAGTGAGTACTCCTCAGCTAGAAAAATGTCACTCACATGTACTCTAGCGTTCCTAGCTCTTGAGGCAAGCGCTCTCCGTTAAGTAACTTGAATACAAGAGTCTCATATCTGGGGTGCGGAATTCTGTGGCGTAGCAATGCCTGTACGCTCTGTCAGTTCGTACGAAATGAACCCAGTGAAGTAGAAATAATACCTTGTTTATGGTAGGCACAAATATGGCGAAGTCTGATCCCAGCTGAATAAGCAGCGAGCACAGGGTGTCGAGCACGGCTATTCTCAATTCGTTGTTTGAAGAGGTCAGTACGCGCACGAGCGGATGGATGATACGGGAGGCATGGTCCGAGAAATTGACCCGACTCGAAAGCCCATCTATTGTCACGATCGCGCGCTTACGCAGCGCCGTCGACGCGTCCGATCGTTCATAAGTTCTCACAATAATGGGGATGACGAGATGCAAATATTCCTCGATATTGGAGCCGAACGTCAAAAACGCATCAAACACTTTGATCTGCGTCGCAGAGCGCTTGTCATTCAATTCCCCGTCAAACACCTTCAGGATGAGAGGCAGGATCGTAGGTAGGAACGGCCTGAACTCCGCGTCAAGTGCTTTGCCCAACGATTCGATAAGCGACACCAGCGGAAGTTGCAACGACTGGTTTTCCCATAGATCCGTCACGAGCCGAAAGATATCAGGCATATACTTGCGGATATGTTGCTTGATAATTCCGTTGAGGATGGCGAGTTGCTGTAAGTGGAACTCTTGCAAGCGCCCGGCAGAACTGCGAGTCACAGCCGCGAAGGCCGGAATGATCTGCGCAGGAGGTGGGTTAGACAAAATCTCATACTGTATAGGGCGCTCTTTTACCTGGGGCAAGAATGTGACGCATTTGAGCCCTTGCGTTTTAAAAATTGACATTATAGCTTCGATGACAGTGTGATGTTGGCTGGTCAGTGACTGGTCCTTCAGAATCCCTAGCAGTGCATTAATGACCACCGTCTGGTAGTAGTCATCCGAAGCTGAGGACGTCGTGTATGTGAGGTTAATCGCCGCTGCTGCGGGCGTTTGCGCCTCGTTCGACTCCTCGTCAGGCTTACTCTGGCATGGCGTCAGTTTCTGACTTTCCCTGGTTGAGTAAACATCACGGACCTTGCGTCTGTAAGGGTCAAGTGCTCCTATGATTCCAAGGACCTTTATGACTTCCCGCCGCACTGATGGGTTTGACTCGCTCTTTAATATCCGCCCAAAGATCTGCAATAGCTGTGGATATTCCACCAGTGGTTGTATAACATACCCCGCGCTCGAGCACACCTGCCCAAGTGCGTGCAGGGCAGCATCGCGCTTCGCAATACTCGGGTCGGCGAGCTTCGCGAGGATAATCTCCATCAATTCGGGAACGTGCGGGTTCGCGTCCTCTCCGCCAACGCAGGCCAGCTCGCCAAGGCACATCAATACGTTGGCAGCAACAGTGGCATTCGGATCGTTGGCTTTGTGTAGAAGCACGCGTAGCATCGGGAGTGCATAAGGCTTGATTAGGCGCTGTGTCGCGCTTACAAGGAGTGTTAATAGCCTGGTGCATTCTTCGCGACTGCGACTGTGTATCATGGCATCAACTTTAGGACCAAGCATACCCGAGAAGAGACGATACTCACGTAACGGTCGAATATTCGAGTTCTGTGAGTAGTTGTATAAGAGATTTGCGTAGAGAAGGCATGACATATGCCGGATTATGCAGTGCAAGGCGCCCAATGAGGCCAACTGCTGTTTCACGATTCTCGAAGACTTCGTCGTTGAGCGCTATGAAAAGGGAGCGGACATTTTCCGCCTGGGCCAAGTGCTTGTCGAACTGTTCATGCAGATTTGCCAGAACAGCTTGCCGGATCGTCGCGTCTGAACAAGAGCGATCAGATTACCCGCGAATCCAACGTAGAGTGCGACGAACCTGGGTCGGCAATACCCACTGTGAGTAGCTTGTCGATGACGTCGCTAATGATTTCAATGGAGTTATTGCTGCCCTGGAAGCCGATGGGATCACGCCTGAAGACACTGCAGCATGTCATGGCTGCTGCCTTCCGCACTTCTAGATGGTCTTCTTCGAGATACGGAAGCGCACAATTACGCACAAACTCGTTGAGAACATGCCCTACGACTCGGGTAAACATCTACTAAATTCGATGGTCTGCTAAAACATACCACTGAAATCGAATTCGCCGAGGATGGTAAGTGCCAGGGTAATCAATTCGGGCGTTTTCGTTGTCCCGGCGCTCTGGACCTCATATTAGCTCGTAGTAGACATTCAGAAAGAAAAACCCGACCTGAGAAGCGTTGAGGTCACGAGAGATGGTAGAGACATTTCCTCGCATTAGCATTGGTGGTGCGCCCAGGGGTTTGTATGGTTTGTCACTGAGGATTATCGACAGCATATCCAGCAGGCGATCTGGGGAATGAAATTAGATCAGAGAAGAGAAACCCGTACGGAACTTGCCTTGTATCGTTTTCAAAAGGGGTGGGATGTTCTTCGCAATTTCTTTCAATGCATGATGAAGAGGTTCACTCAGCCCGCACGCAAACATCAAGTCAAGCTGGTTGTGAAGGAGCTTTGTTAAGTTCGGACCGACCGCCGCTGCTAACATCCCGACGCATTGAAACATGGGCTCTTCGGATGGTGCCTTCTTCCTGGGATAGGATAAGGGAGGACCCACGCCAACATGGAGATATATAGCCTACCCTCGGTTCTGCAGGCCAAGCTTGACTTGCTGCATGATGGAGTCAAGGAACGGCTTCATGTCACTACCAACCGCTTTTGCAATGTGCCCAATGGCAATAAATGCTTGAACAAATTACGATCAGAATAGAGCAGGTGGAGCGACAGGTCGGGCGCACCAAATGATCGCTCGTGAGATTTGCTGAGAAGTGTTAGAAGATGGCCCATTGCTTTGTGGAGGAAGTGTTCACTAAAGGTCTGCGTGTCGTACACGGCCAGGGTGGGAATAAGGGTGATGACCATTTTCCGCACCAAGGGGTCGCGGGAAGTTCGGAAACGCAAGATACTCTCCGCCGTGTCCATAAAGTTCTCGCGCATGAACTGAGACGACTTAGAACAGGAACGGCTCTCGTACAACAGGAAGGCTCACCATGCCACCATGAAGTAGCAACTCCCGGTATGTAAGCAGTGAACCGTGAATGATTTCGGGTTGACTCGTCTTGAGTCCGGCCTGTGCATCGGCAAGGATTTTCGAGAGATGGGCACTCCTTCCCTGGCGTTCTCTTTGGGAGATAATCTCAAGACACGCGGCAAGAAGTTCCGCTGCACCCTCTCTAACGATTACGCGCGGGTCTCGAAGAGGCATAAGGATCTTGTCAAAGACGAGATCAATGTGTGAATGAAAGTAGACGGGACTGTTCCGGGCGAGTTCCTTCAAAATGAGCACGCCAGCATACCGACCAGGCTCCTGCTTGTCTCCTTGAAGTAAGCCGATGGCGGCAGGGACTTCGTAGTCCATGAAATGCTCCCCAAAAGCCGCGCCGCCGATCTCGGCTATTTGTCCGAGGGTCTTGGAAGCAGCAAGCATGACGTTGAGGTCGCTATTTGGCAGAAGAGACTTGACATAGTTGTAGAAGCGGAAAAGGTTTTGTTTGAATTCAATAGTCTCTTCCCCGTCCACGTCAAGCAGATGGTCTGGGACGATCAGGATTTGTAGGTTGAAGCACAACGGAAGGCGCGCACCGATAGCCAGGATACCCCCCAATTTGTCATGATTGTGAGGACTATGCACGAGATCAAACAGCCGTTGATTAATTGAGTCCTCCCATAATTTGGCTGCAGCATCTGAGGACATTTCAACTACCTTCGTGGTGACCTGAGGAGGCGTCTATTGAGTGCACGTGCAGATAGCTCAGCAAGACATACATATCGGCGCAGGTCTAAAGCAGACTGGAGACGGGTCTCTGGACTTTTGCTTTTAAGACCGACAAAGATAGAATTGAGTATATCCGTCTGCTGTGAGACAGACGGAGTGGCCATAGTGGATAGCGCGACCACGACACGAATGGGAAAGGAATGAGTTAGCCGTTGCCGTGAGCCGGGCACGCGTCCAGATAAGATACGTAAGCAAGAATTCCGGGCCGGGCCCGAAATGAACAAAGTTCACACGGTCATGCAGGTGCTGTGCAGTGTATCACTGCCGCCATACGAGCCGGCGCATGCTCTTCGTTCCATGTCTTCGCACACAAATGGCGACTCCCTTCGTCGCGTGGCTGCCAACGGCGCTTCATCCAAATTACTGATCCCCACAAATAGCGTTGCAACTAAGGATGGCGTCGTCAAAGTCAGGATTGACCCGACCTTGATGGTAGCAGACGTCGTGAAGCAGCTGGTCATGAACCTGCAGATCAAGCAACCACCTTCTGATTTTGCACTCAGGGATGAGGATGAGGGGCTGGTTACGAACGAGAACTTGAGAAAGATGATAAAGTCGAAGGCCAAGCTGAAGTTCGTAGTAAATCTCCCAGCATGCTGCATGCGACCCAGACTTCACGCCCTCTCCCTTCAGGCTCGTCAATTCCGCCGCCGTCGAGGCGCAGGAGATTTATGACAAACTTCTCCTTCGCGACGAAAAGAGTTTCCGGATGGTCCTCTTTTCTCTACAACGCTACCTTCGCGTACGCTATCGTCATACCACTTACTCCAGTGCACCATACTGAATAGACTTCCCAGGAAGATGAATTTGCCAATGAGTTTATCAAGCGCGATGGTGTTCCCGTATTAGTTGACGTCATCACATCTAGTCATGGGAACACTCTTGCGGTATGTACTTCGTCCCGGCTATTGCCCGGCCTGCCTCATCTCGGCAATAGTACGCCCTCACGGCAATGAAAAACCTCATGGATCACGAGTATGGCTGGGTGACGCTCGACAGTAATTTCATCTTCAAAGTGGTCCAGATCATAGCGGCACCCCAGTCGCTCATCAATGTCTGCCGTCCTGCTACTGCCATCCTTAAACGCCTTGTCGAAGCGGACCCTGTGAGCGCACCGGGCCCACTCTTAGCGAGTTCGAGCCGCGCGCCTGCACTGGCCCCCTCCGGCTCTGTCTACCGCTACGGGTTCGATGTAGTCTTCGAGCAGATGCGCAAAGAACCGGGTCTCCTCGAAACTGTCGTCAGTCGGTTGGGCACGGCAGACACAGCATTAGCACTGAATAGGTATGCCCCTGCGGTCTACATGTATCCCGTAAATATAGGCTAAATCTTCCGGGTTGCGATAGCGTCATGCTAATTAATTCTCTCCTGGCGCACGCTACCGATACATGGTGGGAAGTCTTCATTTCGCAGCTAGAGCGGCTTAATACACGCAAAGCGATCATCGTAAGTCCTATCGTGCCTTGTGGCGCAACATGTCCTCACAGTGTCCTTACACAGCGCCTCATGGGTTCTCACACCATTGAGGACCTCACGTCTTGTGTTCTCGACTTTCAGGGTAACATGGCACGCGTGATTTATCGTAAGAAGACGACGCTCGTTGAGCCAGATGTTGAGGAAACTCATGCCGCGGCGCTCGATTATATCTGGACAAACTCGCGTTTGCAAGTCGAGACAGCGCCAGATGGCACAACACTAATATGGCGCCAGCTCGGATTTGCATCGGAGAACCTCAGTCACGAGTTCACCGAAGCAGGAGTACTTGGGCTCGACTGTCTGGTGAGCTCTGCGCCCTGGTACGAAGGAGCATCATTGACACGCACCACGAAAGAAAAATTTTGTGCAGAGTGACCCAGAACTTTTCTCAAAGGTCGTACAGGAACAAATCTCCCGGCCGTTGCAGCGGCGATGTCCTCTTGCACGTGCATCGAACGAAGTTGTCGAACTTCTTTCAGAGTATTGGGGTGTCTTGGCTCCCGGATGCATGTTTTCCTCGTCTATGCGGTTCCGAAGGTGTTCTGATAACGTGGTGGCCTTGCAGACGCGACTTCTCCTGTCTTCCAGCCTTTCTTCCTCAACTTTTACAAGGTCCATGCGCTTGCTACCAACTTCTTCCTCCAGATGTGGAATGAGAGTGGTGCTGCGATAGGAGACTTCACCAGGGTCGTCGCCCTCGTGCGGAGCCAGTGCGTGATCCCGTGAGCGTACAAAGAAATCCCATTGACACATGCACGCGCGCAGAGTGAAGGTCGCACTTCGCCAGGAACACCTACGCCCCTGGCACGAGATGGTGCAAGACTTCTCTGATTGCGAGTATCGCGGCGTGCGCGAGCGACAGATGAAAGAGCTCGAAGAGGAGGACGACTTGCTGAGCAAAATACCCGTTCGCAACTTGCGCGCAAAGCTTTACAAGGAATCCAAGGAGTTCGTTCGCCAGCAGCGCATCCACTGTCTCCTGCAGGGCGCGTGGTTCCTCAACGCGATCCCAATCTCCGCACCGACGCCACGGCGGCCCGCACGGCCATGGCGATTCATGCGTCTCGTGGGTGTTCCCCTTCTCCACGTTCGCTGCGCACATCCCCCGTTCTGACGCGAGCATCCTACACCGGCGCTGCAGGATAACAGCCTGAAACACCTGCACTACGTCGACAGCCAGTCCAAGTTCCCTGTGCGGAGCGGGCTCGAGGACCTGCCCGACCGGTTCGACCTCGCGCTCATCACCGAAATCGCGACCGGGAACTGCGCCCCGCCGCCAATGGACGGCACGGGGGGAGGAGGCAGCGCGGGAGGCGCGCCGCCGCTCGTCGCATCCCCGCAGTCCTTCTCGCTCATCACGCCAGAGGGGTCGCTGGCCGACGCGATCGCTCCGGACGTCTCGCGCTGGGCGGACTGGACCGACGGGCTGAACATGCTCCGGCGGGACAGCGGGCACGTCGCGTCCAAGGAGACGGCGGACTTCATACAGGCTTTGACGGAGATCGGGCTCAAGATTAAATTGCTCGGTGCGTCTCAGGCCCCTCCCTCCGCTCTCCTTCCCTTCTCGCATGTCCTTCAACTACGGGCTTACACCTTCTCTCCTACTTTGTAGATCTATCAGGAGATAAGGTGGAGATACCCAGCGGGTTGACAGCAGGACCACCGCCCGTTAACAACGATTTTTTCTTCTCGGATTTGTATGAGCCTCAATAATGTGCGCACACGTCGTCTTCTGGGCAGATACGCGCCTGTGTATATACGCGGCATATGGACTACAATAGTTGTTAGTGACCATGTATCTTTTTTTCCCTTTATATCGGATAATATCTTGGTAGAGGCAGTAAAAGTGTGCGCAAGCCCCTAGACGTCATCTCTGTTATCTCTATAGAATCGACGAGCTCGCTAAGCTATGGTGGCTAGGATACAGGACGTGGATGAATGCAGTTGGATGCAGGGGGGAGAGAAGGGATTACGGCGTGTGACAATGCAAAAAGCCTATGTAGTTGTTGAACTAACGGGGGTTGAACCCGATGTGGATATTTAAGTAGCGGTCCTTTCAAGATATATCAGTGGGTAACAATAGCTATTCGTAAGGACTGCACTGGGGGATCAAAGTTAGTTTGCATGACCATTAGCTACGTGTCCGTTGGCGACGACCGCGTGTCCATTCTGGGCAACCGAGCTTGCCTTCAGCTTGAAGAAAGGCTCAAAGATTTTGTTCTGGTCGTGGAAATCGTTGTGCACGATGTTGACGAGCAAGGCGTTGTTTATGATGTCAGCAATGAGCTTGCGTGACGGCGAGCCTGCCTCATAGACCTTCGCCCACTGGTAGCCGAGTTCATATGCCTCGTCCTGAATGCGCGATAGTCAATAAACCAGATGCCGTGGCTGACACGTTCAGAGCCTACGCACCTTCCATGCCATGAAGCTGATAGCCTCCACTATTGTGGGCTGAATGACCTCCTTTCCAGGGAAAACGCCCCACGTGACAGCGTTGGGGCCTTCGCTCGTCGTGTTTGTGCGTAAATCCCCGCGCTTGTTAATCACATAATATGTGATCCCGGGGTCGGCCTCGATGTGAGGCATGATCGCATCCAACAACTCGGGCGATGCGAAGAACTCCATATACGCTTTTTGATACACGTACCCGTTGCTTGGACCCCAACCAAACGTCTTGTCGTCGCTGCGTAAGCCATTCACCGCTGGTTGTGAGTTGATCGTGAGGAAACCAAGGCCATTGACTCTTGCAAGTTGCTCAGCAATGACGGACGTTTCGCTGAGCACGGGCTGATCCGACCAGGGCAAGGCGGACAACTGGTTCAAACAAAACTTCTGAAAAAGGGCTGTGACCTCCTTGAATGTCGTCGGGCGGTCCCAAAGTTTGATCGCATCCTCTTTCTGCACGATAGAAGCCGCTTAGTAGGAGGGGTGTAAGGTATGAGAAGGCCATACCGATTGTTTGAGTGAGATGCCGTAGCCATCTAACTCCCCGTAGGCAGGACTGCGCGAGTCCCCAAATCGACCGTTAGGATACTCGTCCCAGTTTTCTGTGCGAGAGAGGTAGGACTTTGTACGATTCGCCCAAAAGATGGGGCGAATGCTTTCCGACCTCCTCGCAGGCGTGAGAGACTAGACACAGAAAGTCAGATGGAACGAAAACAGGGAAGCACGAAGGAGGAACTAACTTGGCGCCAAGGTAGTGGCTTGATTGTTTCGACGCGGGGAACAAGATTCAGCTCTTCCAGGAGCAAGCGTGACCCACGCTCGAGATTCATGGTATAAAAGTGGATTCCCTGGATCCCAATAGGAGCCGCGAGGATTTTGCGACACATGTCCGCGACGAGCTTGGTGCCAATCTCACGTACCTTCTCGTCGTCGTTTTTGAACGGTTCGAGAGCGTCAAGGTACGACTGGGGGATGATGGTTTTTGCAATGGCCGTGGCCGCACGCAGGAATCCATTCCAAGTCTGAATGGGCATGATGCCAGGCACGATGGGAACCGTAATGCCCGCCGCACGGGCATCGTGGACCCAATCGATGAACATGTCGACGTCGTAAAACATCTGTGTGAAGATAAAACTTGCGCCCGCGTCGACCTTCTCTTTCAGCCATGTGATCTCCTGGGCACGCTCGTCTGGTGGAAGCATTTGGGTTTGTGGGTAGCCGGCCACGGCGATGTCAAAGTAATCGCCATATTCCTTCCGGATGTACCGCACCAGATCTACCCCGTGCTCGAATCCACCTTCAACTGCTTCCCAGTCGTCCTTCCCTGCGGGCGGGTCGCCGCGCAGGGCGAGGATGTTACGACAACCTGACAATTTCGCTTCCTGCAAAGACGTAAGCTAGGCATATGATGAGGGCAAAACACATACGCGCAAGGCAATGTCCACCTTCTCTAAAGGCATGTTCGTACAGGTCAGGTGCATGCACGTTTCGATCCCGATTGTGCTCTGGCACGTCTTGACTATTTCCGCCGTCAGATCAGAGGTCCGTCCTCCGGCATTCCTGTCGCATGAAGTCAAGCTCTCAAACAAGAAACGGAAAGTGGCACGGCGCACCATGTAATGTCGATAAACTCTGGACCCAGTGCTCGCATGCGCTCAATACGGTCAAGGAGGTTTTGAAGACCCTAGAAAAGGAGTGAGGAAAAAGATCGTCTTATAGAGGGATGGGAACATACCTGGGCCGTACGGGGAGGAAAATACTCGAACGACCACCAGACCTTGCCCTCCTTTGCGGACTGTTGAAATTTTTGGCTTATTTTCATGATTGGGTGACGTCGTTAATAAGACTAGGATGAAAAGGAGCCGAAGAAAAGATAGGTCGTAGGGAAAGAGGTGTAAGCCAACCACTCGCTTAAAGGAAAGGGTTTTCTGAACCCCACTTTTGGGATTTCTAATAAGTATTGTTCACGGAGTGGCCTGAGTG
>Ga0137397_10000627_pt1 | contig 24326 bp, 23 predicted proteins | sample czorhiz116metaG_FD_106658 | JGI IMG/M metagenome (GOLD analysis project Ga0137397, IMG submission 106658) | Vadose zone soil microbial communities from Angelo Coast Range Reserve, California, USA - czorhiz1.16 metaG | ecosystem: Environmental > Terrestrial > Soil > Vadose zone | place: USA... | reverse complement strand
GTCGAGAAGATCAATCGCCTTGTCTGGTAAGAAGCGGTCTCCGATGTAACGGTGCGACAGCGTGGCGGCTGCGATAACGGCGTCATCGGTAATGCGAACGCCATGGTGTGCTTCGTAGCGTTCCTTGAGCCCGCGCAGGATCGCGATCGTGTCCTCCACACTCGGTTCGCCGACGAACACTTTCTGGAAACGGCGTTCGAGCGCCGCGTCCTTCTCGATGTACTTGCGGTACTCATCCAGCGTCGTCGCGCCGATCAGGTGCAGCTCGCCGCGGGCCAGCATCGGCTTGAGCATGTTGCCCGCGTCCATGGACCCCTCGGCCGCGCCGGCGCCGGCCCGGGTGTGCAGCTCGTCGATGAAGACGATGACCTGCCCCTCGCTCGCGGTCACTTCCTTCAACACCGCCTTGAGGCGCTCCTCGAATTCGCCGCGGAACTTGGTGCCCGCGACCAGGGCGCCCATGTCGAGCGCGACGATGCGCTTGTCCTTGAGCCCCTCGGGAACGTCGCCGTCCACCACCCGGCGGGCGAGACCCTCCACGATGGCCGTCTTGCCCACGCCGGGGTCGCCGATCAGCACGGGGTTGTTCTTGGTGCGGCGGGAGAGGACCTGGATGACGCGCCGGATCTCCTCGTCGCGCCCGATCACCGGGTCCAGCTTGCCCTTGCGGGCGCGGTCGGTGAGGTCGATCGCGTACTTCTCCAGCGCCCGGTACTGCGACTCGGGATCTTGCGAGGTGACGCGCTGCGAGCCGCGGACGGCGGTGAGCGCCTGCGCGATGCGGTCCCGAGTCGCGCCGGAAGCGCGCAGCGCCTCGCCCGCCGCGCCGCGCTTCTCGGAAGCGAGCGCCAGCAGGATGTGCTCGGTCGAGACGTACTCGTCCTTGAGCTTCTGCGCCTCGTCCTCGGCGGCATCCAAAATCTTGAGGCTGCGCTGGGCGAGGTGGCCGCCCTCTCCGCCGTGGACCTGCGCCACCTTGCGCAGCTCGTCGTCGAGGCGGGCCTGCACGAGCTTGGGATCGGCGCCGATGCGCTGCAGCAGCGGAGCGACCAGGCCGTCCTGCTGGGCGACCAGCGCGGCGAGCACGTGCTCGGGCAGGATCTCCTGGTGGTCGCGGCGGCGCGCGATCGACTGCGCCTCCTGCAGCGCCTCCTGTGCCTTGACGGTGAATTTGTCGAGTTTCATGGGCACCGAAGGTAACGCACCGACACAGCGTGGCAAGGAGCGCCGGCCGGTTCCGGCGCGTGACGAACCCCCAAGGAAATGCGAGGCTTCCCCACCCGGAGGTGCCCCATGCTGCTCGCTTTGCTGACCCTGCTGGCCGCCGCTCCCACGCCACCCGTGGCCGAGGGCGACCACGTGCTGCGGGATTTCAAATTTGCCTCCGGAGAGACCCTGCCCGAGCTGCGGATCCACTACCGCACGCTGGGCAAGCACGACGGGCACAATGCCGTGCTCGTCCTGCACGGCACGGGCGGCAGCGGGGCCCAGTTCCTCACCGAGTCGTTCGCGGGCGTCCTCTTCGCTCCCGGGCAGCTGCTGGACGCGGAGAAGTACTTCGTGGTGCTGCCCGACGGGATCGGGCACGGCAAGTCGGGGAAGCCCAGCGACGGCCTGCGTGCGAGGTTCCCGCGCTACACCTACGACGACATGGTCGAGGCGCAATACCGGCTGTTGCGCGAGAAGCTGGGCGTCACGCACCTCCGGCTCGTGCTGGGCACTTCGATGGGCGGCATGCACACCTGGCTGTGGGGTGAGCAGCACCCCGCGTTCATGGACGCCCTGCTGCCGCTCGCGTCGCTGCCGGTGCAGATCGCCGGCCGCAACCGGGTGATGCGCAAGATGATCCTGGAGGGCATCCGGGGCGACCCGGCGTGGAAGGGAGGCGACTACGAGACCCAGCCGCGGCAGGGGCTGGTCGCCGCGCTGGACGTGCTGTTCCTGATGGGGAGCGCGCCGCTCCCCTGGCAGGCGCAGGCGCCGTCGCGGGACGCGGCGGACAAGCTGTACGAGGAGATGCTGCAGAAGCGGCTCGCCTCGAGCGATGCGAACGACATGCTCTACGCCTTCGACGCCTCGCGCGAGTACGATCCTTCGCCCAAGCTGGCGGCGATCGAGGCTCCGCTCGTGGCGGTGAACTCCGCCGACGACGTGATCAACCCGCCCGAGCTGGGCATCCTCGAGCGCGAGATCCAGCGCGTGCGGCGAGGGAAGGCGGTGGTGCTCTCCATCACCCCGCAGACGCGCGGGCACGGGACGCACTCGCTGCCCGCGGTCTGGAAGCAGCACCTCGCCGAGCTGCTGCAGCGCTCCGGGCAGGTGGCCAGCCGCCGCCCCTAGGGCGGCGCTGCGCTCTTCACGGCGCGGACGCAATGGCATCCATTCCGGCGGAGGAGCTCCGGTCCCTGCTCGCGGCCAAGCGGCTTGCCGAGGCCGAGGAGCTGGTCGAGCGGGGCGCGGCCGATCCGGACCGGGCGCGGTGGTTCCGCGAGGCCGGGCTCCTCGCGCTCAAGTCGGGAACGCCGCGCCTGGCCTCGGAGTGGCTGCGCCGGGCCGCCGAGCTGACCCCGCGAGACCCCGAGCCGCGGCACGAGCGCGGGCTGGCGCTGCTGGAGCTGGGCGAAGTGGGCCTCGCTGCGCACGCGCAGGCCGAGGCCCTCGCGCTCGATCCGGAGCACACCGGCGCCCGCGCGCAGCGGGCCGCCGCGCTCGAGGCGCTGGGCGACGACGAGGGCGCGGCGCGCGAGCTGGCCGCGCTCCTCACGCGCCTCGGACCGCAGCCCGCGCTGCACGCCCGGCTCGCCGGGCTCCGGGACGCCGCCCGGCGCGCAGCGCACGTCAGCCTTCTCGGGGCTCCCGCCACGCGCGTGGAGCACAGTCCGGTGGTGACCGGCGCCTTCGCCCGCACCGCGCAGCGGCTTCCCGGGCTCGCCTTTCGCGCGCCGTTCGCCGATTTGGAGGCGGTCCCCGACGCGCACGGGCGCGTGCGCCGCCTGATCTTGGTGTTCGATTCGATGGACGCCTCGCTGGCGCGGACCGACCTGTCCTACGGGGGCACCACGGAGGACGAGCACGGCCGCCGCGTCCCCCTCGACGAGTTCACCGCCGCCGCCACCGTGTTCCTGGCGCAGGCCCTGGGCATCGATGCGCAGCGCGCGCGCCGGCTGCTGCGCTTCCTGCTCACCCCCGAGTGCGGGCTGGGTCCATTGCCGTTCGCGCACGCCCGCGTCGGCTGGGCGATCGACGAGTCGCCCGGCAGCCGCCGCTACGGCTTGTTCGTCGAGGAAGGCCGCTTCCCGGCAGCCGCCACGTAGCGCACGCGCAGGTCATAGAGCAGCGTGTCGAGAAAATGCGCCTCCTCCTCGCTGAGGTTCCCGCGCGTCTTTTCTTGCAAGAGCACGAGCAGGTCGATGGACTGCTGCGCGAGGGGAAGGTCGGCCTCCTGCGTCTTGCCGCTGAGAGGATCGGGCGCCTCCCCGAGGTTGATGAGCGCGGAGGAGCCGAGCGAGAGCACGAATGCGTTGAAGTCCAGCCGGGGCCGCTTCGGATCGTCCGCCATGTTTCACCCCAGGTCGAGAGCGAATTCCATCAGCTTGTAGCCGCGCTGCACCAGCAGCACGGCGCGGCCGCTCTTGCGGGCTTGCGCGACCGCCTTGTGGAAGTCCTTCAGCGTGTCGACCTCCGCGCTGTTCACCGCCAGGACGATGTCGCCGGGCCGGAGGCCGCCCCGCTGCGCCAGCGATCCGCGGCGCACCCGGTCGACCGCCACCAACCCCCGAGGGGCCTCGATCCCGGCGCGGCGCGCCTCCGTGGAAGAGACCTCGGCGAGCTCGAGGCCGGTCGCGCTCTGGAAGGTCGTCATCGCCCGCTCGGGCGTGAGCGGCGCCGGGGCGAGCGACAGCTCGAGGGTTGCGCTGCCGCGCTGCAACTCCAGCGACACGCGCGTGCCGAGGGGCACGTCGTGGAGGAGGAAGCGCAGCTCGTCGGGATCGCGGACCGGCGAGCGATCCACGCGCACGATCAAGTCCCCGCGCTGGATCCCGGCCTTGGCCGCCGGGGAGCCGTCCTCCACGGAATCCACCCGCGCGCCCGGCTTCCCCTCGGCCGCGCCGGCCTCGAATCCCCACCAGCTCGCCGCCAGCTCGCCGCTCTTCACCAGCGCGCGGGCGACGCGCACCGCCCGCTCGATGGGGATGGCGAACCCGATGCCCTGGGCGTTCGCGTAGATGGCCGAACAGACGCCGATCACCTCGCCGTCCGCGTTGATCAGAGGACCACCCGAGTTGCCCGGGTTGATCGACGCGTCGGTCTGCACGAAGTCGTAGTAGCTGCGGTTGTCGGCCCGCACCGTCCGGTGCAATGCCGAGACGACCCCGACGCTGACGCTCTGGTTCAGGCCGAACGGATTGCCGATGGCGATGACCGGCTCGCCCAGCATCAGCTCCGTGCTGCTGCCCAGCGCCACCGCCGGGAACCTCTTCTCGGCCTGGATCTTGAGCACCGCGAGGTCGCCGCCCGGATCGGTGCCGACCACCTTGGCGGTGTAGTCCGACCCGTCGTCGAAGCTGACCTGGATGCGCGAGCCGCGCTCCACCACGTGGTAGTTGGTCAGCACGTAGCCGGCGGAATCGAAGACGAATCCCGACCCGAGGCTGGTGCGGACCTGGTCGCGGGCGCGGCCGCCGCCGAAAAAAATATCGAAAGGGTCCTGCGAGGCGCGCGCCTTGACCACTTCCTGCGCGTTGATGTTGACCACGGCGCCCTTGGCGCGCTCCACCGCCTGGACGGTGGGCGTCCGGCGCGCGCTGGACGCGCGGTCCGCCTGGGCGGGCAGGGCGGCGACGAGCGCGAGCAGGGCCGGCGCGGCTCGGACCAACTGGGCACCTCCGGGGAGGCCACGAGGCATCCCTAAACGTCCGCGCAGTGAAAAGCGCAGCGCCGCCCTATCGCCGGCGGCTATCGCGCGGGGCCCAGCTCGTCGGCGGAGGTGAAATCGGTCTCCACCTTGGCGGCCTTCTCGGCGAGATCGGGCAGCGTCTTGATCAGCCGCGCGTACTCCTTCTCGTCGACCAGCCCCTTCTTCACGTACCGCTCGACCACGCGGCGATCGAGGTACTTCGGCGGAAGGTCGTGCTGCTTGTCTGCCACTCGCATGCTCCTTTGGACCCGAAGGGCCGGGCAACTTAACACATCGTGCGCTATGGTAAAGGCCCGGTGCCTGTGCGGCAGCTCAAGGAGCGGCGGCTCGCGCATCTGCGCGGCCTGTACGCCATCGTCGACGGCTCGGCGGCGCGGCCCCCGCTGGAGCTGGTGCAGGCCTTCCTCCGCGGCGGCGCCGCAGTCGTCCAGCTCCGCCTGAAGTCGCTGCCTGCGCGGGAGCTGTGCGAGGTGGCGCGCGAAGCGGTCCGGGCCTGCCGGCAACGCGGCGCACTGCTGCTGGTCAACGACCGGCCCGACGTGGGCCGGGCCGCGGGCGCCGACGGAGTGCACCTCGGGCAGGAGGACCTCCCCGCCGGGGCGGCGCGCGAGGTGCTCGGCGAGGACGCGTTGATCGGCGTCTCCACGCATTCCGACGCCGAGATTGACGCGGCGCTGGCCGCGGGGGCGGATTACCTCGGTTTCGGCCCGGTCTTCGAGACCCGCTCCAAGCCTGGCGCGCCGCTTCCGCCGCCCCACGGTCTGGCCGGCCTCGAGCGCGCCGTCCGGCGGGCCGCTCCCGTCCCGGTGGTCGCCATCGGCGGTCTGACGGCCGGGTCCGCCGCCGGCGTGGCGCGCGCCGGGGCCGCCTGCGCGGCCGCGATCGGCGAGCTCTGCCACGCGGCGGATCCGGAGCGGGCGGCGCGGGCGCTGGCGGAGGCATTTTCGCGTGGCTGAGCGCCGCCGGCCGGTGGTGGGGTTGACGCCCGACGTCGGCGAGACCGCGCCGCGCCCCGCGCGCCCGGCGCTGCCCCAGTACGAGCTGAAGCAGGCGTACGCGGACGCAGTTCTCGGCGCGGGCGGGCTCCCGGTCATCCTGCCCTACGGCGAGGACGAGAGCGCGGCCGCCGAAGCCGTCGCGCTCTGCGACGCCGTGGTGGTGACCGGCGGGGCGTTCGACATTCCGCCGGAGGCGTACCGCGCCCAGGCGCATCGCCTGCTCGGCCGCCTCAAGCCGGGCCGCACCCGGTTCGAGCAGGGCGTGCTGCGGGCAGCCCTGGAGGCGCGCAAGCCGGTGCTGGGCGTCTGCGGCGGCATGCAGCTCCTCGCCGTCGAGCTGGGCGGGACGCTCTGGCAGGACATTCGCGAGGAGGTTCCCGGCGCTTCCGATCACGAGCAGAAGATCGATCCACGGCAGCCCGGCCACTCGGCGCGGATCGTCTCGGGGACGCAGCTCGCGCGGATCGTGGGAGCCGACATCGTGCAGGTGAACTCCACCCACCACCAGGCCGTGCGCGATGCCGGTCCGGCGGTCGTCTCGGCAGTCGCTCCGGACGGGGTGATCGAGGCCATCGAGCTGCCCGATCGGTTCGCGGTCGGCGTGCAGTGGCACCCCGAGCTGATGGCCGGGGCCGAGCACCGGGCGCTCTATCGCGCGCTCGTCGAGGCGGCGCGCGCGGCCGCGCGCTGAGGCGCCGTGGCATCGTCCCCCGGAGCCCCGTGCGTGCTCGTCCTCGCCGGCCTGGATCCGAGCGGCGGGGCAGGGTTGCTCGCCGATGCGGAGGCGATCCGCGAAGCTGGCGGGCGACCCTTGTGCGTCGCGACGGCGCTCACGGCCCAGACCACCCGCCGCATGCACGGCTTCCAGCCGCTCGCGCCCGCTCTCGCCCTCCAGACCGCGCACGCGCTGCTGGAAGAGGAGCCGATTCGCGCGATCAAGGTGGGCATGGTGGGCACTCCCGCCATGGCGCGCGCCATCGCCGGGCTGCTCGCGCGGGCGGGGCTTCCGGCCGTGGTGGACCCCGTGCTGGCGGCCTCCAGCGGCGCCGCCCTCTTCCAGGGCGGTCCCGGAGCGGCGCGGGAGGCGTACGCCTTGCTGTGGCCCCACGCCGTGCTGACTCCCAATGCTCCCGAGGCGCGCGTCCTGCTCGACCTGCCGGAGGAGCCGCGGGATCCCGGCGCCCTGGAGCGCGCCGCGCGCGAGCTGGTCCGGCGGGGCGCGAAGGCGGTGTTGGTGAAGGGCGGGCACGGGGAAGGCGCCGACTCGGTGGACGTGCTGTGCACGGCGGACTCGTGCGAGCATCTCTCGGGGCCGCGCCTCGCCGGAGCCGGCGCGCGCGGCACCGGCTGCCGCCTGGCCAGCGCGCTGGCCGCCGGACTCGCCCTGGGGAAGCCCCTGCCGGAAGCCGCCCGCGGCGCGAAGGAGCTCGTGACGGAATACCTGCGCGGGGACGACTGAAGAACGGCCGGGCCGAATCGGAAGCCGCAGGCGGTGCGGCGTGTTATCGTCCCGGCGCTTCGAGGAGGCAATCCATGCGCACGCCCCGTTGGCTCCCCATCGTCCTCTTCTCGCTGGCCACGGGCTGCGGCTACAACCGCATCGTCAACGAGGAGCAGCAGGTCGAGGCTGCCTGGGGCCAGGTGGAAAACCAGCTGCAGCGCCGGGCCGACCTGATCCCCAACCTGGTCGAGGTGGTGAAGGGCTACGCGAGCCACGAGAAATCGGTCTTCGACAACATCGCCAACGCGCGCTCGGCCATGGTGGGCGCCGGTTCGCGCGCGGACAAGATCGCGGCCTCGAACCAGCTCGACGGCGCCATCTCGCGCCTCCTGGTCGTGACCGAGAACTATCCGCAGCTCAAGGCCGACGCGAACTTCCAGCGGCTGATGGACGAGCTGGCCGGCACCGAGAACCGGCTGGCGGTGGCGCGCAACCGCTACAACGAGTCCGTGCAGCAGTACAACAGCGACGTGCGCGGCATCCCCGGGTCCTGGTGGGCGCGCATCGGCGGGTTCCCGCCGCAGAAGGAGTACTTCAAGGCCGACGCCGCTGCGAAGGCGGTCCCCAAGGTGTCGTTCCAACGGTAGTCGCCGCCTTTCCGGCGGCGCTACGCTTTCCACGGCGCGGAGGTCATCGGATGCGCTCTAGGGGCGGGCGATGAAGACAGGCGGGATCCTGTTCTTCGGCGGGATCGTGCTCCTGGTGCTCGGCGGGCTCGGCGGCCTGGTGTTCATCGGTCCGCTGCTCCGCGGGCAGGGCGGCACCTTCTCGAATCTGTTGGCGGTGCTGGTCCTGGGCGCGCTGCCGGCCGCAGCCGGGGTGCTGCTCATGGCCGCGGGCAGCCGGCGGGCGAAGCTCGAGCGCGAGAACGAGGATCGCGGTTTCACCGAGCTCGCCACCTCGCTTGCCCGCAAGAACGGCGGGCGCGTGGGGCTCGACCAGGTGGCGCGCGCCAGCGGGCTGCCGAGCGGCGACGCGCAGGCCAAGATGCGCCAGCTCACCGGGCGCGGCCTGTTCGAGCTGGATTTCGATGCGAACGGCCAGATGGTCTTCAAGCTTTCTCCCGACGCGGGCCGGGCGCAGCTCGCCGAGCTGGGAGGGAGGACCTGATTGGCCGGTCGCGCGCGCCCCGCGCGCGGCACGGGCCGCCCCCGTACGGCGCGTGAACGGTTGGCTCCGGATCGCTGGGCGATCGCCCTCGCGCTGCTCGCCGGTTGCGCCGGCGCGCAGCGAGCGCCTCCCCCGCCAGCGCGGGAAGCCGAGGTGACCCCCGCCGAGGCCGCGCCGCGGCGCTACGTCAGCGCCCGTGCACACGAGCACGTGCTCACGGCCCTGCTCGCGCGCGAGCGCGACGATCACGCGGCCGCCGTGCGGGAGCTGCGCGAGGCGCTCCTCTACGATTACGAGTCCGGGTACCTGCGCACCCTGCTGGCGGAGGAGTTGCTGCGGCAGGGACGGATCGCCGAGGCGGAACGTGAGCTGGGGACCGCGCTCGAGGCCGATCCACGCCACGCGCCGGCGCACGTTCTCGCGGCGCGGATCGCGCTGGCGGGCGGCAGGGGGGACGAGGCGCGCGCGCACTTGCGGGCTGCGATCGCGGCGGCACCGGAGGATCCGGACGCGTACCGTGACCTGGTCCGCCTGGAGATCGGGCAGGGGGACCTGCCGGCCGCCGCGGGGACGGCGCGGCAGCTCGGCGAGGCGGCGGAGCGCGCGGGTGCCGGCGAACCCGCACCTCCCGCGACCACGAAGGCCGGACGGCTGCGCGCCCAGGCAGCGGATTCCTGGCTCGAGGTGGGGCGCGCGATGGCCGACCGGCAGGACGATGCCGGCGCGCAGGACGCCTTCGCCCGCGCCTCGGCGCTGCGGCCCGACGGCGACGAGGCGCTCGCCACCCGCGCCGCCTTCCTCGAGTCGCGACGCCGCTGGGCGGAGGCGCGTGAGCTGCAGCTGCGCCTCCTCGGGCGCCGGCCGGATTCGCCGGAGGTGCTCTCGGCCCTGGCGAGGCTCTCGCTCGCCGAGGGTGACCTGGAGGTCACCCCGGCTTACCTCACCAAGCTCCGCGCGCTTGCTTCGGCCGCCGGCTCGAGCGCGGACGACGAAGAGCGTCGGGAGCTGGGTGGCGCGCTGTTCCGCCTGGCGGTCCCTCTGCTCGGAGCGCACCGCCCGGTGGATGCCGAGGCGGCGCTCGAGGCGGCGCTGCGGCTCTTCCCCGGCCATCCCGAGCTGTCCTTCTACCGGGCGCTGGCGCTCGAGGAGCGGGGCCGGCATCGCGAGGCCGCCCAGCTCTTCGAGCAGCTCGAGCGCGCGCTGGGCGCGCCCGGGCGGTCCCGGGACGCCGCCCTCGCCGCCGTCGCCGACGGTCCCGCCTTCCTCGCTCCCGACGCCGCGCAGCTCCTGCTCGACGCGCGCGTGCAGGCCGCCCTGGCCCGCGGCCGCGCCGGAGAGACCGCCGAGGCCGCGCGCCGCATGAAGGCGCTCTTCTCCGCGGATCCGCGGGACGAGGGCGTCGCGCTGGGTCTCCTGGAAGCGTTCGACCGGGCGAGACGGGTGCCCGCGGCGGTGGCGCTGCTGGAGGACGCCGCGCGCAAGCACCCCGACGCGCCGTCGCTGCTCTATGCCCGCGCCTCGGCGCTCGACCGCGCCAGGCGCGTTCCCGAGGCGCTCGCCGCCATGCGCAAGGTGCTCGCCGTGGCGCCCGCCCATGCCGGCGCGCTGAACTACGTCGGCTACGTGATGACCGAGCAGGGCGGCGACCTGCGCGAAGCGGAAGGCCTCCTGCGCCGCGCAGTGGAGCTGCGACCCGACGACGGCGCCGTCGCGGACTCGCTCGGCTTCTGCTTGCTGAAGGAGGGACGCGTCGAGGCCGCGCTCGAAGAGCTGCGCCGCGCCGAGCGTCTCGCCCCGGGCGATCCGGTCATCCTGGGCCACCTCGGGGACGCCCTGCTCGCCGCGGGCCGGAGGGAGGACGCGGCGGAGGCGTTCCGCCGCGCCCTCGCGCGCCTGGTCCGGGCGCCGCGGGGCGGGCGCGATCGGCACGCCCGGGAGCGGGCCGCCGGCGAGCAGGAAGCACGTTCCCCCGAGCCGGGAGACGCCCGGGTGCGCGCCGAGTTGGAAGAGAAACTCCGCTCCTTGACTGCGCGCTGATGCCGTGGTCTTTCCGCGCCGGAGGAGCGCGTGCCCGACCCGCAGATCGACGAGGGCTTCTTCAGCGCGCGCGACGGCCTGCGCCTCTTCCGCCATGCGGCGCGGCCCACCGGGACGCCGGTGGCCCACGCGGTGGTCTTGCACGGCTACGCCGAGCACCTCGGGCGGCACGAGGAGGTCATCCGGGCGCTGTGCGGGGCCGGCTACGCCGTCCACCTGTTCGACTGCCGCGGCCACGGGCAGAGCGGCGGCAAGCGCGCCCACGTCGATTCCTTCGACGAGTACCTTCAGGACCTGGACGTCTTCCTCGCCCGCGTCCGCGAGGAGGCGCAGGGGCGGCCGCTGTTCTTCCTCGGCCACAGCCACGGCGCGCTGATCGGCATCCGCTACCTGCTGGACAGGCCGGACGCCGTGCGCGGCGCCGTCTTCTCCTCGCCGTACCTGCGGCTCAAGCTGCGCGTCTCCCCCCTGAAGATCCTGGCCGGGCGCCTGATCGCGAACGTGCTGCCCTCGCTGCCGATGCGCAATGATCTCAAGGTCGAGCAGCTCACGCGCGACGTCGCCATCCAGGACGCGACCCGCAACGATCCGCTCTATCAGCACATCGCGACGCCGCGGTGGTTCACCGAATCCAGCTCTGCCCAGGAGACCTGCCTGCGGCGGGCGACCGAGTTCGTCACGCCGTTCCTGCTCCTGACCGGCGGCGCCGATTCCATCGCCGACCCGGCCGCGGGCCGCGAGTTCTTCGACCACGCGACCAGCAAGGACAAGCAGCACAAGGCGTACGACGGCCTGCTCCACGAGCTGTTCCACGAGCCCGAGCGCGACCTGGTGTTCCGCGACCTGATCGGGTGGCTCGACGAGCGCGCGCGCGGCGCGCAAGGCCGCGCAGCGACGGGGCGGGGAGCGTGAGCGAGCGCGCGCGCCTGCTGGAGCTGCTCACGCGGCTCGCCTACGAGAGACGTAAGATCATCCTCTCCAGCGGACGCGAGAGCGACTTCTACATCGACACCAAGCAGGCCACCCTCTCGGCGGAGGGCCACTACCTGGTCGGCCGGCTGGCGCTCGCCGAGGTGCGCGCGCTGGTGCCCGACGTGCAGGCCGTGGGCGGGCTGACCATGGGCGCCGATCCGATCGCCAGCGCGGTCAGCCTGACGAGCTTCCTCGCCGGCCAGCCGGTGCCCGCCTTCTACGTCCGCAAGGAGCCGAAGGGACATGGCACCCACCAGTGGGTGGAGGGGAAGAAGGGCCTTCCCCAGGGCGCGCGCGTGTGCGTGCTCGAGGACGTGGTGACCACCGGCGCGAGCACGCTCAAAGCGGTGGAGCGGTGCCGGAGCGAGGAGCTGGACGTGCGCGGAGTGGTGGCCCTGGTCGATCGCGAGGAAGGCGGCCGCGCGGCCGTTGAGGCCGCCGGCGTGCCGCTGCGGTCCTTGTTCCGGAGGAGCGACTTTCCGTGAATGGCGCGGCCCCAAAACTCGTCGTGCTTCTCGCGTTGTCTTCCCTGATCGGGTGCAGGACGCTGCCGTTCCCCCAGCCGGACCTGGAAGGGGAGTACGGGAAGGTGCTGGCCAAGTGGACGCGCGAGGTGGCGCTCTACAGCGGTCTCGAGACGCGCGGCTTCTGCCGGACCGTCTACCTTTCCGGCGAGTTCATCGACGCCCAGGCGAAGAAGATCTCCGACATGCGCGCCGAGCTGCCCGACGAGGCGCAGCGGACGCGCGAACGGCTGCGCGCCCAGGCCGCCACGCCCACCGTGTTCTCGGTGTTCTACACGCCCGACAAGCTGTCCAACGACTGGAACGAGAAGGATTCGGTCTGGCGGATCGCCATGAACCTGGGGATGGGCCAGGTGGGGCCTCAGCGGGTCGAGCGCATCGAGCGTCCCTTCAACGCCGAGCTGCGTGTCCTCTATCCCTACCTCGACGATTATTCGGTCGCGTACATGATCCATTTCCCGGGCCAGCCGGCGCCGCCCGACTTCAGGCCGGCTGAAGCCGACATGGTGGTCGCGGGAGCGCTGGGGAAGATGGAGTTCAGATGGAGCCTGCTCCACCCCGAGAGGGACAGGCGGCACTGACCCGCGATCCGCAAGGCGCCCCCGGCAAAAATGCTTAGAATGGCGGAATGACCTCGACATCGCCTTGCACGGGCTTGCGGCGCGTCTCCCGGCTGGAAGATCTGGTCGAGCGCGACAAGGACCACGACTGCGGCGGTTTCGGCCCGCACCGGATCTGCGTGAAGGTCGACGCGGTCGCCGAGCTGCCGACGCGATTCGGCAGCTTCAAGATCGTGGCGTTCTGGAACAACCGGGACGAGAAGGAGCACGTCGCGCTGGTGCACGGCGACGCAATGGGCGCGTCGGAGCTGCCCACGCGCCTCCACTCCGAATGCCTCACCGGCGACGCGCTCGGCTCCTTGCGCTGCGATTGCCGCGACCAGCTCGAGGTGGCCCTGCGGCGGCTCAGCTCGATGGAGCGAGGCCTGCTCCTCTACCTGCGCCAGGAGGGCCGGGGCATCGGGTTGCGCAACAAGGTGCGCGCCTACGCGCTGCAGGACCGGGGCCTCGACACCGTCGAGGCGAACCGCGCGCTGGGGTTCCGCGACGACGAGCGGGACTACGAAATCGCGGCGCACATGCTCGCCAGCCTGAACGTCGAGTCGATCTCGCTGATGACCAACAACCCGGACAAGATCGCGCAGCTGAAGCGCTACGGGGTCGAGATCGCCCGCCGGATCCCGCACGTGATCCCGCCCAACGAGTTCAACCGCGACTACCTGCTCACCAAGGCGCTGCGCTCGGGGCACCAGATCGAGGTCGACGGAAAGCCCATCCTCGAAGAGCAGGACGACCCGATCCTCGTCGAGCAACCCGCCGCGCCGACCTGACGATCAGCGCGGCCAGGCTTCCGGGGCCGGCCGTCCGCGGACGAGCACGGTGTCGCGCACCCAGGACGGATCCGCGCCCGGCCAGGACAGGGTGTAGTGCAGGCCGCGGCTCTCCTTCCGCTCCTGCGCGCAAGCCACGATCAGGCGCGCCACGTCGGCGAGGTTGCGCAGCTCGACGATGTCGCGGGTGACCAGATACCCCCAGTAGTATTCCTGGATTTCGCCCACCAGGTTGTCGAGCCGGCGCTGCGCGCGGGCGAGCCGCTTGTCGGTGCGCACGATGCCGACGTAGTTCCACATCAGACCGCGGATCTCGTCCCAGTTCTGCTTGACGATGACGCCCTCCTCGGGCGGCACCGCGTGGCCCGGGTTCCAGTCCGGCACCCGCAACGCCGGGAGCTGCCCGGAAGCCAGCTCCGCCGCGCACTCCATCGCGCGGTGGCCGAAGACGAGGCCCTCGAGGAGCGAGTTCGAGGCGAGCCGGTTGGCACCGTGCAGGCCCGTGCAGGCCACCTCGCCGACGGCGAGCAGGCCGGGGATGGTGGTCTGGCCGCGCAGGTCGGTGCAGACCCCTCCGCAGACGTAGTGCGCGGCGGGCACCACGGGGATGGGCACCTGCGCCATGTCGATCCCGAAGGCGAGGCAGGTCGTATAGATGTGCGGGAAGTGCTCGACCACGAACGCCTTCCCCAGGTGCGTCATGTCGAGGAAGGCGCAATCGTCGCCGCGGCGCTTCAGCTCGGAGTCGATGCTGCGCGCCACCACGTCGCGCGGGGCCAGCTCGCGGCGCGGATCGTAGCGCTCCATGAACCGCTCGCCCGCGGAGTTGCGCAGGATGCCGCCTTCGCCGCGCAGAGCCTCCGAGATGAGGAAGTTCTTCGCCTGGGGATGGTAGAGGCAGGTGGGGTGGAACTGGATGAACTCGAGGTCCGCGATCGCCGCGCCCGCGCGGTGCGCCATGGCCAGGCCGTCGCCGGTCGCGACGTCCGGGTTGGTGGTGTAGAGGTAGACCTTGCCGGCCCCCCCGGTGGCGAGCACCACCACCTTGGCGAGGTGGACGTGCACCTCGCCCGTGCGCGCGTCGAGCACATAGGCGCCCAGCGCCCGATCGCGCCCGGCGGCGCCGAGCTTTCCGGCGGTGATGAGGTCGATCGCGACCTGCTCCTCGGCGATGCGGATGCCCGCGCGGTCCGCGGCCCCGAGCAGCGCGCGCTCGACCTCGCGGCCGGTCATGTCGGCGGCGTGCAGGACGCGCCGCTGCGAGTGGCCGCCCTCGCGCGTCAGGTGATAGCCGAGCGGCGTCGCGTCGCGGGTGAACTCGGCGCCCAGCTCGATCAGCTCGCGCACGCGGGCCGGGCCCTCCTCGACGGTGACGCGCACGACCCGCTCGCGGCAGAGCCCGGCGCCCGCGATCAGCGTGTCCTGCACGTGCTGATCGACGCTGTCCTGCGGCGAGAGCACCGCGGCGATGCCGCCCTGCGCGTGCGCGGTGTTCGATTCCGACCGCCCCCGCTTGGCGAGCACGGTGACGGACCCATGCCTGGCCGCCTGCAGGGCGAACGAGAGCCCTGCGATCCCGCTGCCGAGGACGAGGAAGTCGGATTGATGACGCATCCTTGGGAGCTTAGCGGACCGCCGCCGGGTGTGCCCTGGTAGGAGGTTCGAGCAGTCTAGCGCAGGTCGCGAACCGGACGAGCGCCCGTGCGGGGATTTGCTTGCCGGCTCGCAGACTTGTTATCGTTTCCCTCGAAGATGTCGCGTTCCGTCCTCGCTGCAGCGTTCCTGCTGGCGGCCCCGGTGGCCGTACGCGCCGGACCCTTGCATTCCTGGGTCGACAAGGACGGCGTCTACCACGTCGCCGACACTCCGCCGGAGAAGGCCCGAAAGCCGCCTCGCAGGGTGCAGCCGACCGCGCCCCAGGCCTCGAGCCCCACGCCACAGGCCGCGCGCGAGAAGCGGCCTGCGCGCTGGTGGGAGCGCCGCAGCGACGCACCGCCCGACGAGATCGACCGGGCAGCGAAGATCTTCAACATCCCCGCGGAGCTGATCCGGGCGGTCATCGCCGTGGAGAGCGCCGGAGACACCTCGGCCATCTCCCACAAAGGCGCGGTGGGCCTGATGCAGCTCATGCCCGAGACGGCAGGGCAGATGTACGTCGAGGATCCCGTCGATCCCGCCCAGAACATCATGGGCGGGACGCGCTATTTGCGGCAGCTCGCGAACGAGTTCGCCGGCGACATGGTGCTGGTCCTGGCCGCGTACAACGCCGGACCGGACGCCGTCCGCAAGCACAAGGGCGTGCCGCCGTACGAGGAGACGCGCCTGTACGTGAAGAAGGTGCTCGCCAACTACTATCAGCTCAAGCGCGCCGCGAGGCGGACCCAGGTGGCCGAGTCCGCGCCCGCACCTGCGGCGGCGCAGGGCGCTCCGTGATGGATGCGACCACGCCGCGGGCGCTGGACGAGGGCGGGCTCTTCGAGGACGACGCGGATCTGGCCGACAACCAGGAGTTCGATCGGTCGGTGGTGGAGGCGTCCGATTCGTTGCAGCGGGGCGACGCGGGCGGGGCGCGGCAGATCCTGGAAAAGGCGCTGCGCTACAAGCCGCGCAACCAGCGGGCGCGCAATCTCCTCGGGCTCTCCCTCTTCAAGCTGGGCGAGCTGGAGAAGGCCGAGTCGATCTACCGCGGGCTCATCGAGGACCACCCGGCCGACCCGACCTTGCGGGTCAACCTGGGCCTGGTCTTCCTGAAGCTCGGCTCGGCCAACGACGCGGCCCGCTGCTTCGAGACCACCCTCGATCTCTCCCCCGACCACCGCAAGGCGCAGAACTACCTGGGGCTGGCGCTGGCGCAGAAGGGGGAGGTGGGCCGGGCCCGCGAGTGCTTCCTCAAGGCGGGCAACTCGGCGATGGCGCAGCGGATGGAGCAGCAGCTGGCGACGCCGTTGCGGGAGGTAGCGGAGGAGGCGCAGGACACGCTGGAGGAAGCGCGGCCGTTCCGTCCGGCCACCGAGGAGAAGCCGGCGCCGGCGGAGGAGCGCGCGCCGGCGAGCACCTGGGTCGCGACCGCGCCCGCGGCGATCGGCCGCGTGGCCCTGGGCACCTCGGCGGCCGCTTCGGGGCCGGCAGCGAACGAGCCGCCCGAGGTCGAGGAGCCGAGCGAGCTGGCGGCCTACACCACCACGCGCCGGCTCTCCATCCCGAACCGGGACGGCGGGTTCGGCATCGGCACCACCGAGGTGCTCGTGCAGGTGCGCGGGGAGATGCTGACGCGGCTGGACGGCCTGGTGGCAAGCTGGGGACAGCTTTCGCTCAAGCCCGAGCTGAAGCGGTTCCGCGGCAGGCCGACCGACAAGCCGTTCGGAGAGGGTGCCCGGCGCATGCTGCGCGCGGCCGGGGAAGGGCGGTTCGTCATCTCGCGCGAGGGTCGCGTGTTCACCGCCCTCGAGCTGGGGGACGAGCCCGCCTACTTCCGCGAGGAAGTCCTGTTCGCCTTCGAGGAATCGATCGTGTTCGAGAACGGGCGGGTGCCGTCGAAGACGGGCCACGATCTGCATCTGGTGCACGTGCGGGGCCGCGGGAAGCTCCTTCTCGTCACGGTGGGGGAGCCGAAGGCGGTGGAGCTGACCCGCGGCGAGCCGCTGCGGATTCCCATGGATCAGCTGGTCGGCTGGCACGGGCCGCTCATCCAGCCCCGCGTGGTGCCCATCGTCGAGGAGGCGCCCGAGCTGGGGGTGGCGCTGGAGCTCGCCGGCGAGGGCAGCGCGCTGGTCGACGCGCCGGACGGGAGATAGCAGGTGGAGGCGGCGCTCTCGGTCGCTCCTCCCCCGCAGCGGCGCAAGACCCGGCGCGAGCGGCTGCGCGAGGAGCTGCTCAACGCGCCGAACCTGATGACGTTGGGGCGCATCGCCTGCATCCCGGTGTTCCTCGCGCTGCTCTCCTACGAGAACCGGCGCAACAGCTTCCTGGCGGCGATGGTCTTCGCCGCCGCGGCGATCTCGGACTGGCTCGACGGGTGGCTGGCGCGCGTGTCGAACAAGGTGACCACGCTGGGCAAGTTCCTCGACCCGCTGGCCGACAAGATCATCGTGCTCTCGGCGCTGGTGATGCTGGTGCGCCTGGGGCGCGTGCCGGTCTGGGTGGTGGTGATCATCCTCGCGCGGGAGCTGCTCATCAGCGGGCTGCGCACCATCGCAATGAGCGAGGGACTGGTGATCGCGGCCTCGCGCGGAGGGAAGTGGAAGACCTCCCTGCAGCTCTCCGGGATCATCGCCCTGATGGTCCACTACCACTTCGCCATCGACTACGTGTTCGGGACGGTGGTGACCGACTTCCACACCGTCGGGCTGACGCTCCTCTACCTTTCGCTCGTTCCCGGCATCGCCTCCGCCGTCGACTACGTCCGGGCCTTCTACACTCTGGAGACCGGCGAAGGCCGCTGAGCTCGCGCCGTGTGAGCTGTCGCGGCGACGGCTAATCAGGCTCGATCGGGAAGCGGGAGCGGATGTCGTCCGGGATGCGGCACGGGCGGCCGCGGGTGAGGTCGAGGAAGGCCCACTCGGTGCTGGCGCGGCACAGCTCGATGCCGTCGGAGGCGCGCAGGATGCGGGTCCGGCGGACGCTGCTCGCCGCGGCCATGCTGGCCACGCGCGTCTCGACGGCGAGCCGCTCGCCGGAGAGTGCCGGGCGCAGGTACTGGATCTCGTGACTGCGGACGACCCAGACCTCGCGGCGCGCGAGGTAGGCGGCCTGGTCCAGCCCGACCGCGGTGGAATGGGCCAGCGCCGCCTCGAGCACCCAGCGCAGGTAGACCAGGTTGCCGGCGTGGCCCAGCTCGTCGATGTCCTCGGGCCGCACCTCGACGAGGTGGCGGTAGGGCATGGCGCGCCGTCTATTTCCGGGTGCCGAACAGCAGCACCACGTAGGTGGCGTTCTTGCCCAGCACCGGGTGGCTTCCCTGCGCCACGCCGACGCCCATCGCCTTCTCCTTGCTGGTGAGCACCGTCTTCTCGTCGGCGAACTCCACCGGGTCGGCCTTGGCTCCCGAGAGGAAGTCCACCGTCCGGAAGGTCTTGTAGAGCGGGCTGACGATCTGGCTGTGCTTGGCGTCGGTGATGTTGCCGTTCGCGTCGGCCAGCGCCTGCGCGTACTCCTGCGCGACCTTGTCCAGGACCGGGTCGTCCTTGAAGGCCGGCATGCCCCCCGCGGTGCGCCTCTTGTTGATCGTATCGCGCAGCTTGGGAGCCACCGTCGCGACGTCCACTTTGCCGAGCTCGCGCACGAACAGCTCGGTGACGAACGCCACGTTGCCACCCTGAGGATCCTTGCCGTTCGCCACACCGATGCCCGCGCTGGTGGCGTCCGTGCTCATGTAGTTGGCGCGATAGACGGGGCTCAACGAGAAGAGTCGCTGCACGTCCTCGGCCGTGCGTGCCGCTCCGGGGTTCAGCAGCACGGTGGACGACGCGATCCCTGCCGCCTTCAGCCGCTCGGCGAGGTCAGAGGTGGCCGAGCCGCCGCCGCCGCCCTTCGCCTCGCTCTCGGAGACGGAGCGGGCCACCTGGGACACCTTGTCGTCCCACTTCAGCGGCGGGAGGTCTGCCTCGGTCCGTTCGGCGTTGATCTGCTCGAAGATGGTGCGCTCCTTCTGCGCCACGTCGCCCCCGGGCGTGGGCAGCTGCGCGCTGGCGGGCGGGTCGATGCCGCAGAAGACCGGGAAGTTCGCGGCGACACGCGGCTGCCCCTGCTCCTCGGCGCGGATCTCCACCGCCATGCGGCCCTTCCGCCCGCCGCAGCTGAGCGGAGCGCTGAACTCCTTGCCTGGCTTCGGCTCCGGCTGCTGCAGCTTGCCGCGAGGATCGCTGATTAGGACCTTCGGATTCTGCAGCGGGCCCAGCAGGCGGCCGGTCAGCGTGGCCTCCGCCTTCGGGTCCAGCTTGCGCGGGAAGGGCTCCACCTCGAGCGGGGGATCCTGCATCACCAGCGACACCTTGGTGCCGCCCCTCACGCCCCGCGCTGTCGCCAGGCCGTACCGCACCTGGCCAGCCACGGTCCGGACGTACTGCATGACCGCGTCCTGCAGGCGCGCGGCGAGCTCCTTCGGATCCTCGGTGTCGATGGTGGCGAGCACCACCCGTGGGATCCCCGACGGAATGCCGAAGTGGAAGGCGAGGAACGACAAAAGGCTCTCGGGCGGGTTCTGCTGCTCGTCCCACCCGAGCAGCGACTCGGCGACGGCGCAGAGGCGTCCGTCCGCCTGGGGGGCGGGCTTCTGGACCTGCCTGGCGGCGTCGGCGGTGTCGGTCGCGACGTAGCGGCCGACGGAGCTGTACGGGCAGGTCCGCTGCGGATCGGGGCCGTAGTTGACGGCCGGCGAGCCGGCAGGGGTGAACTTGCCGGCGGCGACGGCGCCGGCGCCCGCGCGCTGCGCGGAAGCCCCGGCGCAGCCGGCGAGCAGGAGGAGGGCAGCCAATCCCGAGCGGCCGCGGGGGAAGGCGAGACGGAGGCTGTATCGTTCCATGGCAGTCCTCGGCGCCGACCAGCGGGAGGGCCGTCGGAAGCGGCGGCGGTAGCGCTACTGGGGCAAGTCGAAGCGGATGCGGAAGGTGAGGTCGACCTCGACGGGCTGGCCGTTCAGCAGATAGGGCTTGTATCTCTGCTGGTGCAAGGTCTCCACGGTTGCGCGGTCGAGGAAGGGAAGGCCCTGGACCACGCGGCAGTTGCGGACGCTACCGTCGATCCCGATGAGGCACTTCACCACCAGCGTTCCCTGCACTTCTTTCTCCTGCGCCTGGGGCGTGTAGTCGACCTTGGGTCCGCTGAGCTGGACCATCTTGATGACGGTGTTCTCCGCCTCGATGCGTCTCGGGGCCGTCCCGGTCCCGCCGAAGGTGCCTCCCACCACGCCGCCCTGGACGCCGCCGACCACGCCGCCCTCCACGCCTCCCTCGACGCCGTCGTCGACCTCTTCCTCGGGAAGGTCTTCCGGCGGCTTCTCCTCCAGCTTCGGCAACTCCTTGGGGGCCACCATGGTCTGGGTGGGCGCCTTGGGGACGATCTTCGGCGTCTGCCGCGGGGTGGTCTTCTTCCGCGCGGCCGGCGGCGGGGGAGGAGGCGGAGGAGGAGGCGGCGGCCGGAACACGACGTCGACGGCGGCCTCCTGCTTCGGCATGTGCGCCCTGACGTACGTGAAGGCGACGGCGAGCGCGATCGCGGCTCCGTGGAGCAGGATCGAGACCAGCATGGACGTGCCCCGCCTCGTCTTTGCGCGGGCGGCGGTGAGCGTGTCGAACATGTTTCCTCTGCGAGACGGCGCCTAAAAGGCGGCGAACATTACAGGCCACATATAGGGCTGTCAACGCACCTGTTGCGTGTCCGATCTGCGGTGTCTTGTCTCAGTCGCGCCAAGGGCGGACGGGCTCGAATTCGCCCGCCCGCCCTTGGATGTCTTGCCCGATTGCCGTTCTAGAACGTGTGCGACATCCGGACGTATCCGAAGCGGCCCATGAAGTCGTAGGCCGTCGGGTCCGATGCAGCCGTGAAGCCGTTGTAGATGACTTCCGGCTTGTGGTCGCCCACGTTGTTCACGCCCGCGCCGATCGTCGTGCGGCCCGCCGGGCTGCGCAGCGTGTAGCTCGCGAACACGTCGAACGTGACGTACGCCGGGACCAGCCGCTTGAACTCCGGCGTACCACCCGATCCGCTGCAGACCGAGCCACCGGCGAAGAAGCCGTTCTCGTCGCCGCACTCGTGGAATGACCCGATGAACTTCGAGTTCACGCCGGCGCCGAAGCCGGCCAGGCTCCAGGTCACGCCCGCGTTGGCCTTGAAGGCCGGGAAGACGCCGCCGGTGCCGGCTCCAACCTGCTGGACGTCGAAGGTGCCCCGGCCGCCCAGGATGGACCCGTCAGCCAGGGTACGATCGAACTTGTGCAGCCAGGTCCCGTCGAAGACGAACCCGAACCGTCCGTACTCGGTAGGCAGGGCATACCGCACGGCGAGATCGATGCCGTCAGTCTCGTCCTTGCCGACGTTGGTGTTCGTGTCGATGATGTTCGAGATCCGGCCGGTCGCGTCACGTTGGACCAGGTCGCAATAAGCCTTGTTCGGCGTTCCCCCCGCCGCTGGATAGCAGCCGGCGAGGATCACGTTGGCCCCGATGGTCGAGATCGAGTTCTCCACGGTGATGTTGTAGTAGTCGACGGTGATCGTGAAGTTCTTGATCATCGTCGGCTCCAGCACCACGCCGAGGGTGAACGTCTTCGCGGTCTCCGGCTTCAGGACGGGGTTGCCGCCCACGCGCGACCGGTGCTGCGTCTGGTCGTCGCCGTTGCCCGCGACGCCCTGCGCGAAGCAGTTGTCCGGCGCGAAGCCCGGCGTTCCGGGCGGCGGGACGGGGGTTTGACTCTGCCGGGCCGGGAGGCGGCACGGATCGGTGACGTTGGGGAAGTTGTCCGCCTGGCCGAAGAACAGGTCGGAAATGCTCGGAGCGCGGAAAGCCGTCGAGTAGGTGCCGCGCACCGTCACGTCCCGCACGGGCGTGTACCGGCCGCCGAACTTGTACGTCCAGTCGGTGCCGAACGTGCTGTACTTGAACACGCGCGCGGCGAACTGGGCTTCCAGGTTCTGGACGCCTGGCATGTTGGCGAGCACCGGGATGGAGAGCTCGCCGTACCCCTCGTTCACGTAGTAGCTGCCCTGGGTGATCTCGCCCTTGTTGCCGGTCGTCAGGCCGGCGACGGTGATCGGGTCGGGGATCTGCGAGCCCTTCATGGTGCGGAACTCGTAACCGAGGGCCAGGCCCAAGGGACGGTCGCCGAACAGCCGGATCAGCTCGCCGCTGGTGTTGAAGTTGAAGCCGGCCAGCTGGTTGAGGCCGCGCTGGGTGCCGGTGAAGGTCAGCTGGGTGATCTGATCCTGGGTCATCGGGGTCGCCGCGCCGCCAAACAGATTGAGGCAGGGGACTGCCGTGCCTCCGGCGGCCGAGCAGAGCGGGCTTCCCGACGCGTTCGTCGTTCCCGTCGGGGAACCCAGAGCGGACGCGAGGTTCGGGATATAGAGGTTGCCGTGCTTCACCTCCACGCCCTGGGTCCGGCCGTAATTGACCGCCGCTTCCCAGAACCAGCCCTGCAGCGGGCCGAAGTCGTCGGACAGGGTGCCGTCGACGCCACCGACCAGCCGGATGGTGTCGATGTCCTGGTTGAAGGTGCGGTTCCCGAACTCCAGCAGACGGCGGCGGACGCCGACGCCGTCAGCGGGGTCCAGCGCGACGCCGAACGGGTTGTAGGGGTTGTTCGCCGCTACCGCGACCCCCTCGCCGTCGGTCAGGAGGGGCTCCGGGGCCAGCTTCTGGTCCGACTGCCGGTTGACGTAGCTCGCCTCGAAGAAGCCGCGGGCGAAGCTCCCGATCCGCGTGTCGCCCGCCGAGTAGAGCGAGATGCGCTGCTGCGGCGTGACCAGGTAGTTCTGCGGCTGGAAGTTGTACAGGTCGCCGCCGAACTCGGCGATCCGGCCGCCGACGAAGCGGCGCCACCCGAACTGCCTGCAGCTGTCGTTCGCGTCGTTCGCGATGACCTTCGAGTTCGGAGTTGCGGTCTCGGCCGACACCTCGGCGGCGGTGCACTTGATGAACGCGTTCCTGCTCGGATTGGCCGCGATCAGGCCGGTGAACACGCCGTTGCCCCCCGTCGGGAAGATCGGCGCGTTCGTGTTGGAATCGCGGGGGAAGACCACGCGGCCCTGGGGAATGGTGCCGCTGCCCGTGGCTTGGTTCTCGCCCTGGGTCCCGACGGTCTTGCCGGTCTGGTCGAATGCGCGCGGGATCTTGGAAAAGTCGCGATCGCCGGCCCACGTCGGCTGCTGGTTGGAATATCCGGCCGAGAAGGTGATGTTGCCGCGGTCGCCGCCCGTGCCGGTGGTGACGTTGAAGTCGTAGAGGGTACCATCGCCCCGCTGCGACATACCGGTGTACGCGCCGAGGTCGGTCTGACGGTAGTTCTTGCGCGTGATGATGTTCACCACGCCCGCGATGGCGTCGGAACCGTACACCGCCGAGGCGCCGTCCTTCAGGATCTCGATGCGCTCGATCGCGGCCGTCGGGATGGAGTTCAGATCCACCGACGTGTTCGCGCCGGTGCCGCCGGGCACCATGCGGCGCCCGTTGAGGAGCACCAGGGTGCGGTCGGAGCCGAGGCCGCGCAGGCTGACGCGAGTGGAGCCGTCGCCGCCGTTGTTCACGGCGGTGTTGATCGCGTTGCCCTGCTCGGGAAGGCTCTGCAGGAAGTCGCCGATCGACACCTTGCCGCTCGCGATCACCTGCTCACGGCTGATCACCGTGACGGGTGCGGGAGTGGTCAGGTCCTTGCGGCGGATGCGGGATCCGGTGACGGTGATCGTCTCTTCGGCAGCACGCTTGCCGGCCGCCTGCGCGCCGGTCGTGCCGGTCGCTTCGGGTGTGGCCGTCGTGTCGGGCTGTCCGACGGCCGGGGTGGGCACGCCCGTTTCAGCGGGCGGCGGGGTCTGCCCAGCGGGACGACTTTCCTGCGCGGCGGCCATCGCCGAAACGCATAGCCCCGAGAGCAGTGCCGTGGTGAGGGCCTTCGTCTTCAAGAGCATCGGGAAACTCCTCTGGTGTTGGTCGAGTCCTACCAACTGCTGAGCGCGGAAGAGCGGGGCGCTCTCCGCGCCACTCCTTGTTGTTTGCGTCACGCGCAGCAGAAAGGGGCATGTCGAATGAAGTGCGGAGTTGTCATACCCGCCCGTCCCAGCGAGCGTCAATAGCCCCCTCCCTCCCTGGCCGGCCCGGCGGAGCGGCGGAGCCGCTGCGGCGCGCTCGTTCGTGGGCGCCCCCGCCGTACGTCACCGCCGCCGCCGAGCG
>Ga0137397_10000626_pt1 | contig 24361 bp, 23 predicted proteins | sample czorhiz116metaG_FD_106658 | JGI IMG/M metagenome (GOLD analysis project Ga0137397, IMG submission 106658) | Vadose zone soil microbial communities from Angelo Coast Range Reserve, California, USA - czorhiz1.16 metaG | ecosystem: Environmental > Terrestrial > Soil > Vadose zone | place: USA... | reverse complement strand
GCGGTGAGACCTTGCAGGTATGTGCGTACCAGGCCCGGGTGGACGTAGTACTTGCGGCACACGGCGCGGGTGTTGCCCAGCCGTTTCGCCACGGCATCGATGGCGCGGATCATGTTGCGCTCGGCCTGGCGCTGGCTTTTCCCCGCTCCCAGGGCGAACAGCCCGCGCGCGGCGAGCATGGTGCCCGCCCAGGTGCGGAAGTCCTTGGCGGTGATGTCGCGCCCGGTGATTTCTCGCAGGTAGGCGTTGAAGTCGTCGGAGGAGATGGTCTGGCGCTTGCCCGCTTCGTCGATGTACTTGAACAGCTCGTACCCCGGCAGGTCCTGGCACTGCTGCACGATGCGCGCGAGGCGCCGGTCGGTGATCGATATGGCGTGGTCGACGCCGCTCTTGCCGCGGAAGGTGAAGTGCAGCTTCGCGCCTTTCACCTCGACGTGCCGCTCGCGCAGGGTGGTGAGTCCGAAGGAGCGGTTGTCGCGCGCGTACTCGTCATTGCCGACGCGGATCAGCGTCTTGTCGAGGAGCATCACCACGGTGGCGAGAATCTGGCGCCGCGTCAGGTCGCGCGCCCGCAGGTCGCGCTCGACGCGCTCGCGGATCTCCGGAAGGATCTCGCTGAACTCGAGCATGCGGCGGAACTTGGATTTGTCGCGCGTGTCGCGGTACAGCGGGTGGTAGCGGTACTGCTTGCGCCCGCGCGCGTCGCGCGCCGTCGCCTGGATGTGGCCGTTGGGATCGGGGCAGATCCAGACGTCGGTCCAGGCCGGAGGGATCACCAGAGCCCTGATGCGCTTCCTCTCCGCCGGGTCGCTGACGAGGGCACCGTCGGGCGCGTAGTAGCTCCAGCCCTTGCCGTTGCGCTCGCGCCGGATGCCCGCGAGGCCGTCGGTGACGTAGCTCAAACCCGCGCGGGTGGCCGCCTCGCGGTGCTCGTCGACCCGCGGCGAGATCACCGCGTCAACCTTTTCCGGGATGGAGCGCGCCGCACCCGCGGCAGGCGCGCAGCGCCTTGTCGGCGTAGAACTGTTCGAACAACGGCGGGAGATCTCTCACGATGCTCTTCAGCTGCACCTCGACACGGTGGAGGAGCCCGTTGCACTCGCGACAATACCACTCGAAGCCATCCTTCACGCCTTCGGGACGGGAGCGCTCGATGACGAGGCACAGACTCCCGGCCTCCGGCCGCTGCGGCGAATGCCGCAGGTGCGGCGGCATGAGGAAGACGGCGCCTTCCTTGAGCTCGATGCGACCGGGCTTTCCGCCTTCCATGATGTTCAGGAAGGCGTTCCCCTTCATCTGGTAGAAGAACTCCTCGTAGGGATCGTCGTGAAAGTCGGTGCGCTGGTTCGGACCGCCGACGACGGTCACGATGAAATCACTCAGTTGCGACTCGGTCTCCCAGACCTGCGCGTTGCCGACCGGAGGCTTGAGCAGGTGCCGGTGCTCGTCGATCCAGTTGGGTAAATCCAGGGCCTTGAGCATGGTTCAGGCCCGCTTGTCATCCTGAGCGCAGCGAAGGATCTCGTTCCGCATGCTGCGTGCTGGCGGAGATCCTTCGGCCTCCGGCCTCAGGATGACATTCATCCTCTAGAGCTTGATGCAGATGTTGGTCGGCTCGGAATAGAAATTGAGCGAGTGCAGGCCGCCTTCGCGGCCGATACCGGAGAGCTTGGCGCCGCCGAAGGGCGTGCGCAGGTCGCGCAGGAACCAGCAGTTCACCCAGGAGATGCCGACTTCCATCGCCTGTCCGACCCGGTGGCCGCGCGAAAGGTTCGTGGTCCACACCGTTGAGGCGAGGCCGTAAGGCGTGTCGTTCGCCATGGCGATCGCTTCTTCTTCCCTGTCGAAGGGCGCGATATGGGCGCAGGGGCCGAAGATCTCCTCGCGCACGCTGCGCGCGCTCTCGGGCAGCCCCGTCCACAGCGTCGGCTGGATCCAGGCACCGTTGTCCCGCGCGTCGCCGAATCTAGGCACGCCGCCGCCGGTGACGACCTTGGCGCCTTCCTTCTTCGCGAGCTCGTAGTACGACAGGACTTTCTCGCGGTGCTGCTTGGAGATGAGCGGCCCCATGCTGGTGGCCTTGTCCTGCGGGAAGCCCAGCACCAGCGCTTCGGCCTTCGCTTTCAGCGCCGCGACGAAGCGGTCGAAAATGCCCCGCTCCACGTAGACGCGCTCGGGCGCGAGACACACCTGGCCGGTGTTGGAGAAGATCGCGTGCGACATTCCGGCGACCGCCGCGTCGAAATCGCAGTCGGCGAACACGATCCCCGCGTTCTTGCCGCCGAGCTCGAAGGAAATCGGCTTCACCGTGGGCGCGACCGCCTTCATGATCGCCGCGCCGGTGGCGGTCTCGCCGGTGAAGGTGACGCCGTTCACCTCCGGATGCGTGGTGATGAACTCGCCCGCCGAATCCGGCCCGAAGCCGTGAACGACGTTGTAGACGCCCGGAGGGACACCGGCCTCGTGCATGACCTCGGCGAGCAGGGTGGCGGTCGAAGGCGTCTCCTCCGAGGGTTTCGCGACGATGCAGTTGCCGCACGCGAGCGCGGGCGCGAGCTTCCAGGTGAGCAGGAGGAGCGGCAGGTTCCACGGCGCGATCACGCCGACCACTCCCAGAGGCTTCCTCATCGCATAGTTCACGGCGCCTTTGCCGTCGGGCGTGTCGAGCCAGTAGGACTCGGTGCCGTAGGTGCGCACGATATCGGAGAAAACGCGGAAGTTCGCGGCGCCGCGCGGGATATCGAGATGGCTCGCGAGCGAGACCGGCTTGCCAGTGTCGGCGACCTCGGCGGCGAGGAAGTCGTCGAAGCGCTTGTCGATGCCGTCTGCCACTTTTCGCAACAGATCGACTCTCGCCTGGAGCGACATCTTCCCCCACGGACCCTTCAGCGCCGCCTTCGCCGCGCGCACCGCCGCGTCGACCATCGCGCGATCGGCCTCGTGCACCTGGGCGACGACCGTGCCGTCGACCGGATTGATCTTGGCGAATTGCCTGGCGCCGCCGAGGAACTGGCCGTTGATGTAGCACTTGCGCTCGATGACCTTGGCGTTGGCGTTCATGGAATCTCCGCGGGTGGGGCGCGGCCGTAGGCAGGCCCCGGAAAATAGGTGATACTTTACCAAAATGCCCACGGCTCATGCTCTTCGGCGGGACTGTAGAAAAAAGGACCACCCGCCGCTATGACCCTGATGTCGAAGGAGCGCGCCATCCTGTTCGCCGACATCAGCGGCAGCACGGCGCTCTACGAGCTGCTCGGCGACAAGCCGGCGGCGAAGGCGATCGAGGCCTGCCTGGGCTCGCTGCGCGAGATCATATCGACGCGCGACGGGCAGGTCGTCAAGACCATAGGCGACGAGCTGATGGTGGTATTCGACAATCCCCAAGCCGCCTGCGAGGCGGCGCGCGAGATGCAGCAGCGCATGACCTCGCTGCCGCCGACCGCGGGCGCCAAGCTCGCCATCCGTATCGGCTTTCATTTCGGCCTGGTCCTGGAGGACAAGGGCGATTTCTGGGGAGACGGGGTCAACACGGCGGCGCGCCTTGCAGGGCTCGCCAAGGCCGGGCAGATCCTCACCACCGGCGCCACCGCGAATTCGCTGCCGGCGATGCAGCGCGGCAATCTGCGCGACCTGGACGAGATCTCGGTAAAAGGAAAGCACGACGCCGTGCGCGTGTTCGAGCTGATGTGGGGGGACACGGAGGATGCGACGCACCTCGCGGGCATGACCACCAAGGCCAAGGTCGAGACCCGGCTGACCCTGGAGGTCGGCGAGCGCACCTTGGCGTTCCCGCGGGACAAGACGGTGCTGATCCTCGGCCGCGAAAACACCTGCGACATCGTCATACGGGAAAAGACCGCCTCGCGCCGCCACGCGCGCATCGAGCGCCGCGGGGCGCAGTACGTCCTGGTCGACGAGTCGACCAACGGCACCTGCGTCGAGATCGAAGGCGACCGCGAGGTGGTGCTGCGCCGCGACAGCGTGATGCTGCGCGGCCGGGGCAAGATCGCCCTGGGCATCTCGACCGCGACCGCCGTCGAGCTGGTCCTGTTCGACTGCTCCTGAGCTAAAATTCCGCTTTTCGAAAAGAGGTCGACGTGAATCAGGCAGCCGAAGCGCGCTCCGCGGTTTCAGGCAGGGAACACTGGACCAACAAGGGTGGAGTGAAACTCTTCCTGTGGCGGAAGCCGCAAACGTCGAGCGGGCCCAAGCTCGGTACCGTGCTGTTCGTGCACGGATCGTCCATGGCTTCGCAACCGACCTTCGATCTTCAGGTCCCGGGACGTCCGGATTCCTCGGTCATGGACTGGTTCGCGGCGCGCGGCTTCGACACCTGGACCATGGACCACGAGGGCTACGGGCGCTCCGACAAGTCGCGCCTGATCAACTGCGACATCGCCAACGGCGCCGACGATCTCGCCGCGGGCAGCGACTACATCCTGAAAACAACTGGGGCGAAGAAGCTCCTCGTCTACGGCATCTCTTCGGGAGCGCTGCGCGCGGCGCTGTTCGCTCAAGCGCATCCCGAGCGCGTCGCGCGCCTCGCGCTCGACGCTTTCGTATGGACGGGGCAGGGTAGCCCGACCCTGGCGGACAGGAGGAAGAGGCTCCCCGAGTTCATCGCCAAGAACCGCAGGCCGATCGACCGCGCCTTCGTGCACAGCATCTTCGAGCGCGACCATCCGGGCACGGCCGACAAGGCCACCATCGAGGCCTTCGCCGAAGCCATCGTCGCGCTCGACGATTCGGTGCCGACCGGGACTTACGTCGACATGTGCTCCAGGCTGCCGATCGTCGATCCGGCGAAGATCGACGCGCCCACCATCATCATGCGCGGCCAGTGGGACGGCATCGCGGGAGTGGACGACCTCGTCGAGTTCTTCAAGCGGCTGCCCAACCCCGACAAGCAATTCACGGTCATGGCCGGAATCTCCCACGCGAGCTTCCAGCAGAAGAACTACCTCATGGTCTACCACATCCTGCATTCGTTCTTCTCGCAACCCGAACCCCTGTATAGAGGCTAGTGTTCATGCGCGCGCTCGCTGCACTGCTCCTCGCGTCGCTCGCCGCGTCCGCGGCGGGTCAGACCTATCCGAACCATCCGGTGCGCATGGTGATTCCGCTCTCGCCGGGGGGCACGACCGACGTGCCGGGGCGCATCATCGCGCAGAAACTCTCCGAGACGCTGGGGCAGCAATTCTTCGTCGAGAACCGGGCGGGCGCGGGAGGCACCATCGGCTCCGACTTCGTCGCCAAGTCCAAGTCCGACGGCTACACGCTGCTCCTCACCGCGTCACCTTTCGTGATTGCTCCGCACGTCTACAAGAGCGTGCCGTACAACGCGCTCACCGACTTCACGCCCGTGATACGCATCGCCACCGGGCCGTACGTGCTAGTGGTGCACCCCTCGCTCGGGGTGAATTCGGTGAAGGAGCTGATCGCGCTCGCGAAGAAGCAGCCCGGCAAGATCGATTTCGCGAGCTCCGGCAACGGCGGCGCGCAGCACCTGGTGACCGAGTTGTTCATGTACATGGCCGGCATCAAGCTCAACCACGTGCCCTACAAGGGCAGCGGCCCGGCGCAGCAGGACCTGATGTCGGGGATCGTCAAGGTGAGCTTCGTCGGCACGCCGATCGCGATTCCGCACATGAAGTCGGGAAGGTTGAAGGCGCTCGGGGTGAGCACGGCGACGCGCTCGCCCGAGATGCCCGAGGTGCCGACCATCGCCGAGGCAGGCGTGCCCGGGTACGAAGCGCGCGTGTGGATCGGCCTGCTCGCCCCGGCGGGCACGCCGAACGAGATCGTCGCCAGGCTGAATACCGAGATCGCCAAGCTGATGCGTACCGACGACGTGAAGAAACTCCTCGCACCCACCGGAATGGACCCCGATCCGGACGCGCCCGAGCAATTCGGCGCCTTTCTCAAGGAGGATTACGACAAGTGGGGCAAGGTGGTGCGCGAATCCGGAGCGACGGTGAATTGATGAGGAGAAATCTCGCCAGGGTTTGAGCCGAGAACGCCCGCGGAATCCCGCTATAATTCGCCGATCCTTCCCGTCCCGCCCGCACCCCGAGAGATCCCCATGAATACCCGTGACGCCGCGCTCGCAAAAGTCCGCCCACTGAGCCATTTCGTCGGCGGCAAGCACGTTGCCGGAGAAAGCGGCCGCTTCGGCGACGTCTTCAATCCCACCGCCGGCGCGCTCGCCGCCCGAGTCCCGCTCGCCTCGAAGGCCGAAGTCGAGCGCGTCATCGCCAACGCGAAAGAGGCGTTTGCGGGCTGGTCCGAGACCTCGCCGGTCACGCGCGCGCGGGTGATGTTCCGCTTCAAGGAGCTGGTCGAGCGCCACATGGACGAGCTCGCGCTGCTGGTCTCGAGCGAGCACGGCAAGGTGCTTTCGGATGCCAAAGGCTCGGTGCAGCGCGGTCTCGAAGTGGTCGAATTCGCCTGCGGCATCCCGCACCTGATGAAAGGCGAGTACTCGGACAACATCACGGCGGGCATGGACCTGTACTCGATCCGCCAGCCGCTCGGGGTGTGCGCGGGCATCACGCCGTTCAATTTCCCGGCGATGGTGCCGATGTGGATGTTCCCGATGGCGATCGCCTGCGGCAACACCTTCATCCTCAAGCCCTCCGAAAAAGATCCGTCCTGTCCCTTGCGCCTGGCCGAGCTGATGCTCGAGGCGGGCGCGCCTCCGGGCGTGCTCAACGTGGTGAACGGCGACAAGGAGGCAGTGGACACGCTGCTCACCGATCCGCGCGTCGCGGCGGTGAGCTTCGTCGGCTCGACGCCGATCGCCAAATACGTCTTCTCCACCGGCTCGGTGAACGGCAAGCGCGTGCAGGCGCTGGGCGGGGCGAAGAACCACATGGTGGTGATGCCCGACGCCGACATCGAGGTCGCGGCCGAGGCCCTGATGGGCGCGGCTTACGGCTCGGCGGGGGAGCGCTGCATGGCGATCTCGGTGGCGGTGCCGGTGACCGACCGCACGGCGAACGAGCTGATCGAGGCCATGGTGCCGAGGATCAGGAAGCTCAAGGTCGGGCCTTCGACCGACAACGCCTCGGAAATGGGGCCGCTGGTGACGCGCGAGCACCGCGACAAGGTCAAGGGCTATGTCGACCTGGGCGTGAAGGAGGGCGCGAGCCTGGTGGTCGACGGGCGCGGTTTCAGCGTGCCCGAGCAGCCGAACGGCTTTTTCCTCGGCGGGAGTCTCTTCGACAAGGTGCGCGCCGACATGCGCATCTACAAGGAGGAGATCTTCGGGCCGGTGCTCTCCGTGGTGCGGGCGAAGAACTTCGAGGAGGCGCTGGCGCTGCCCTCCGACCACGAGTACGGCAACGGCGTGGCGATCTTCACCCGCAACGGCGACGTCGCGCGCAACTTCACCCACAAGGTGAACTGCGGCATGGTCGGCATCAACGTGCCGATCCCGGTGCCGCTGTCCTTCCACAGCTTCGGCGGCTGGAAGAATTCGATCTTCGGCGACATGAACCAGCATGGTCCCGAGGGCGTGCGCTTCTATACGCGCATCAAGACCGTGACCGCGCGCTGGCGCGAGGGCGTCAACCCGCGCGCCGATTTCGGCATGCCGCTGATGAAGTGACGAAATGAGCGCAAGCACATTTCGTCATCCCGAGGAGCGGCCGTATCGCGACGAGGGATCTCTACCGGTACGATTTCCCGTAGCGAGATCCCTCGCTCCGCTCGGGATGACATAGACCCGTCATGGTCAATCTCCACGATATCCGCTACCTGAGGATCGGCACGCCGAACCTCGAAGCTGCGGTCGAGTTCGCGACCAAGATCGTCGGGTTGCAGCTCGTGCGCCGCGAGGGCAGGGCCGCCTATTTCCGCAGCGACAAGGCGGCGGTGCGCGGCGACACGCGCGATCACACCCTCGTCTATTCCGCAGGCGATCCCGACGATCACGTCGTCGCCTTCGATCTCGCGAATCGCGACGACCTCGACGCGGCCGGCGCCGAGCTGGAGAAGGCGGGATATCCCGTACGTCACGGGACGAAGGACGAGTGCGAGCGGCGCCGCGTGCAGCAGCTCATCGCGTTCCAGGACCCGAGCGGCAACAAGATCGAGATCGTCGCCCGGGCTTCCCACAGCGGCGAGCGCTACTTCCCGTCGCGCGACGCCGGCATCACGCATTTCAGCCACATCGGCCTCAAGACTTCGAACGCGCCGCGCGACGAGGCGTTCTGGACGAAGCTCCTGAACGCGCGGGTCTCCGACTGGATCGGCGAGGCGCCGCTCCTGCGCGTCAACACCGTTCACCATACGCTCGCTCTGTTTCCCTCGGCGCATCCCGGCGTGCAGCACATCAACCATCAGGTCGAGGATTTCGACGACGTGATGCGCTCGTACTATTTCCTGAAGGAAAAGGGCGTGCGCATCGTGTTCGGTCCCGGCCGCCATCCGTCCTCGTCGGCGTGCTTCCTCTATTTCGAAGGGCCGGACAAGATGGTCTACGAGTACTCGGTCGGGGTGAAGCACATCCTGCCCGAGGAAGAGGCGAGCTACCAGCCGCGGCAATTCCCTTTCGCGCCCGAGTCGTTCTGCATGTGGGGCTCGCGCCCCGACATTCCGGAGTTTCGCGCCGACCAGAAGGACAAGAAGCCTCCTCTGAAGACCGTCGCGTGATGGAGCAACAGCAGATCGTGGTGCGCAAAATGGCGCGGGCGCTCGCCCGGGCGGGCCTCGTGACCGCGTTCGGCCACTGCAGCGTGCGGCTGGACGACAAGTCGTTCCTCGTGTGCGCAGCCAAGCCCATGGGTATCATCAAGCCGGGCGAACCCGGGACGGTGGTCTCGACCGACGCGCCCTTGCCCGAGGGCGTTCTCGGCGAAGTCAGGATGCACCAGCAGATCTACAAGCGCCGCCCCGAGATCAAGGCGATCAGCAGGTTCATCTCGCCCAACGTGGTGACGCTCGCGGCCCTCGGCCTGACGCCCAGGGCGCGCCACGGCCAGGGCGCGCATTTCTATCCGCAGGTGCCGTTCTGGCCCGACCCGGCCTTGATCCGCAACGATCCGGCCGCGGTAGGCGTTGCCGAAACCATGGGCAAGGCTCCGGCGATCGTGGTGAACGTCAACGGTGCGGTTACCGGCGCCGAGACGCCGCAGCAGTCGGTGGCGCTCGCGGTTTTCCTCGAGGATGCGGCGCGGGTCGAGCTCGCCGCGCTCTACGCCGGACTCGCCGACCGCGCGCCGCGCATGAACGAGGAGCAGGCGAAGAACCGCGCGACCTGGCAGGGGCGTGTCGCCGAGCGGATGTGGGAGCATCTCACCGCGAACGATCCGGAGTAGGCTGGCCTTGAGAGGAGGACTCATGCACCGTCTGAAAAGTCTCACGCTGCTCATGCTTGGCGTCGCGCTCGCGTCGTGCGCGGGCAACCCGTCCACGACGCGCGCGCCGGCCTCGCCCAAGGCCGCGATCGCGCCGCCGGCCCCGCAGCTGCGGACCGTCAACCTCATCGTCTTTCCGGGCGGCTTCAACTGGCCGATCTGGGTGGCGAAGGAGAAGGGCTTCTTCGAGAGAAACGGCATCGAGGTGAAGATCACGCCGACGCCGAGCTCGGTGTTCCAGCTCACCAACCTCATCGACGGCAAGTTCGACATCGCGATGACGGCGATCGACAACCTGATCGCCTATCGCGAGGGGCAGGGCGAGGTGCCCAAGCTCGGACCCGACCTGTTCGCGTTCATGGGCGGCGACAACGGCTTCCTGCGCCTGGTGACCGTGCCTGAGGTGAAGAGCTACCGCGAGCTGCGCGGCAAGACGCTGTCGGTGGACGCGCTGACCACGGGCTACGCTTTCGTGCTGTTCGAGATGCTCGAGCGCAACAAGCTGCGCATGGGCAAGGACTACAAGGTCGTGACCGCCGGCGGCGTGCTGCAGCGCTTCCAGGCGCTGATGGAAAAGAAGCACGCCGGCACCCTGCTGCTGTCGCCCTTCGAGGTCCAGGCGGAGGAGAAGGGCTTCCATCGTCTCGCGAGCGCGACCGACGTGCTCGGGCGCTACCAGGGCCTCGTCGGCGGCGCGCGCAAGAGCTGGGCCGAGAAGAACAGCGACGCCGTGGTCGGCTACATCCGCGGCTTCAGCGACGGGGTCGACTGGCTCTACGATCCGGCGAATCGCGACGAAGCGATCTCCATCTTCCTGAAGAACCTGCCGAACGCGACGCCCCAAAGTGCGCTCGTCGCCTACGGCATTCTGCTCTCCCCGGTCGAGGGCTTCCAGAAGAAGGCGAAGATCGATCTGGAAGGCGTGAAAACGGTGCTCGCGCTGCGCTCGAAGTACGGGAAGCCGCACAAGGTTCTGAAAGATCCGACGCCCTACTACGATCCGAGCTTCTACGAAGCGGCGATGTTCAAATGAAGCGGGAAGGAGTTCGGTCGGCGCCGGCGCAAGATTTTTCAACCGAAGCGAGAAACGAGTGAACACGACATTCAAAGTCATGGGATTGTGCGGCAGCCTCAGGCAGAAGTCCTACAACATGATCGCGCTCAAGACCGCGGGCGAGCTGATGCCCTCGGGCATGAAGCTCGAGATCACGAGCTTCGCCGATCTGCCGATCTACAATTTCGACGTGCAGGAGAAGGGATTCCCCGCCGCGGCGACCCGGCTGCGCGACGAAATGCTCGCCGCGGACGCGCTGCTCTTCGCCTCCCCCGAGTACAACTGGTCGGTGGGCGCGCCGCTGAAGAACGTGATCGACTGGATGTCGCGCTTCCAGCCGCAGCCCTTCAATAACAAACCGGCGGCGGTGCTCAGCTGCACCACGGGTCCGCTGGGAGGTTCCCGAGGCCAATACCACTTGCGCCCGATCCTTTCGCAGCTTGGGGTGCACTGGCTGGTGAAGCCCGAGGTGTTCATCGGCAACTCGGCGAGCAAGTTTACCGACGGGAAGCTCTCCGACGAGACGACCCGCAAGTTCCTCACCGACCAGATGATCGCTTTCGAGGACTGGATCAAGCGCATGAAGCGCGCATTCGCCTAAGGGGAGCCCATGAGTTACAGATTGCTGAGTTTCAAATCCGGCAACGAGGCGCGCGCCGGGCTGCTGATCGGCGAGCAGGTCTACGACGCGGCCCGGGTCACGGGAAAAGCCGCGTGGTCGTCGGTGCTGGGGGCGCTGCACGACTGGCCCAAGGCGCAGCGCGAGTTCGCTGCGTTCGCGAAGCGCATTTCCTCGGGCAGGAGCAAGGCGAAGGGCATGCCGCTCGCGCGCGTGAAGCTCCTCGCGCCGGTGCTCTATCCCGGCAACATCTATTGCGCCGGCGCGAACTACACCGATCACATGGCCGAGATGGCGCGCGCTCAGGGGAAGGAGCCCGGTCCGACGATGAAGGACCTGGGCGAGAAGCCCTGGCACTTCGTGAAGACCTCGAGAAGCTCGGTGGTGGGGCCGGGGGCGAAGGTCAAGCTGCCGGCGTACTCGCAGAAGGTCGACTGGGAAGTGGAGCTCGCCGCGGTGATCGGCAGGACGGTGAAGGACGTTTCCGTCGACAAAGCGCTCGCCTGCGTGGCGGGCTACACCATCGCCAACGATCTTTCGGCGCGCGACGCGATGAAGCGCGACAAGAACCCGCCGAGCTCGCCGTTCCACTACGACTGGGTGAGCCAGAAATGCTTCGAGGGCTCGTGCCCGCTCGGCCCCTGGATCGTGCCGGCGGGCGACATCGGCGATCCGCACCGCCTCGGCATCAGGCTGTGGGTGAACGGCGAGCTGATGCAGGATTCGCACACCAGCAAGCTGATTTTCGACACCGCCGAGCAGATCGCGATGCTGTCCTCGCGCGTGTCGCTGCATCCCGGCGATCTCGTCCTCACCGGGACGCCCGCTGGCGTCGGCATGGGCCGGGGCCGGTTCCTCAAACCCGGCGACACCGTCAAGCTGTGGATCGAGAGCATCGGCGAGCTCGCTCATTCGATCGCTTGATGCGGCCGGCAGATCGCTTCCTCAACGCTCCAACCAACATCCAACTGACCTGAGGGAAATTCGTAATGGTGAAAGAACTGTGGGACAAGGGGCTCGTAGTGCGCAAGGAAGTGCTCGGCGCAGAATACGTCGAGCGCAACCTGAAGAACGTCGACGACTTCAGCCTGCCGATGCAGGAATACACGACCGAAGCCTGCTGGGGCTGGCTGTGGACGCGCCAGTTCCCGCGCAAGACGCGCAGCCTCATCAACCTTGCCATGCTCTCGGCGCTCAACCGGCCGCACGAGTTCAAGGTCCATGTTAAAGGCGCGCTCACCAACGGCTGCAGCCGCGAGGATATTCGCGAGGTCCTGCTTCAGGTGGCGGTGTATTGCGGCGTGCCGGCGGGCGTCGAGGCGTTCAGGCTCGCCCGCGAGGCGATGCAGGAATACGACCAGGGAAAGAAAAGCGGCTAGCGGCGGCGCTGCCGGTCAGTGGCTGCCGCGGTTTCCGTCGAGGAACAGGATCTCCTGAAGGCGCTGGGTACTCCTGACCGTTCCGGCCGCGCGATCGAACAGGACGTTGAAGAACATGTAGTTGGAGTCGTAGTACCGCCACGTCCAGCTTTCCTCGTCGCGCGCGCCGAAGTACCAGATCTCCCTGGGTCGCCCCAGCAGCCGGAAGACGTCGTCGCGCGACATTCCAGCCTGCACTTTCGAGAAGTACGGCTCGCTCAACGCCTGGTGGATTTCCTTCACGCTCCGGTCGGCGCCGACGGTGATGATGAAGGTTTGCGTCGCGTAGTAGCCGCGCGGATATTGCCAGAGTTCCGAGCCGTCGGGGTTCTTCCACACCGTCACCGGCTTGCCGACCTTGTCACCGACCGCGACCTCGGAGTCGCCCGGGGCGACGCTGGCGAAGTTGGCGCACCCGGCCGACAGGGCTGCGAGGGCGAGTGCGGCGGCGCGAAGAAGTGCTGCGACTACGCCAAGGGCTCCTTCACCCGCGGGAAACCGGGCACGGCGGAGGGGTGTCATGAGGGTGCCGGCGACTCAGTTGTCGTCGTCCATGAAAAGGATTTCTTCCAGGCTCTGGGTGCTTCTCACCGTTCCCGCGCTGCGGTCAAACAGCACGTTGAAGAACATGGGATTTCCCTGTAGATAGCGCCACGACCACACTTCTTCGTCGCGGGCGGAGAACATCGATATCTCGCCGGGTTTCCCGAGGATCTGGCGCACGTCGTCGCGGGACATGCCCGCCTTTACCTGCGAAAAGTACCCCGCGTTCAGGACCTGACTGACGTTCTTCACCGAGTGATCGGACCCCAGGGCGATCATGTAGGTCTGCCGTCCGAGCGGCCCCAGGGGATACTCCCAGACTTGGGAGCCGTCGGAATTCTTGCGCACGGTCTCGGGCTTGCCCATCCTCGCTTGAACCTGCATTTCGTCCATCCCGGGGGCGACCGGCGAAACGGCGCAGCCCCAGAAGGACAGGAGCAGGGCGGTGCAGGAAAGGGCCGGAAACGATCTTGGCATGATTTTTCCCTGATGAGGTACGATCACGGACTCCGAATCTCCGTAAACATCGCTGTGCCGCCCCCTATTCCTGATGATATACCCAGCCGTCATGACAGTCAGCGTGCGGCGTACAAGCTGACGAAGCCCTGAAATGCAGCGCCGTATCCCTTGCGTACTGATGCGCGGCGGGACGTCGCGGGGCCCGTACTTCCTCGCTTCCGACCTGCCGGCCGATCCCGCGAAGCGGGACGCGGTGCTGCTCGCCGTCATGGGCTCTCCCCATACACTGCAGGTCGACGGCATCGGAGGTTCGAACACGCTGACGAGCAAGGTGGCGATCGTCAGCCGCTCGCAGCAGAAGGGCGCCGACGTCGACTACCTGTTCGCGCAAGTCTCCGTCAACGATGCTTTCGTCGACACCAAGCCCAACTGCGGCAACATGCTCGCCGGCGTCGGTCCCTTCGCGATCGAAGCCGGCCTGGTCGAGGCGAAGAGCCCGACCACGATGGTGCGCATCTACAACGTCAACACGGAGACTTTGATCGAAGCGATCGTGCAAACCCCGGGAGGCGAGGTCCAGTACGAGGGCGCGACGCTCATCGACGGCGTCGGCGACCCGGCGGCGCCGATTAAGCTCACGTTTCTCGACGCGCTCGGCGCGGTGACCGGCAAGCTCCTGCCGACGGGCAAGGTCGTCGATACGATCCGGGACGTCGAGGCGACCTGCATTGACATGGCGATGCCGCTGGTCATCATGCCCGCCGAGGCCTTCGGCAAGACCGGTCGCGAATCCCCGCAGGAGCTCGACGCCGACCGCGTCTTCATGCAGAAAATGGAAGCGATACGCCTGCAGGCGGGAAAGCTCATGGGCATGGGCGATGTGTCCAAGCTCGTCGTGCCCAAGCCGGCGCTGGTCTCGCGCCCCGCCCAGGGCGGGAACATCGCCTCGCGCTATTTCACGCCGCACGCCTGCCACAAGGCGCACGCGGTGACCGGAGCGCTCGCCGTCGCCACGGCCGCGGTGCTTCCCGGCTCGGTGGCGAACCGTTTCGTCGAGCCGCGCAATTTTTCCGGAGGCGTGCTCGCCATCGAGCACCCGACGGGGCGGATCGAGGTGGATCTCGTCACCGATCGCTCGGGTCCCGCGCCGGTGGTCGAGCGCGCCTCGTTCGTGCGCACCGCGCGGCGCATCTTCGACGGACACGTGCACGTGCCGGAGGCGCTGTTCCGATGAGGATCGCCGCTGCCATTCTCGCCGCGTCGCTGTCGGCCTCCGCGGCGGCGCAGACCCCTTCGGCAGGCTCAGGGCCAGCTTGGCCCACGCGGCCGATCAGCCTCATCATTCCCTTCGCTCCCGGCGGTGGGGTCGACGCGAGCGCGCGCATCCAGGCGCAGGCCCTGGGCGACCTGCTCGGGCAGCCGATCATCGCCGAGAACATGGGCGCCGCGGGCGGCACGGTGGGCAGCGCGCGCGTCGCCAAGGCCGAGCCCGACGGCTACACCTTGCTCATCGGCAACAGCGGGACGCACGCCTACAGCCAGTCGCTGTACAAGAAACCGCTGTACAACGCCGCGACCGACTTCGCGCCGGTGGGCCTCGTCTCGGAGTCGCCGCGCGTCCTCGATGTGCGCAAGGATCTGCCGGTGACGAATCTTCGGGAGTTCGTCTCCTATGTGAAGGCGAACCACGCGAAGATGCAGTTCGGATCGGCGGGCGTGGGCGCGGGCACGCACCTGCCCTGCGTGCTGCTGAACGTCGCCATGGGCGTGGAGGTCACCCACATTCCCTACCGCGGCGAGGCGCCCGGGCTGCAGGACCTCGTCGCAGGGCGCATCGACTACATGTGCAACACCATCCAGACCGGTGCCGCGCAGGCGAAGGCAGGCACCGTGAAGGCCATCGCGGTAATGGCGGCGAAGCGCTCCGCGGTCATCCCCGAGCTTGCGACGAGCGGCGAGCAGGGACTTCCCGGCGTGGAAGCGAGCGTGTGGAATGCGTTCTTCTTCCCCAAGGGCACGCCCAGCGCGATCGTGCAGAAGACGGCGAAGGCCGTAAGCGACATGCTCGATAACCCCGCGTTGCGCAAGCGCCTCGAGGACCTCGGCCTGGAGATCGTCCCGCCCGAGCGCCGCGGGCCCGAATACCTCGCGAAGTTCGTGCCCGAGGAAATCGCGCGCTGGGGGAAAGTGGTGAAGGCGGCGCGGATCACGCCCGAATAGCGGCTCAACGCGGTCGGGCGCAGGTCATCGATGGAATCCACCGAGACATACCGCAAGCCGAGCAGAAGGATCGCTGCCGCGCTCGGGTTTTTTCTCCCGCCCGCGGGGATGCTGTACGTCGCGCGACCCGGCAGGGCCGCGATCTATTTCGTGCTCCTGGTCGTCATCGCCGTAGCCACCCTGTTAGTCGCTCGCGAAAACCAGTGGGCCGGCGGTGCCGCGGCCGCGCTCGTCGCGATCGTTTGCGCGGTGCAGTCATACCGCTTCGCCCGGGATTTTAGAGAGGTCAAGCGCCCCTGGTACAGCCGCGGGGCCGGCCTGCTCGTGGTCATCGCGGCGTTCGCCGGGCTGGCGCTGGGTGCCCGGGCCTTTCTGGTCGATACGTTTCGCCTGCAATCCGCATCGATGCGGCCGTCGATCGAGCCGGGGGACCGCTTGGTCGTGAAAAAATGGGGGTACGGCAATTACGGAACGCTCGGAATTCATTTCATAAGAACAGGCATCTCGTCTGAAGTGCGCAGGGGGGACGTCGTCGTGTTCGAGTCCCCGGAGAACAAGTCTCTGGACAATGCGAAGCGGGTCGTCGGGCTTCCCGGCGACACGATCGCCTATTTCAGCAAGCGGCTATGGATCGACGATCAGGAGGTGCCGCGGACGCGGATCGGCGACTACGCTCAAAGAGCCCGTGCAGGCGGGACGCCTCAGTATCGGGAGCGCCTCGGCGAGTGTGAATACCGGGTTCTCATCGAGACCGAAGCGACCCCTTTCGTCCCACCCGCAAAACCTTTCGCGTTGATCGAGTACTGCACTTTCACCAAGGAGGGTCTGTCCTGCAGGGTGCCCGCGGGCCATTATTTCGTGCTGGGCGACAACCGCGACAGCAGCGCCGACAGCCGCGTCTGGGGATTTGTCCCGGCTGGAAATATAGTCGGCAGGGTGGAGCTCGTGCTGCCTTAGCTCCGGTCCGTCAGAACTCGATCATGCGCGCGCTCACGACCGGCGCGTCGCCGCCGGTGTCGAAGGAGACGAGGCTGTACTCGGGCACCTCGAGCCAGGTCGACTCGTCGCGCGTGAGGGGCTCCGACGCGAGGAGCATGGCCTGCGCCGATTCCTGCCCGCCGAGCATTTTCCATTCGCCTTCGTGGCAGGCGTAGCGGCGGCCGAGCGAGTATTCGCGCCGCCGCCTTGCGGCCGGATAGAATGCGCGAGCGCCCACAGGGCGAACTAGCCATGCGCCTCTCCGACTGCTACAACTTCCACGACTTCCGCAGGCTCGCGCGCAAGCGTCTCCCCGGACCGATCTTCGACTATATCGACGGCGCAGCGGACGACGAGGTGACCTACCGCCGCAACACCGAGGCCTTCGAGCGCTGCGACCTGTTGCCGAATGTCCTGCGCGGTGTGAAGGACATCGATCTGTCTGTCACGGTGATGGGGCAGAAGCTCGCGCTGCCGTTCTACTGCTCGCCCACCGCGCTGCAGCGCCTCTTCCACCACGCGGGCGAGCGCGCGGTCGGGGCCGCCGTGTCGAAATTCGGGACGATGTTCGGCGTGTCGTCGCTGGGCACCGTGAGCGTCGAGGAATTGCGCCGCGCCTACTCCACGCCGCAGGTGTATCAGTTCTACGTTCACAAGGACCGCGGTCTGAACCGCGCCATGCTCCAGCGCGCGAAACAGGCGGGCATCGACGTGATGATGCTCACCGTGGACAGCATTACGGGCGGCAACCGGGAGCGCGACCTGCGCACCGGCTTCTCTATCCCGTTCCGGCTCACGCTCGCCGGCATGCTCCAGTTCGCGATCAAGCCGATGTGGGGCCTCAACTACCTGACCCACGAGCGCTACCGCATGCCTCAGCTCGACCAGCACATCGACATGGGCGGGGACACCCTGTCGATCGGCCGCTACTTCACCGAAATGCTCGACCCGTCGATGGACTGGGAGTACGTGGCCGAGATGGTGAAGGAATGGAACGGGCAGTTCTGCCTCAAGGGCCTCATGTCGGTCGAGGACGCCAGGCGCGCGAAGGAGATCGGCTGCACCGGAATCGTCCTCTCCAACCACGGCGGCCGCCAGCTCGACGGCTCGCGCAGCGGCTTCGACCAGCTCGCCGAGGTCGTCGACGCCGTCGGCGACAAGATCGACGTGATGATGGACGGCGGCGTGCAGCGCGGCACGCACATCCTCAAGGCGCTGTCGCTCGGCGCCAAGGCGGTCGGGGTAGGGCGCTACTACCTGTTCCCGCTGGCGGCAGCGGGGCAAGCCGGCGTCGAGCGTGCGCTGGCGCTTATGCGCGCGGAGCTCGAACGCGACATGAGGCTGATGGGCTGCGCTTCGGTTGGGCAGCTCTCGCGGAGCAACCTGCGGTTCAGATAGCGGCTACACCGCCGGCGGCGGCTGCTTCTCCACTCGCGGCAGATCCGCGTCGATGCACGCCCAGCGCGGCGCGCTCGACGTCCAGATGGTCATCGCGGGACTCGCGAGGTTCGGATCGTCGAAGGTTCCGACGCGGGCGAAGATCAGGTGCGGCCGCGCCTCCGCCTCGCTGAAGAGGGGCGTCGCGCACGTCGGGCAGAACCGCCGGTGCATGCGGTTGCCGCTGTCCGCGACGCTGAGATAGTCGCTCGTCTCGCCGGTAACCTTGAACGACGCGGTGCGGAAGCAGGCGTTGACCGTTCCGCTGCCGGCTCCGAGATACTGGCATTCGCGGCACCAGCAGATGCGCGTGACGATCGGCGGCTCGGAGCTTTCCCACCGGACCGTGCCGCAGAAACATCTGCCCGTGATCGTCATGGCCTTAAGTATGCGCGGCCTTTGCCGCGCTCGCTCCCGCGATCTTGCCGAACACTGCGCCGTTGGTCAGGCCGCTTCCGCCCGGGTAGTTGAAGTAGAAAATGCCCCCGACCAGCTCGCCCGCCGCGAACAGACCCGGTATCGCCTCACCATCGGTGTTGATCACCTGCGCGGAGGGGTTGATGCGCAGGCCGCCGAAACTGAAGGTGATGCCGCAGGTCACCGCGTAGGCCTCGTAGGGCGGGGTGTCGAGGGTGTTCGCCCAATTGGATTTGTTCACCGCGAGCCCCGTGGTGCAGCGCCCGTCCTTGACGTTCGGGTTGAACGGGATGTCGGTGCGCACCGCGGCGTTGTAGGCCTTGATCTCTTTCAGTGCCGCATCCGCGTCGACGTCGTCGAGCTTCTTCACCAGTTCTTCCAGGGTGTTCGCCGTGACCTTGGTGACCTGCTTGATGCGGTACTCGTCGCGCAGCTGGCCTTTCACCTTGGCGTCGAAGATCTGCCAGGCGAACTGGCCCGGCTGGTTGAGGATCACGCGGCCGTACTTGGCATAGGTGTAGTTGCGGAAGTCGGCGCCTTCGTCGACGAAGCGCCTGCCCTCGGCATTGATGTAGACGCCCCAGGGATAGGAGTGCTTCTGGAACTGGTCGCCCACGGCGAGATCGCCGAACTCCGGAGCGTTGCGCTCCCACGCCACGGCGTGGCAGCCCGACCAGTTGCCGATCGGCTGCGCCCCGATGTCGAGCGCCATCCTGATCGCGTCGCCGGTGTTGAAGCGCGTGCCGCGCACTTTCGCGAGCTCCCACAGCGCCCCGAGGTAGCGCGTGCGCATCTCGGCGTTCGCCTGGAAGCCGCCCGCGGCGAGGACCACGGCCTTGGATTTGACTTGGACGGTCTTGCCCTTGTGTTTCGCGTTGACGCCATGCACGCCGGCGTCGTCGGCGATGAGCGATATTGCGCGGGCCTGATACCAGATTTCGACGCCGTTCTTCTTCGCGATCTGAGTCAGCGAGTCGACCAGCCCCGGGCCGCCGCCGATCGCCTCCAGCGTCAGGCCGCCCCAGAACTTGAATCGCCCCTCGATCTTGAACGCCTGCCGGCCCCAGGCGGCGGTGAAGCGCACGCCTTTCTTGCACATCCACAGCGCGGTCGGGAAGCTTTTCTTGACCAAGATTTCGGTCAGATCGGGGTCGCAGCGGTACTCGGTGACTCGTGCCATGTCGTCGAGGAACTGCTCGGCGGTATACGTGCCGAAGTCCGTGCGCTCGCGCTCCTCTTTCGAGAGCTCGATCAGCTGCGCGAGATCGTCGGCGCCGTTGTAGACGATGCGCAACAGGCCCGCGGTGAAGCGGGAATTTCCGCCGGACTCGTCCTCGGGCGCGCGCTCGAGCAGCAGCACGCGTTTCGCCGTTTCCTTGGCGGAAATCGCGGCGCACAGCGCCGCGTTGCCACCGCCGACGACGATGACGTCGTAGGAATCCACTCTTGGCTTAGGCCGCGGCGCGGGAGGACTTTGCGCTGCCGAGGAGCTCGCGCAGCACGAACGGCAGGATGCCGCCGTGGACGTAGTAGTCGACTTCGATCGGCGTCTCGATCCGCAGCAGGAGCTTGATCTCCTTCGTCGATCCGTCCTTGCGATGGATCACAGCGGCGATCTCCTGGCGCGGATGGACGCCGTTTTCGATGCCGAGGATGTCGATGGTCTCGTCGCCCTTGATGCCCAGGGACGCGACCGAGTCGTTCCCCATGAACTGGAACGGCAGCACGCCCATCATGACGAGGTTGGCGCGGTGGATGCGCTCGAAGCTCTTGACGATCACAGCGCGCGTGCCGAGGAGTAGCGTGCCCTTGGCGGCCCAGTCGCGCGAGCTGCCGGTGCCGTATTCCTCGCCGCCGAAAACCACGGTCGGCACGCCTTCGGCGATGTATTTCGTCGCCGCCTCGTAAATCGGCATCTGCTCACCCGAGGGCTGGTGGTAGGTGAGGCCGCCCTCGACGCGCGAGCCGTCGGCCTTGGTCGGGATCATGAGGTTCTTGATGCGCACGTTGCCGAAGGTGCCGCGCATCATCACCTCGTGGTTGCCGCGGCGCGCGCCGAAGCTGTTGAAGTCCGACACCGCGACGTCGTGCTCGAGTAGGTAGGTGCCCGCGGGCGAGGTCGGCTTGATCGATCCCGCCGGACTGATGTGATCGGTGGTGAGCGAATCGCCGAAGATGCCCAGCACGCGCGCGCCGCGGATCGACTCGATGGCACGCGGTTGCATCGAGAAATCCTTGAAGAACGGCGGCTCGGCGATATAGGTCGACTTCGGCCAGCTGTAGACCTGGCCCGAGGGCGCGGGAACGCTCTTCCACATCGGGTTGGCGTTGGCGACGTCGCCGTAGAGCGTGCGGAAAGTCTTCGGGTCCATGGCGTGCTTCATGAGCGCCTGGATCTCCTGCGCCGAGGGCCAGATGTCGCCGATCCACACGTCTTCGCCGTTCTTGCCCTTGCCGATCGGCTCGCTCATCAGGTCCTTGAGCACGGTGCCGGACAGCGCGTAGGCGACGACCAGCGGCGGGGACGCGAGGAAATTCGCGCGCAGGCTCGCGTGGATGCGCGCCTCGAAGTTGCGGTTGCCCGAGAGCACCGCGGCTCCGACCAGGTCGTTCTTGGAGATCGCCTCGTCGATGGTCTCGGCGAGCGGCCCGGAATTGCCGATGCAGGTGGTGCAGCCGTACGCGGCGAGGTTGAAGCCGAGCTTCTCGAGATAGGGCAGGAGGCCTGTCTTCTTCAGGTACTCGGTGACCACGCGCGATCCGGGCGCGAGCGAGGTCTTGACGTGCTTTTTCACCGTCAGGCCGCGCTCGACCGCCTTTTTGGCGAGCAGGCCCGCGGCGAGCAGCACGCCGGGGTTGGAGGTGTTGGTGCAGGAGGTGATCGCGGCGATCATCACGTCGCCCGAACCGACATCGAGGCCGTCGCGCGTCTTGAAGCGCCTGCCGAGGTCCTCCGGCTTCTTGGAGAAGCCGTTCTCGGCGGCGGGCTTGGCGAACAGCTCGGTGAACTTCGCCTTGACCTTGCCGATCTCGATGCGGTCCTGGGGCCGCTTCGGTCCCGCGAGAGAGGGCGTCACCGTGCCGAGGTCGAGCTCGATCACCTCGCTGTAGTCGATGTCGCCTTTCTTCGGCGTGCCGTACATCCCTTGAGCCTTGAAGTAGGATCGGAACGCGTCGATTTCGTCCGAGGTGCGGCCGGTGCCCTCGAAATAGGCGATGGTGGCGTCGTCGATGGGGAAGAAGCCCATGGTCGCGCCGTAGTCTGGCGCCATGTTCCCGATCGTGGCGCGGTCGGGCACGGTAAGGCTCTCGGTGCCCTCGCCGAAGAACTCGACGAACTTGTTCACCACCTTGGCCTTGCGCAGAATTTCGGTGACCGTCAGCACCAGGTCGGTGGCGGTGACGCCGCCGCGCAGCTTGCCTTTCAAGTGGAATCCGACCACGTCGGGCGTGAGGATGTACGTCGGCTGGCCCAGCATTCCGGCCTCGGCCTCGATCCCGCCCACGCCCCAGGCGACCACGCCTATGCCGTTCACCATCGTGGTGTGGCTGTCGGTGCCGACCAGCGTGTCCGGGTAGTAGAGGCCGTCCTTCTTGTGAACGCCACGCGCCAGGTACTCGAGGTTCACCTGATGCACGATACCGATGCCGGGCGGCACGACACGGAACGTGTCGAAGGCCTGCGTCGCCCACTTCATGAAGGTGTAGCGCTCCTGGTTGCGTTTGAACTCGAGCTTCATGTTGAGATCGAGCGCGTTTTTCACGCCGTAGTGATCGATCTGGATCGAGTGGTCGACCACCAGATCCACCGGAACCAGCGGCTCGACCACCTTGGGGTCCTTGCCGAGCCGGTCGGCGACGCTGCGCATCGCCGCAAGATCGGCGAGGGCGGGAATGCCGGTCAGGTCCTGGAGCAGGATCCGCGAAAGGACGAAGGGAATCTCCTCGGTGCGGGGAGCTCCGGGCTTCCAGCCGGCGAGCTGGCGCACGTGCGCTTCGGTGACTTTCTTGCCGTCGCAGTTGCGCAGCACCGACTCGAGGACGATGCGGATCGACACGGGCAGCCGCGATGTGCCGACCCCCAGGGCCTTTCCGAGGGCGGGCAGAGAATAGAATTTTCCGCTCTTCCCGGACCGCATCTTGAATTCTTGCAAGGTGTTGAGGAGATTGTGTGACATCGGGTGTCCTTCAGATGACGAACAGGTCGACGAAGCGGTCGACCGGGGTGGCTTCGAGCCGTTTGCCATCGCGGCACAGCTCGACAATCGCGTCGCGCCGCTCCTCCGGAAAACGCCGGGCGAGATTCCTGCGGAACTTGTCTTCGAGCAAGGGGATGCCTTCGTGCCGGCGACGGCGGTGGCCGACGGGGTATTCTACCGCCACCTTACGCGTCGCGGTTCCGTCCTTGAAGAAGATCTGCAGCTGGTTGGCGATCGAGCGTTTCTTCGGATCGAGGTAGTCGCGCGAGTAGCGCTTGTTCTCGACGCAGGTCATCTTGGCGCGCAGCGCGTCGACGCGCGGATCGCGCGCGACCTCGTCCTCGTAGTCGGCGGCGGTGAGATTGCCCTTGATCAGGCCGATCGCGGCCATGTACTGGATACAATGATCGCGGTCCGCGGGATTGTCGAGCGGCCCCTTCTTGTCGATGATGCGGATCGCCGACTCGTGCGTGACGATCTCGATTTTCTTGATTTCCGAGAGCCGATCCTTCGCTTCCGGGTGGAGCTGCACCGCCGCCTCGACCGCGGTCTGCGCGTGGAATTCCGCCGGGAAGGAGATCTTGAAGAGGACGTTCTCCATCACGTAGGAGCCGTAGCGCCGCTGGAACTTGAACGGCTTGCCGCGGAACAGCACGTCGTAGAAGCCCCAGCTCCGGGCGGTAAGGACCGAGGGATAGCCCATCTCGCCGGTCCTGGCGATGAGCGCGAGGCGCACGCCGCGGGAAGTCGCGTCGCCCGCCGCCCAGGACTTGCGCGAGCCGGTGTTGGGAGCATGGCGGTAGGTCCGCAAGGCTTGCCCGTCGACCCAGGCGTGCGATACGGCGTTGACGACCGCTTCCCGCGGAAGGCCTAGCATCTGCGCGACCACCGCGGTGGTCGCGACCTTGACCAGGACCACGTGGTCCAGGCCGACGCGGTTGAAGCTGTTCTCCAAGGCGATCACGCCCTGGATCTCGTGCGCCTTGATCATCGCCGCGAGCACGTCGCGCATGGTGAGCGGCGTGCCGTTGCGCGACAGCCAGTCCGCGGTGGCGAGGATGCCGCCGAGATTGTCCGAAGGATGGCCCCATTCGGCGGCAAGCCAGGTGTCGTTGAAATCGAGCCAGCGGATCGCTGCGCCGATGTTGAACGCGGCCTGGACGGGGTCGAGCTCGAAGCGCGTACCCGGGACCCGCGCGCCCTTCGAGATGGTCGTTCCGGCAACCAGCGGCCCGAGCAGCTTGGTGCAGGCCGGGTAATCGAGCGCTTCCAGGCCGCAGCCGAGCGTGTCCATCAGGCACAGCCGCGCGGTGTTGTAGGCTTCGGCGCTCTTTATCTCGTGCTTGGCGACGTAGTCGGCGATGTCGACGAGAACTCTGTCCGGCTTGGGGCGGACATTGGAAACGGGAGCGGACATCAATAGTCTTTTTTGACCGCCCCTTCGCTTGGCATTCCCGATTGCGGGGCGGGCGGTTCACCCGAGGGAGCAGGGGCGGCGCTCGGTTCCGCGGCGGCGGGCGGAGCGCCCTCGGCCGCCGGCGGTGTTCCCGCGGGCGCGAAGGTCGTGGCGCCGGAGGACGGCAGCCGAAGGCAGCGGTAATCGTTCTTGGCATCCGCGAAACGCAGGGCCATGGACGCCGTCTTCTGTTTCGCCGCGG
>Ga0137397_10000624_pt1 | contig 24386 bp, 11 predicted proteins | sample czorhiz116metaG_FD_106658 | JGI IMG/M metagenome (GOLD analysis project Ga0137397, IMG submission 106658) | Vadose zone soil microbial communities from Angelo Coast Range Reserve, California, USA - czorhiz1.16 metaG | ecosystem: Environmental > Terrestrial > Soil > Vadose zone | place: USA... | reverse complement strand
TTTAGACCGCTTTCCTATCCTTCGGCGCAATGCAAAACGCATCCTTCAAAGGCGTCTAGATGAGCTGGAAAACCGCTTTTGCGAGGTATCCATTCAAACGGCCTCTCCACGTCTGGCTCATGCCTTGCTTCGTTTAGTCGATCAAATAGGCCACAAGGTAAACAGCCATGTCGAAATCAACGTCTCGCAGGAGGCGCTGGCGCAGATGACCGCGATGACTTCGTTTACCGTGAGTCGGCTACTCACCAACTGGGAAAGTCAGGGACTCCTGAAAGTTCGAAGGGAAGCTATTGATATATACAGTGTTCTATCCCTTTTGAGTTGCTGCAAAGTTAGTTAATCACGCAGTTCTGAACAGCTGGTGTTCCGTCTCTAAGTGAGCCCTCGGAACTGCGGTCGCTAACGTCGTACTCGCTTTGCCCCGTTTGCAATCTCTTTAATCGACAGTTCTACGCTCCCCTAGAGTAATCGAGTAAATCAATTCATTGACCATGGAATCGGACTTCCATTACCGACCGAAATTCATTTAGTCCCGAAGGGGAGACGCAACGCAAATGTTGACCCCGCACCCATTTCACTCTCGACGTGCACCTGGCCACCGTGCGATTCCATGATCTCTTTCACCAGAGCAAGCCCAAGGCCAGTTCCTGGTTGGTCCGCGTTCTCAGCCCTAGGCACGCGATAGAACTTTTCAAATATGCGTTTGAGATCTTCGCGCGAAATTCCATAGCCATTATCTTTCACTTCGATCAGCATCTCAACATCTTCTAGTCGCACGACAACTTTGACCTCTTTCCCTGATGGACTGTACTTGATGGCATTGGCAATCACATTGGTCACTGCCCGGGCGAGCAAGTCAGAGTCAGCCAAGACTACAGGGAGGTCCCGATCGAAAGCGCAGGTTATGGGAATACCTCGAGATGCAGCTAGCGGTTCGAGTAGCAGGAGGATGCGCTCAACGAGCGCTTCCACACGTAACGGAATCTTGCGTAAGGGCCGGGAGCCAGCTTCGAGGGCAGTAATATCCAAGTATTCGTCAATCATCTGCGCCAGACGCTTGGCCTCATCATTTATAGCCGCATTCATCTCTCGGCGGCGCTGGGATTCCACATCGAACTGTGCCAGCACTTCGCTCATCCCTTGGATCGCGGTGAGCGGAGTCCGCAATTCGTGAGTCACCAGAGCCATCACTTCTGTTTGCATCTGCTGCAATTCACGTTGTTTGGTGATGTCAGACAAGGACGCGACGATACCGACAACCGCGCCACGTTCGTTCTCGCTCTCAAGAACAGGGGATAATCGCAAAATGTAATGTCGTGGTGAGGGTTCGCCAAAGCTCACTTCTCGCTCTACCGCTACACGGTCGACGAGCAGCCTTTCCAGTGATTCAACCGCGATTGATTCGGTCATACCGAGCCGCGACAGCAGGCTGCTCCCTAACAGAGAGCGATCCTTCATCCCCAGGATTTCCGCAGCTCGCCGATTAAGAAAAACAATTTGTCCCGCTGTTCCAGCAACGAGCAAACCGTCGCCTACGGACCGAAGGGATTGATCGACGAATCGCGAATCCGAGAGAAGCCGATAATTTAGGGCACCTAGCTTACGAGTCTTCCAGGTAAGTCCGCGTGGAATCCGCCACCACGACTCCCAGCGTCGTGATTCTCTTACTCCAGCCTTAACTGCAGCTTCGGATTCTATTGCAGTGAGAAAGCCGTTCGCAAGCTCCACGCCAATTCGCAGCCTCTCTGGAGGTATGTTTCTTTCGACAGGATGGAGAAGGACAAGTACTCCCCGGGGCGTGGTCCCGTTTCCCAATAACCATCTCGATGCAGCCACTTGTTGCGCCCGGGCGTCCTGCTTTTCGTAAAAAAATCTACCCATCTGTTGGTCAGGTATTGCTGCTGTGCTGCTCTCTATCTTTTGATGGTCGGAGCCGGCCGGTGTCTCAAGGAGCAATTCATCCATTCTCTTGAACGAAGGCACCAACGGTATTCCAGAGTTCGCAGCAAGTTTGTATCTACCCGATGGCATGCGAGACAAAATCGTTACGCCAACCGCTCCTGTCAGGCGCGCAATGAGGTCAGCCGGATCGGCCTTCGTTGCCTCCGCCGAAGGCCAGAAACGGGATTCTGCGCTCGCCATTTTTTGGATTTGCGCGTCAAGCTCTCGGCTTGCAACAAGGGATCGACGGAGAAGCACCAAAGGCACGGCGGCAATGAGTGAAACACTGCATGACCCGAGAGGAGGGAAGACCAGCCAGCGGGCAAAGGCGAGGTAATTCAAACTTATGATCAGACCGGCCAGCAGAACAATCATTCCAGCTTGTTTCAAGGTCTCGTGCTTGCCTTGAGCGAAAGAAAGCCCGGCCAGCACAATTAGTGCGACCAGCCCCGCACAGGCTATTGCGAACCACTCGGGCGTCTCGGAATAGAATCTTTGACGGAGTATGGTATTGAGTGAATTGGCAAGGACTTCCGTGCCGGGCACAAATTCTCCATGTTGCTGGCCGCCAGGGCCTTCCAGGCCAACGAAGGGTGAACTGAAACGGTCGCCTAGGGCGGCGGCCGTGGCGCCCACGATGACGTATTTATCGCGAATCGCAGAGGCATTCACATGCCCGTCCAAGACATCACCAAGACTGAATGTGTATGGCGAAAAAGAGCCGGCAGGCCCCGCGTATTCAATTGGAATCCAACTCGCATTCAGGAGCTGCATACTCTGCGGATGACCCGACTCGATCTCCATCGTGCGGGTTTCCGTACGCACGGGGATTGTGCGGGCACCTATGACCACGGCTCCCGGCACTTCGTGAGCGGGACAACGGCTGGCCCCATCTCCAACGCAGATGGTTTCCAGCGCCATCGCCCACTCCGTTTGTCCCTTATCATCCGCTTCACGCACAAGAAATGATCCAGCAACTCCATCTACGTCCGTAGATACTTGAACGTGCCCAACGGCCGCGGCCGCCTTTTCGATCGACGGTAGAGGCCGCAGCCAGACAATTCGGCCGTCATCCGCGCGGATCAATTGCGTCGCAGTGATCACATTGCCTGCCTTTGCAATCGCGGTCGCGAGAGCTTTGTCATCGCCGTCGCTTGTCGTTTCGCTGAACAGAACATCAAGGGCAATTGCCTTGGGTTGCATGTCGGCAAGCCGAGAAACCAACTGGGCCATCAGACTCCGCCGCCAGGGATAGCGCCCAAAGCGCGCGAGGCTCGTTTCGTCGATGGCCACAACGGCAATGTCATTTGGCACAGGCAACGGGCCTCTGGTACGGATCAACCAGTTGCGTGCTTGCAGGTCTAACTGAGGCAGTCTCCAGGAAATCATTTTGGCAGCTATAACGGAAAATAACAGCAGTGCCGCAAACCAGGCCATCTGACTGGACCGGCGAAACGCGACCGAGGTTTTCTGGATTCCCATCAATGGTTTGGTCGCGGGGTCATCCTAAAGGAACAGATCGAAAGGATTTCGAAACCTGTCCACGCAAAATACCAAACTGCATAAGCGCGCAGACTCCAAAGACGGCTCATGTAGGTCCAGCACATGAAAGTACTCCCGCACATTTCGGGCCACATGCTCATCCGATGTCAAATGGCCTGTTCTATGTTGGCACATTTGGTGTCGGCATTTACCCCGAGATTACGGAAATCTCGCATTCGCCACTCTAAAGATCCTGTTAGAAAATAGGTCTTAAAATGTTTCAGAAAAGACGGAGAATTTTCCATAATTGTGCAAGGTGATTCACCGGTCCGCTGAGGCACCGTCGCAGCATATGTCCTTTCTATACAACAACTTGAGTCCAGAAAGCCAATTGGCGGGAGATGTGCCTTAAGGAGCTGTAGCGCCCCCCTCGGAGCCGATCACGCAGTTGATTGACAATGGCTATTAGAGTGGAGCATTGTGCATTCACACATGCCTTGGCGGAACCAACTCGATAGGCGGATCAACCGCCTTCATCCTGCACTGCGGATTTCTTTTCTCGTTTTTTCCGGTTCCTACTTTGGTAGCACGGCAGCACACGCAATTAATGTCGGTGCGCCTTTTTCCGGGTCTGGTTTACCCTTTGCGATTGCCGATTTTGACGAGGACCAAAGCCCAGATCTGGCGAGCGTTCATTCCGAATCGCATAGTTCCTCACTTGCGAGCTACGATGTTCGACTCCACCTTAGCGAAGCTGGCCAGCAATCCATCCATTTGGTCGGGCCCTCAGGGGGGCTGCGAATCGCCACGCGCGATGTGAACGGCAACGACATTCCCGACCTCATCGTCAGCTCAGCTTGGCGAGGAGAGCCCCTTGCGGTCCTTGTCAACGACGGACGCGGGACTTTTTCATTAGCTGATCCGTCTTCATTTCCAGGAGTCTCCGGTGGGTCTGGGAAGACTCTGAATGGTAAGTTGCCACAGCAGACGGACACAGTTGCGACACCGCAGAAATCGCCTATCGGAGATTTCTCTGGATCGAAGTATCTGTTACACCAAAGCCCGGCGACGGGCTCAATTCCACGAGCGAACTTTGCGACACTCAGCAGTCTCCTCTTAGAGTCTTTCTCCGGACGCGCACCCCCGACACCCTCCTGGGCATAAACACCGCCTGAATCTGTGAGAACGCCCACCACTGGGGTCGTTCCTCTTTGCGGATCGGCGAGGTTACCCCGTCCTGCCATAACAGACCGCTAACTGGAAGTGTTCGATCTGTGCAGGCTGGCGGTCCGTCCGACTTATTTCGGGCCGTACTTGGTAACTTAGCGTGGCCGAAATGAGGCAGAAAATTCTGTTGATGAAGACGTCTGAAGTATTCGAGGGTCTTTAGGGTTTTGCATGGTATGGGAACTAGAAATAAAGGCAAGACGAAATGCCGCGATGAAGCCGTTTGAGAACGGGAGTAAATTCCTTTGGCCCAGACAGTACCCAATATCCTAGTAGTTGATGATCAGCACTATATCCGTCTCATGCTGGAGACTGGTTTATCTGTGAACGGCTTTCGTGTGAACTGCGCGCGAAATGGGGCCGAGGCCCTGGTTGCAGTTGGGAGCCAGCGATTCGACGCGGTAATCAGCGATATCTGTATGCCCGACGTCGACGGACTTCAACTTGTCAAAGAACTGCGTCTGCGCTGGCCCTCGCTGCCGATCATCCTGATGACCGCCCAGGGCTCCGTGGAGTTAGCGGTCCGGGCCGTTGAAGAAGGCGCGACGGATTTTATCGCCAAACCATTTGAAGTGCGGGCGGTCGCGGCTTTAGTCAGACTGTATCTGTCAGCGGCTTCAGAAGCCTCCGATAACAGCAATGAGGGAGCCACGCTCCTGGACAGCATTTCGCGGTCGGGGCTCCACGGAAAAAGCCCAGCCATGGTAGCGGTCTACCGCATAATCGCCCGTGCGGCGCGCAGCGATGCGCCTGTGCTCATTATTGGAGAATCAGGAACAGGAAAGGAACTGGTGGCGAGAGCCATTCATGATTTCAGCCCTCGCGAAAAAGGCCCTTTCATTGCGGTGAATTGCGGCGGCCTCACTGATACTCTCTTGGAGGCGGAGCTCTTCGGCCACACGAAAGGTGCTTTCACGGGAGCCGTCGATGAGAGATCAGGTCTTTTTGAAGCGGCGCACGGTGGCACAATTTTTCTCGATGAACTTGCTTCCACCAGCGCGAGTTTTCAAGCCAGTCTTCTAAGGGTTTTGCAATCTGGCGAGATAAGGCGTGTAGGGTCGACACAAACGAAACGGGTTGATGTCCGGGTCATTGGTGCAAGCAACGCATCATTGCGCCAAATGGCTGCCGACGCCCAATTCCGCCCGGACTTGTTTTATCGCTTGAGTGTCATCACTCTCGAATTACCACCGCTGCGGGATCGCGAAGGGGACATCGATATTCTAGTGGGGCATTTCTTGCGAAAGGCCGCGGGAGAAGAAAAGCATCCATTCCGCCTGACACGGGAAGCCGCGCAGAAGTTGCGCTCCTATCCCTACCCGGGAAATGTGCGCGAGCTTGAAAACGCGGTTCGGCGGGCGGTCGCGCTTTGTCCCAATGACATGATCACCCTGGATTGCCTGCCCCCCGAGATTGCAACAGGCAACAGCGCGCTTGCTGGCTGGGTAGCCACGCGCAACGAACAGACTATCCTCGATGACCGTCCCACGATGGATGAACTCCAGCGGCGCTATTTGCAACTCATATTGGATGAGAATCAAGGAAAGAAGCGGCGGGCAGCTATGGTTCTCGGCCTGGACCGGCGAACGGTGCAACGTTTGATTGCACGGTATAAGCTTCGTGCTGTCACTGACGGCGAAATTGAGGAAAACGAAGACTTGGATACTGAGATCTCCTCGGGTGCGGACGGAGGAAATTCGTGATGGGAGCACGATTTCCGGTGAACAGGATTCGGCACATGAGGCAGATCTTGTTGTTGTTCATGGCAGCATTTGTTGTGGGGACCGACCTGTCCCGGGCCCAGGCTACTCCAGTTGAAGCACGAATCTCGAGCGTGAGCGGTTCGGCGCTGGTCCTTGATGGCACGCCAACTCCCAGTGAGGCCAAGCGGGGAGACGTCTTGCAGCCGGGCCAGGAGATCGATACGCGAGGCGGCGGCCACCTTACAATTGAGCTCAGCGACGGAAGTCTCGTGATCGTGGCCCCCGGCTCACGCATCCTGCTCAAGGATTTTCGCGCTGCGCGTAATCTCCGCGAATTGCTTGACGTTCTGCTTGGCCGAGTGCGCGTGAAAATCAACCATTTCGGCGGTCGGCCCAATCCCTACCGGATCAATAGCCCGACGGCTTCGATAGCCGTGCGCGGGACGGAATTCAGTGTCATCGTAGAGCAAACGTCGGAGACCGAGGTAATCGTCTACGATGGCCTCGTAGAGGTGGCCAGCCTCACGAATCCGCAGGACGCGGTGCTGGTGCATCCTGGACACGGTGTCATCGTTCGTCCCAACCATCCAATCTATTTCATTGTGCCAAATCCCGGAGGTGAAATTGGCGGAGCGGCCGATCCCGATGATATTTTCGATGTGGACGCCCCGCAAAATCCCGCCGGAGTGTATGATCGTTTCGTAGAAAATCTTGTTGGAACGCAGCAAAACCCCCACTTCCTGCGCTTTGCCGCATTTCCGGACCCCTTTTTGGATGGACTGGAAAACCCCGCGTATGCCACACAGTTTTCCGCGCCCGCAGGCCGAGCCTTCCTATTTCCGTCCTTCCGACGGAGTCAGAATCTCGGGCCGCATCAGTCTACCTTCTTGCCCAATTCTGGCGAATCGATGGATTACAGTCTCTCTCCACAGGTGGCTTTTTTCTCTCCCCTGCAAGATTACCGTACTTTTGTCGGGGGCAGCATGGCAGCCTTTCGGAGCGGGGTCCAGTCCGTGACATTGGATCCAGAGGCGAGTCTTTCTAATTCCCTATTCGCACCCGGTACGTTGGGGGCGCGGGCAGCCTCGCATTCAACAGCCGCCTCCTTCCTGTCCAGTTCGTTGGTAGTGGCGCATGCTTTCGGCAAACATAGAAAAACGAGCCTGGGGATAGGTTGGGACAATGTGAAAGGCGGGGGATCCATTTTCAGCACGGCAACGCAGCAAGACACCCTGGGAAAGCGGACAATCGAGAACATTGCATCAACATCGAACCTTGGGCACAGGCGAATCAAAGCCGGACTGTCGCACGATTTTTCCGGAGAGCGAAAATTGGGAATTTATTACAGTTATGGATTCTTGTCTGCCGATTTCGGCGAGATCTCCGATACACTAAATGGCCGGCCTGAAGGTCTTGATACCATGCATAGTGCGGGCCGATCCTCAGAGGCGGGTGTGCGGTTCCGTGGTGTTCTTACAAGGCGCTTGTTCTACGGAGCTCATGCCTCGTGGTTCTTGCTGACACTTGACGATCAGTTGAATTTGTCGACGAGTGTAAATTCTCACGACAAGGATCGGACGACTGGGTCGAGTTTTGCCTTCGGCTTGGCTTATGCCCCGAAGCCACGAATCATGTTTTCCTTCGATTTGGGGGGTGGATTTTTGTCCACCTCGACAACCCGGACGGAAGATGCCACAGGAAATCCCCTCGAACGCAGTTACAGGAGCAATCCTTACTTGTCAACACATGAAGCCGTGCAAGCAGACGTATGGAAAAAGTTATTCGGGAGTGTCTCGCTCCTAACCATCCGTCAGACGGCCAGCACCAGGCTGACCCTCTTTCCAGACCGTTTCGGACGTTCGCTCACGACGGATGGGGTCGCTAGACCTAACGGGATTACGCGGGAAACAGAAACTCATTGCACTTCGGAATTCGGGGCGGGATGGCACTTCACCAGGAATTTTCTAGGGGAATATATTTTTTCCACCAGCTATAGCCTTACAGCACCCAGTCATTCATTTCTCTTCCGGTATACTTTTCGTCTGCCCGAGCACTGAAAACTAAGCGGAGTCCGGTTTCCAAAATCGTTCTATTCATTTCTTCGCATAGTTCTGCCCACGATCGCGGTGGGAACGAGATTCTTTGCAGAGGATGAAAATCCATTTGGTCCGTCCCCAGAGCTTTGTGGGCAATCGGTGATCGAGAATGCCCGTTGCGAATAGGACTTGCCGAAAACTAGTCTGCCAGCCAAAGCAAGTTAGACCGGTTGGCACCTCTTTGTCTCGTGATCGGGCAAAACGCCGTGCGGCAGAATGCAGCACTCAGCACAGGAGGGAGTGAGGCAGATTGCCGCCTTTTTTGCTGGTGGCGCTACCGTAAATGGCAGATATGTTTTTTGTTTTCAGCGATGTAAGAGACTTCCGCGATCTGGTCACCCAGGTGCACCACCGCAATGAGAGGAGGAGTTCGGCGGGCAGCCCATCTCACGTCTAGCTGGGCGCTAGATGGGTTCCTTACTCCCGCCGGCCCCTCCAATCCATGTGGCCTCTCCGCCCATGACTTGCGGGCAAGTGGTGCCACAACATGGGCCAGCAGCCGGCGGTTGAGGGTTTGCATTGTCTCCCCGTGGCAACTGTTGGCAGAGATGGCACTAAGCAATTTTTGGGCCGAAAGATCCCACCAGCAAAGTTGCGCCGCAGAATGCTTCTGGTTTCTGCGCCCTCCACGGTTCTTTTTCCGAGTCCTGGTCGCCTGATACTGCCTAATGATAACGGACCTGGTGGAGTAGCCCGCTAGCTCCTTCTCTGTTTATGCGCCGATGATGCCTGAAACAAGGTTTTGAGAATTTGAAAACAAAATTCTTTCAACCTGTACAGAGTAATACTCCGGTGAGATGGACGTCTGTGATTCGAATGATTGGCCGCGACCTCAAAGATGCCCTTTGGCGCTCCCACATTGCCTACAAGTGATTGTCGTGGAGAGCCGTCGGAAGCTCGCATTATTCGCGCAATCGTCTGAAACAACCGCTCGAAGGTGTCTGTCATGCGCAAACAACCCCGATGATTTCGCAGGAATCTGTATCTGAACACTGTCTTTCCCCCAGTCGTCTCCAATACCTCGCTGCACAAGTTGAGATTGAACCTTGCTCGCATCGATCGGTCTCACTGAACCCCTAATCCTCTTCTTCTTGCTGCCCGTCTCAAATTATTTTCTCGTCGCGTCCTGCTGATAAGATCGTTCCTGACGTGTTCGGGAAAACGTAATTCTTGGGAGTCCTCATACCGAGATTGCGCAAGAGTTTTCCGTCGACCAAGTTCGAGCTGCAGACAAGTCCTTGTAAATCAATGTAAAAGGATTTGGTGCGCAACGTGCTTTCAATAAAATCAGATTACAGCAAGGCAATGTGCCGTAGGCTGTCTTTAAACGGCATGATTGCGATGCTGAGTCAGGTGTGGCTATTCGGAGAGCCTCGTGGTATCCCCAGCTATGTGCAACAATTCGTCGTCAAGAAGAAGCCAGGCAGCCAGTCTTGGCCGCTTTGGATATTCTTCTGTCGACGACTCCATGCACAGAACTTACGCGCTGCGAATCCTAAAAACGGACGAACAGCGTGTTTGTTTGAATACCGAGAATTTGTCCCCGGTTCTTGACGTCGCAGTCCTTGTTCCATCTAGATTCACACCATCAGAAGTGGCTTCAGGACCCGTGTAAGGCGGGCTTCTAGAGCTGTCGAAGTGCAGTTTTTGCATTCTCGGACACGCCATCTGGCGTGCTGCGACTTGCGGAAGCTTGTGTTTCCTGGAGGACTGTTCGGGAGCACAGCAAGTCTCAGCGATCGAAGCGCAATACTGGCATCGACGATCAAACGAGAGTGTAAGAGCTCAACGTTCGAGTTGTGGTACGCAGTGTAGCCAGTGTCTTGGCGGCACCGGGAGCTGAAGAACTGTCTCCGGTCGTAGTGACCGCCGGTCCGGCACTTCTTTGCTCGAAGGTACACGTGTGCCCGCTCGATGTTGGATGCCTTTTGAGGCCGCTTTGTTGGTTGCATTTCGCTTCGATGGTTTCCGTAGGGTCGCAGTTGCCTGGACGTCGGGTAACTGTGCAGTAGGAAAGGGCGCGCCGTTCGCGCCAGATCACGAGGATGGAGGTCCAATGCGAAGAATTCAGCTATGTCGTTGGGGGCTGCCGACACTCTTATTTTTCATCCCTGCTTTGCCGATTGCGGCGCAATCGTTCCGGGTTCAGTGCCCGACTAAGACAACGCTTCACCCCGGTTTGGCTGCCGATCAGGGTGCCATCAAGTGCCAGCAGATTTCGGGCGGCGACGGCTACGCCACCATGGCCGACGGAACCCAGACGTACCTGTTCGCGTTCGGACCTCTTTCAGGATTGAAGGACATCGAGAGTGGCTTGCCGGGCACCGAGACGCCTAATGTATTTAACACGCCCGCCGTTTTCCCAAGCAGCCCCTACGACTCGTCCGTCCCGGCCATTTCCAACGGTGCCGTCGGACTCGCACCCGATCCGCACGCGGGTGGCGCATACACCGGACACGTGGATCCGCGACCGATCATGGATGTTGGCGTCATGAATGGCAACATGCCGGCCCCCATGATGGCGATTGACGAAGATGACGAATTCTTTTTGACCCTCACCAACGTCGGCCAGATCATGCGACCGGACCTGTTCGAACAGCACACCGTCCACTTCCACGGCTACCCCAACGCCTCGTCGTTCTACGACGGCGTGCCGGATGCTTCCGTGGCCATCAACATCGGTGGCAGCTTCACCTATTACTACCTAGCGCCGGACGCGGGCACTTATTTCTGGCACTGCCACGTCACGCCTCCCGAGCACTTGCAGATGGGCATGGTTGGCCAGCTTTACGTGCGGCCTCGGCAGAATCGGGTTCCAGTTGGCAGCATCCTTTACGCCGGTCTTCAGGCCCAACAGAGTGACCTGCGGACCGCGTGTGGCACGGATATTCTTTGCTCGACCCCGCTGCCACCCAGTAATTCGGTGAGTCGCGCAAACACCGGAAACTACGCCTACAACGACGGAGATGGCTCAACGTATTACGACGTTGAGTATCCGATCCAGATTCACGGCTTTGATCCCAGCTTCCACTTTGTCGGCATGACCTTCAACCCTGAACAGTTTGTGGACATGAAGGACAAGTTCTTCCTGCTGAACGGGCGCAGCTATCCGGACACGGTTACCCCCGGTCCGCTGAAGACGCAGTCGGCGGATGGCGCATTACGCTTCTCACAGCCGTTGCCAACGATTATCAATATTCCGCTGCGCGGAAAAGCCTTGCTGCGCATTTCCGACCTGGACGTCTCCGAGTTTCAAACGCTGGCGTCACTCGGGATTCCCATGCACGTCATCGGAATCAACGCGCGCCTGCTGCGCGATCTGGCGGGGAACAACCTCTACTACGACTCGAATTCGATCACGCTGGGTGGTGGTGAGTCCATTGATGTGATTTTGGATGCCACTGACGATACCAAGTACGCAGCGGGGAATAAATACTATCTGTATACCACCAACCTTGACCACCTCTCGAACGATGCCGAGAACTTCGGCGGGCTGATGACGGAGGTTCACATCTGCAATGCTGTGGACCCTGCCACTAAGGCGTGCAACTAGGAGAGTAGCGATGAGCTCAATGAACACGAAAAAAGCGATCTGGATCACGCGACTGATTCCGGTGGTCATGACTGTGACGGCCTTGCTGTTCGCAGCTACGGCGCACGCCGCGGTCCCTGGCATTACTGGTCCCACTTTCAATCTGAGCGCGGAAGCCAGTTTCATTAGCCAGCCCGACGGATCGATGGTTTATTCCTGGGGGTACGGCTGCGCCACCACCTTTACTCCCCAGTTTGCGCCCTTTAGTGCCGGTACGGTTGGCTGCCCCACGATGCAAATTCCGGGTCCCACGCTGATCGTCCACGAGGGGGACACAGTCTCTGTGACGCTCACGAACAATTTGCCGGCTGCTGCTGGCAATACTTCGATTCTGTTCCCCGGTTTCCAAGTGACGCCGAGCGGCGGTGTGGGGGGCCTGCTAACAAAGGAAGCGCAACACGGCAGCACGGTAACTTACACGTTCACTGCCACGACCCCGGGCACTCGATCCTATTACAGCGGAACACAAGGGGACTTGCAGGTTGAGATGGGTCTCTACGGCGCGATCATCGTACTTCCTCCGAGCGGTGCTAGCGGCGTTCCCACTGGTTGCAGAGCGGTCCAAACCAATTTGCCAGACGGCCAAGCCGATTTCAGGTTGGCCGCTTCGGCATACGATCATCCGGCGACCTGTTACGACCGGGAATACCTGTTCCAATTCTCCGAGATGGATCCGAAGATTCACCGGCAGGCGGAAGAGCAGGCAGCCAAGCCGTGCACGAACGCCACCGGGTGCATGAACGTGGTCACGGAGAATTATCATCCCGCTTACTTCATGATTAACGGGCGTTCGATGCCGGACGACATGGACCCGAACTACGCGGTGCAATATCCGCACCAGCCTTACAACGGAAATCCCCATATGCATCCAGGCGAATTGGTTTTGTTGCGAATCGTCGGCCAGGGCCGCTGGCAGCATCCTTTCCACGAACACGGAAACCATGTGCGCGTCTTGGCCCGTGACGGGAATTTGATCTTAGCGAAGGAGATGGCCACTCCGGCCCACTTGGCTGGACCCCTCCTTTTCACTACTACCACAACGCCAGGCCAGGCTATGGATGGAATCTTTTATTGGACAGGCAAGGGCCTCAACTGGGATGTCTACGGCCATGGCTTTACTGGGGACACCAGTGATTGCTTTCCGGATGTCAACGGTTACTACACCCGGCTGCGCACCAGTCCACTTGTCGCCGATTCCGCTTCCCGTGAACCGAACTACTACGAATGGTGCGCGGACCACAACAAAGCTCTTGAGAAATCTCCGTTCGGCACCGTGGCAGGCGAGGGTCCTGCAACACTGCCCGATGCGAACATCCTGACCAATGGAGCTTGGTACGGTGGCAGCCCTTATCTCGGGCCGGACGCCACCGTCCGGGCTAGCGGCCCCACAGGGTCTACTCCGCCCTCGGGCACCATCGCGAACTCCCCAACCCAAGAGGCCGGCTTCGCTTTTATGTGGCACTCGCACAACGAACGCGAGATCACCACGAACAACATTTTCCCTGGCGGCATGATGATGATGATGCTGGTTGATCCGCAGTTTTTTGCGATCAACGAAGCGCTTTAAGGCAGAGGAGAGAGAAACGATGCGATCCAACTATCTGAAAGCAACCCTGAAGACCGCTGCACTCGCGGTAACTGTTCTCCTCCTCGGAGCGGGTGTGTCCTTCGCGCAGTCCGTGAATCTGACGGCAGCGCCAACGACGGCCACTCTGCCCGACGGGCAAGTGGTACCGATGTGGGGCTACACCTGCGGCGCCCCCGTCGCTGGCAGCGCCGGCACTTGCGCAGCTCTGAACTCAAACGCGGCGGTAGGCACGTGGTCACCAGTAGTGATTTCCGTACCATTTTTGTCCACAGGCACTTCGCTGACGATAAGGCTCACCAATAGTCTGCCCGGAACCGTGCCGACTTCGCTGATGATCGTGGGCCAATTGGGTGGCGGTTTGGGAACTAGCGCGTCGACGACGCCGAGCCCCTCACACCCGCCGCAAAGCGCCACGTGGCCCATCGCTGGCAATGCCACGGGCCCGCAATTTACTCCGCCCACCCAAGGACCCCGTGTCCAGTCGTTCTCAACCGAAGTGGCGACTGGAGTGACGACTATACTGAGCTGGACCGGTCTCAAGCCAGGCACCTACCTGATCGAGTCAGGGACACATCCATCCATCCAAGGACCCATGGGTCTGTACGGAGTGTTGGTTGTAACCAATCCCGCAAATGGCACAACCCTGGCCCAGGCGTATCCCAGCGTGAGTTACGATGCAGACGCGGTTATGCTGCTCAGTGAAATTGACGCAGCGCAGAATGCGGCAGTGGCTCAGGCAGTTGTGACCCCCGGATTCAGCGAGACTGCAGTGTGGAAGCGTTCGAATTCCGGTGGACCCGTTACGTCAATAACAGTTACAAACCCAGGCCTTGGCTATGCCCTGCCCCCGGCTGCGCCGCCCAACGTCTCAATCACACCGACCGCGGGTGGGGGAGGCTCAGGCGCTGTCGTCACTGCTACGGTAAACCCGAGCGATGGTTCAGTAACCCTCACGCTCATGAATGGAGGCGACGGCTATTCCTCTGCTCCTGCGGTTATCATTGACCCTCCTCCTGTTGGCGGTACACAGGCGACGGCAAGTTCAACGATAACCACCGGCGGCTGCGGGGGCGGTGCACATACTTGCTATCCTCCGGCGGTGAACTACGATCCGCGCTACTATCTGGTGAACGGCGTTGCCTTCGACAGGACGAACGCAGCCAAGTCCCAATTTTCCATTGCGGCTCCTCCTTCCACGGGCCAAGTCCTCGTTCGCTTCGTGAACGCCGGCCTGCGCATGCACGTTCCTTCCATTGTGGGGGCGCAAACCGCGCAAACAGTAGGAACCACAACTTCCGTTGTCTCTGGTTTCTCGCTGATCGCGGAGGACGGCAACGTACTACCAGGGACGGCTAAGGTTCAGAGCGAAGTATTTCTGGCCGCGGGCAAGACCTACGATGTGCTGATCAATGCGCCACCAACTGGAGCCCCGGCTCTTCCGGTGTTTGACCGCCAGCTGAGCTTGTCGACCAACAATCAACGCGATGGCGGCATGCAGGCCTATATCAGCGTGAATGCCGGCTCTCTGCCTTCGTTCAGCGGTTTGACTGCAATTGTGAATCCTGATTCCTACGTCCTAGTGTCGGGCAAAGCACTGACCGTGTCGGATCCGACCAAAGGCGTGGTCGCCAACGACGTCGGGGTCTACGGCGTCGGAATCCTGACAGCGCCTACCGGCGGAACAATCACTCTCAACCCTGACGGCACGTTTACCTATGTTCCGAATTCCGGAACTACCTCAGACTCCTTCGTCTACGAGGCAAACGGAAATCCGGCGCTTACGGCGACTGTGACCTTGGGCGCGTGCACCGGCACCTGCCTCGGAGGGGCACCTACGGCGAATGCGGACGCTTACACGAGCTCGATTGCGTCGAGGTTGCAGGTTAGCGTGCCCGGCGTTCTGGGCAACGACACAGATCCTGCCCAACACCCGCTGACGGCCGTGCTCAATGGTGCGGCCGGCGTTAACGTGACCCTGAACCCGGATGGCTCCTTCGTCGCAACTCGGAGCGGTGCAGGTGTTGCTTGCCCAACCGGCACGCCTGCAGGTGCAACCTGCGCCACTTTCACGTACCATGCCGTGAACTCACAGAACACCTCCAGTGGTTCGGCCAGTGTTACGCTTACGTTCCTGAAACCCAGCGGACTCACCGTCAAGGTCTATGATTCGCCGAGTTTTCAACTGCGGACGCCCGTCGAAATTACCGACTACCGCTGGATCATTGAGGAGGACCGTACCTTTAAAATTGATCCCGCATGCCAGGTCAACTCATCCCCGCGGCCGGCCGGTTGTCCGCCCCTCCCGGTTCCGAGCCTTGGAACCAATTTCCATAGCAGCTACATGCCTGTGATTGCCTCGGGCTGTGTCGGAACCGCCTCTTGCGAGTCTGGGCAGACGGTCTTGGATCTGAGCTCTCAGACGCACTTGCCAGCCGTGTGCGATGTGGGCAACGGTGCTTGCCGTACAGCCGCGGGTGCCGCGCTGCAGCAGTACCCAGTGGACCCGAGCCAGGTTGCCTTGGACCCCGCAAAGCACTACTACATCTCGATTTTGCCGGGCGACGCCGGGAACTCTTTTACTGGTGGTGCGGGCGCTCCGCAGCCGGTGGATCCAAACAACCCCACAGGGCCCCAGAGACCATTCAGCATCGCCCTCGACTGTCCGTCGGGTCCGGGTGGCGCGGATTTTGCTCCCGGTACCGGCACCTGCGGCCACGGCATGGGTGGAGCTCCCATCGTCCCGAGTGCGACGGCCGTTAATGTGCTCCTCCAAGAGACCCCCATTCCGACGACGAAGGTCGCGGTGTTCGTGTTTGAGGACGACAACTCGCTCAATGGTGAGCACGACGCCGCGGCGGCGGCCGGCTCACCGATCGAGCCGGGTTTAGGAGGGTTCGAGATTACCCTCTTCGATGACGCTGGCGGCACGGGCGATCCGACCGGGCAGATGACCTACGACATGTTTAACATGCCGTTGTCCAACAGCTTGGCAGGCACAATCGACCCGGTCACGGGGAAAGATGCGTGCCCCATTTCGCCAAGCTCAACAGACGGGCAGGTGGGCATGATTGTTACGTGTCCGAATTACGAGTCGAACGGCAGAACTCTCTCCCCCCTCGCGGGTCAGGCCGTCATTGCAAACATGATGCCCGGCAGATACGGCGTCGTGGCAACGCCCGCAGCCGACAGAATTGCCAGAGGAGAAGAGTGGCTCCAGACCAACACCTTGGACGGACAGAAGGCTCATGACTCGTTCATCAAGGTGCGCGGGCCGTCGTACTTTCAGGAGTTTGGGCCGCCGGGGTTCCACGTCGCGGTCGGCTTCGCGAACCCAGCCATCATCAACGCCCGGAATCCGCACGGCCGGAATTCAATCACCGGCAGAGTCACGACCTCGCGCATTAGCCGCACGCCGGATCAGAGACTCTACAGCAGCGGTTCGCGCGATGCCTTTGGTTTTACCCAGTGCTATGTGAGCCTGGGCGATCCGAATGGAGGTGCAGATTTCGCGTTCAGCAAGTGCAACGGTGAGGGGCAATTTACCCTTACTGGTGTTCCCGATGGCAACTGGAGAATCACCATCTTCGACCAGTGGAACGACCAAATCGTCGATGGACTTGCCACGCCAGTTTTAGTATCGGGCGGTCAAACCCTCAATATGGGAGACATTCCGGTCCAGCAATGGCATACCAATATCTACACGCGGAGTTTTATTGACCTGAGTGGCGACGGCGTCTCCCAGGACAGCACTGAGCCTGGGCTGGCCCTGGTTCCTACTAACATCCGGTTTCGGGACGGCAGCTTTTCCAATTTCAACAACACTGACCTGAACGGTTTTGCTGGGTTTAACGAAATTTTCCCGCTGTTCAACTGGTATGTTATTGAAACGGATTCTACTCGCTACAAGCAGACAGGCGTACACGTAGTCTATGACGCCGGCGGACCAGCGGACGGCACGCCCGGTGGGGGTACCTCGACGAGTGTCGCGAATTTTGCAAACACAATTGAAACCAACCATCTCCCTACCAATCTTCGCGTGCCAGGCGCAGTGTATTGCGCGAATGCCGATTGCGGCGGGGCATCGATCTCCACGGGTGTTGGTAATTCGTCTGCCCCTTCCACCGGCCGAATTGACCCGCCCTGGGTCACCACCGAGGCCTGGCAGGGCTTTATTGGCCAGAACGAGTTGATCGAATTCGGCAAGAAGCTCTTTGCCGGGGGTGAGAACGGCGGCATCAAGGGGCATGTGATTTACGCCTCGACACGGCCGTTTGATGATCCAACGTTGCTCCTTCAGACCAGCTGGATGCCCATGGTTCCAGGTGTAACCGTCAACCTGTACCAAGAGGGCGCGGCGGCAGATGGAACGCAGAGCCTCACTCTTGCGGATACCACCAAGACCAGCAGCTGGGATGCCTGGGCCCAGGGCTTCCATCCTGACGCGACTGGGAACTTGGTCCCCAACATGAACTGCCCGGGCCAGGATACCACCAGCCCCTTCTACTTTACGTTGAGGAACACCACGCAGTGGCTCAACCCGACTACGCCCCTGCCCAACAACTCACAATACAAGTGCTATGACGGCATGCACATGTTTAACCAGGTGCAGCCAGCGCCTTACGATGGTATGTACAAATTCCCCAGCGTCACAGGCATAAGTCCGACAACCGGAAAGCCAGCTGGCACGAATTGCACGATCTGCCAGCCGAATCGCGCCGTAGCATCGGCAGACTGGGATTACGGCCTACCTATGTTGCCCCCAGGAAAGTATGTAGTCGAGGTGGTTGTTCCTCCGGGCTATGAGCTGGTCAAGGAAGAAGACAAAAACATTCTCATTGGCGACAACTACATTGCGCCGGTAACGCAGCAGTTCGGCGGCTTGGGCAGCATTTTCATCCTGCCGGACCAAGCGGAGGTGAACAGCCAATACAACCCGTACAACGCTCTGAACCCAACGCAAAACTTGGGGAGCCAGCCGCGACATGAGGGCGACACAGGCAGCGTCGAGAGCTTCTGGCCTTGCGTCGGCCAACGCCGCATCGTCCCCGACTACATCAGCCTGTTCCCCTATTCTGCCGAAGTGGCGCCCTTTGCGGGGGCTTCCCGTAATCTCTGCGACCGCAAGGAAGTGACCCTGGAAGACCAAACGTCGGCGCTGGCGAAGTTCTACATTTTCAGTTCGACCCATGTAGCCGGCCACTACGCAGGTATCATCACCGACGACTTCGCTTCGGAATTCGATCCGTTCTCGCCGCAATTCGGCGAGAAGTTTGCCGTGCCCAACCTGCCGATATCCTTCAAGGATTTCGACGGTGTGGAGATTTCCCGCACGTATAGCGACCAATGGGGATTCTTCAGCGGCTTGAATTACTCGACCTGGGAAGTCAATCCGCCCAATCCGACAGGCTACGCGCCCGCGATGATGGTCTCCTGTATGAACGACCCGGGCAACGGCCCGACCCCCGATCCTCTGTACAACCCGTCCTACAGTCAGTTCTGCTACGAGACGCCCTTTATGCCGGGACAGACGCAGTACATGGACACTCCGGTCGTTCCGACCGCGGCTTTCGCGGAGGGCTACAACCCGCCGGATTGCGCCTACCCGGATGCCACTCCGGCCATCCTCAGCATCCTCGGTGATACGAGCGGCGGCGGTGCCGGACCTTGGGTCAGCCAGGCTGGCCACACCTTGACCATCAACGCGTTGGGCGACCAGCAAGTGCCCGACAACGCATACACTGGGCCGTCGTCTACAACGGCTCCGTTCAACCAGAAGTTTATAACGCGCCACTATGGTTTCGGCCCAAGGCAAGGTGGAAGGGTGACGATTGGCGGCGCAAATGCGCCCGTGACCTCATGGAGCGATACGCAGATCACCGTCATGGTGCCTCCAGGAGTGCCCCTGTGTAACCCGCCTGGGCAGGCACCAGGGCAGGCGATTTATCATGGCCCCAACGCGACCGCGCGGTGCGGCGAGCTGGAAATCACTGCAGGCAACGGCAAGAAGTCGATCGACACCGTAATGGTCACGGTTGGCGGCAATCCGCCGACTTACATCAACGGGGAAAATGCCGCGAACAACGCCATTCAGACGGCGCTCGATAACGCCACTCCGGGCGACCTCATCATCGTCGGACCTGGCACGTATAAGGAAATCCTGCTGATGTGGAGGCCGGTCCGGCTGCAGGGCGTCGGCGCGGCCTCCGTCAAGGTAAACGCGAACACCCACCCTTCAGGCAAAATGGATGTCTGGCGTCGCAAGGTCAACTGCCTCTTTGGCTTGGCATTAAACGGCAGTCTGCTCAGCGCCGGCAACGTCTACGATTCGACGGGCACATATACGTGTCCCGGGACCATGCAGGGTGCGGTGGACCCGCTACCGGCTGAGGAGATCGTCGGCTGGAACGCCACGCTCAACGGCAATCTGGCCGAGCTCTTGCAAGAACCCACGCTCATGGGGGCGTTGGAAGGCGCGGCCATTACGGTCCTCGCCAAGGGTGAAAACCTCAGCATTTCGCCAAGCGTAGTCGAAGGCAATTTCCCGGCTGGCTCGCGTCCCCTCACGAACAGCCTCTCGGATTGCAATGGCTTCCAGAGTAACTTCCTGTGTAATCCGTCGCGCATTGACGGCATAACCTTCACCAACAGTTCCCAGGGGGGTGGCGGCATCGTTTTGCATGGGTGGAACCATTTCACGGAAGTCTCGAACAACCGAGTCTTCGCCAATGCCGGAACCCTCACGGGTGGTATCACCGTGGGGCAGATAGACGCTCCCGTCGGGACAATCGTTGGCACACAGCAGGCGGCGTATCTGTTCAACACGAATGTGCGTGTGCATCATAACTCGATCACACAAAACGCTTCCTACGGCGATTTATTGACTCTAACCACGGCCTCAGGGGCGGGAGGCGTCACCTTCTGCACCGGTTCTGACTACTACGAATTCAACCACAATTGGGTTTGCGGCAACCTGAGCTCGGTCAGCGGCGGCGGCTTTGCCCACCTGGGATTCAGTTACAACGGCAAAATCTCGAACAACTGGTTCCTCTTCAACCAGACTAACAATCCGTCCATCCCGACCAACGGCGGGGGTCTTGTAATCTCGGGCGAGCTCGACGGCGCCGGTCGCGGCCTCGTGATTGACTCGAACCTAATCATGGGCAACACCGCCGAGAACGGCACCGGTGGCGGCCTGAGGCTGGAGAGTGTCAACGGCAGCGAAGTTGTCCGCAACGGCTCCAGTCCAGGCAATTGGTATGAGGTGACCGTCACCAACAACATCATCGCGAATAACGTCGCCGGCTGGGATGGGGGCGGAGTCTCGTTGCAGGATGCCTTGAAGGTGAACTTCATCAACAACACGGTGATTTCCAACGATACGACGGCTTCGTCGGGGATGCTCTTCAACACCCCAGGATCCTCCACGGTCCCCCAAGTCGCGGGACTGGTGGCCATGAGAAACAGCCCGAGCCTGTTCGCGGGGTTGCCCGCGACGGCGACGGTGACGTGCCCGTCAAACTATCAGTCCGGGGAATGCAGGCAGGTTTCAAACCCTGTGCTGCAAAACGACGTGTTCTGGCAGAACCGCACGTTCAACATCCAAGTGGGCGGACCTGGTCCCGGGACCCAGAACCAGCAAAACCTAGTCACCCTGGTCCCGGCGTTGAATCAAGCCAGAACAGGCGATTGCCCCAACACGCCGAGCTATTGGGACATCGGCATCCGTGGCGATGCTAGTGCGACGCCGAACTCGGGCAGCGGCTTTGCACTCAGGCCGACATTCTCAATCCTGACCAACGCTGGCAATTACCCGGGCGCAAACAACTTGGGATCGGACCCGGCCGTTGTCAGCAAGTACTGCAACGGTTCGCGCGTACCGCCGGAAAACGGGGGACTTGGCTATGACGTGCCTCCGGGCATGAATGACGTAATCCTGCCCAACCCGGTATTCAGCCTGAGCCCTGCGGCGACGGTTGATGAAGGCAACAATTGGGTCAACATGAACTACGGACCGCTGTCGTTGTTCAACGCAGCAGCCCAGACCGGCTCCCCGAACTACGGTGTGCCACTCGGCAATTACTCAATCACGGGAACTTCGCCGGCGATCGATAACGCTGGGACGGGTGCACCGAACCACGACTTCTTCGGAACGTCAAGGCCGCAAGGTTCAAGGCCTGATATAGGAGCGGTTGAGTTCAATTCGGCCTCCGGCGCCGTTGTGAACCCGATGTCGCTGTCCTTCAGCTCATCCATCGGTGTCACAAGCGCACCTCAAACGGTGACTGTGAACAATACGGGCACCATACCGCTCACCGTTACTGCGACCATCGTCGGTCCCGGTAATCCGGGTCAGTTCAATACCTCCGCGTGCACGCCGTCACCCGTGACGCCGGGCTCAAGCTGCACGGTCAGTGTGAGGTTCACCCCGACCGCGAGCGGTCTGCCTTCGCTAAGCCGGAGTGCAAGGCTGAGCCTTGCTTTCCCGGGTAGCGGGGTAACGATGGTGTTCGTGAGCCTGTCTGGTACCATCCTTATGCCGACTTACACAGTCACCACGAATGGTGCAAGTACCAACACCCCGCTAGCCTTCGGGAATCAGGTCAGGGGTACCATCAGCGCAGCTCAGACGGCCACCATAACCAACACCAGCAGTAACGGCGCGACGATCACGGTGAACAGCACTCCTCTTGCCGGCACGAGCTCGGGTCAGTTCGCACGGACGCCTGCCTGCACTGGCTTATTGGCAGCTGGCGCCTCCTGCACAATTAACGTGACCTTCAACCCAGGCCCTGCAACGGCGCTCGGTTCTAAGACCGCCACGCTGACTGTGAACGTAGCCGCTCCTGCTACTACGACGGGCAGCAATGTGGTGTCGCTGTCGGGCACGGCTGTCGCGCGGCCTACGCTGTCCTATACAGGCGCTCCAGGGACGTTGGGTTTCGGAACCGCCACGTTCGGAACTGCGTCGAACCCACAGAGCAGGTCGGTGACACTGAACAATCCGGCGGGGAACGCAACGCTCACTGGCATCAACGTGACGGCTTCGGGCGCTGACTATAGCCGGCCAGCCGGTGCGGCTGGAGGCACCTGTAGTGCCACCCTGAGTGGCGGAACAACCTGCACGGTCATCCTGAGTTTGACGTCGACTTCGGCTGACCACGCCAGCCCTGCCAATCCTCACAACGGTACCTTGACCATAACCGACTCGGAGGGACTCAATCCTCCTCCCGTGAATCTGACTGGTACGGCGAACTGAAGTAAGACAGAAATGGGCGCCGAGCCAAATTGCTGTTTCGTAAACGGACGCCAGGCAACTAGCCGCAATTGAACGGATGGCAAGACCAAAGCAAGGTAAAATTATGGGTCACCGGTTAACCAACGCCAAAGAGAGGTTTCTGTCCGCAGGGCTACTCGCATGCTGTATCCTTCTTGTTTCGGGGACCATTGCGCGAAGCATTCAAGTGCAGGCCGCTCCGGAAAAAAGAGAATCGGCAGCAGCGCAAGCTCCGGTGCCTTCTCCAAAGCCCGCTTCTCTGCGGGCACGTCCCTTCGCCAGCGCGGGGTTAAATCCCAAAGCGAAAAGATTCTACCAACTCACTTGGGGGGTCGAAATCGTTGGAGTTAAGCTGGTCTCCTCGGGCTTGATGGTGCGGTTCAGTTACCGCGTGTTAGATGCCGAGAAGGGCAAAGTGCTCAACGACAAGAAAGCCACTCCTCTGTTATTCGATCACAACAGCGGAGCCCAACTGGTGGTTCCAACGATGGAAAAAGTTGGGCAGTTGCGCCAATCTTCTTCGCCCGAGATTGGCCGGGAATACTGGATGGTTTTTTCGAATAAAGGTGGATTCGTGAAAGCGGGAAGCCGCGTGGACGTAGTGATTGGCAACTTTCGTGCCCAGGAATTGATTGTACAGTAGCGCTACGATACGTCCGATAGTTGTTTGGTGAGATTTGTCAATGATGAAAAAATTGTTTCTGTCGTGCATTCCATTCACCATCGTCATGCCTTTAGCCGGTGCAGACACACGTGTCGCATCTGCGCAGCTTACTGCCGTCCAAGTCGTCGACAAGAACATCGCGGCGAAGGGGGGTCTGCAGGCCTGGCGGGCGGTCCAAGCCATGTCCTTCTCCGGCAAAATGGACGCCGGAGGAAAGCAAAACGTGCAGTTGCCGTTTGTGATAGAGATGAAGCGGCCCCGCAAGACGCGGGTTGAGATAGAGTTCGCGAACGACAAGGCCGTACAGGTCTATGACGGTGCGAACGGCTGGAAGTTGCGGCCATTCCTCGGACGTAGAGACGTGGAAACATTCTCCGCCGATGAAATGAAAGCGGCTTCCATGGAGTCAGAACTGGACGGTCCGCTGGTCGATTATTCGACTAAAGGCACTCAAGTGAACCTTGAGGGAGTGGAGAAGGTGGAAGGGCACGACGCCTATAAACTAAGGCTCACCATGAAAGGTGGGCAAGTGCGGCACCTGTGGGTCGATGCACAGACATTTCTGGAAGTTAAAATCGAAGGCCTCCCCCGCCGAGATTTACTACCGCGATTATAAGCCCGTAAATGGCTTGATGGTCCCCTATGTTCTCGAAACAACCGTACAAGGGGCCAAGCAATCGCACAAGATGACCATCGAAAGTGTTAAGGTGAACCCGAAATTGGAAGATTCCATCTTCGCAAAACCCAAGCCTTAGGACGTCGAGCGGGACAAGGCGCGTCGCAAGGGAAACCCGCAGCTGAGAACTGGAATTGTTAGCC
>Ga0137397_10000623_pt1 | contig 24402 bp, 26 predicted proteins | sample czorhiz116metaG_FD_106658 | JGI IMG/M metagenome (GOLD analysis project Ga0137397, IMG submission 106658) | Vadose zone soil microbial communities from Angelo Coast Range Reserve, California, USA - czorhiz1.16 metaG | ecosystem: Environmental > Terrestrial > Soil > Vadose zone | place: USA... | reverse complement strand
GTTCGTGAATACTCGCGCCGCGTCGAACTTGTAGCGCGGGATCTCGTAGGTGACGGTCTGCAGCACGCCCGTGTAGAACGTGCTCGCCGCGCCGTAGCTGCCGTAGGCGCCGCCGTCAAGCAGGGTCTGCGTGTGCATGCCCGTGATCTTGCCGTCCTTCATGACGCCGGTGCGCATGCGCATGGTCACCGGATGGCGCCCGCGGTGCATATAGAAGACTTCCTCGCGGTTGAGGCAGATCTTCACCGGCCGGCCGAGCAGGATCGCAGCCTTGGACACCACGATCTCGTGGTTGTGCAGGTCGCATTTTCCGCCGAAGCCGCCTCCGTTCGGGCACGCGATGACGCGCACGTGCGCGGGCGGCAGCTGCAGCGCGTTGGCCAGCGCGCGGTGAATGTAGTGCGGCACCTGCGTGGAGGACCACAGCGTGAGTTTGCCCTCGCCGTCGACCGCGGCGACCGACGCATGCTGCTCGATCGGCAGATGCGTGTTGCCCTCGTAGAAGAACACGTCCTCGAACACGTGGTCGGCTTTCGCCAGAGCCTCTTCGACGTCGCCGAACTCGTAGGCCTGGAGGCGGTGGATGTTGCCCTGCTCGCCATAGCTCTGGATGCGGGGCTCGGCGGTCGCAAGCGCTTCCTCCGGATCGGAAATCGTCTTCAGCGCCTTGTACTTGACGTCGATCAGATCGAGGGCTTCGAAGGCGGTCTGCTCGTCCTTCGCGATCACCGCAGCGACCGGGTCGCCGACATAGCGCACGCGCTCGGGCGCGAGCGGATACTCGTCCTGCGTCACCGGAAGAATCCCGAAGGTGACGGGGAAATCCTTGCCGGTCAGGACGAGATGCACGCCGGGGCATGCTTGTGCGCGGGAGACGTCGATCGATTCGATCAGCGCGTGCGGCAGCGGGGAGCGCAGCAATTTGCAATGGACCATGCGCGGCAGCATCACGTCGTCGGCGAAGCGCGTGAGACCCGTCACCTTGGCGCGCCCGTCCACGCGACGGCGCGGCTTGCCGATGACGTCGAAACGTTTCTTGGCGTTCATCGCTCCTCCTCGCGGATTCTCCGGGCGCCTTCCTCGATCGATTCGTAGATCTGCTGGTATCCGGTGCAGCGGCACAGGTTCCCCGAGATCGCCTCCTTGATCTTCTCGCGGCTCGGGTTCGGGTCTTTTTCGAGCAAGGCCTTCGCGGTCATCAGGATGCCGGGCGTGCAATAGCCGCACTGCGCGCCGCCGAGATCGGCGAAGGCAGCCTGCAGCGGATGCAGCTTCGAGCCGTTCGCGAGGCCCTCTACGGTCTCGATCGCGCGGCCTTCGCAATCGAGGGCGAGCGCGAGACACGAGAGCACCGGCGCGCCGTCGACCAGCACCGCGCAGGCGCCGCATTCTCCGAGCTCGCAGCCGTGCTTCGTACCGGTGAGATTCATGTCCTCGCGCAGCACCTCAAGGAGGGTCTTGTACGGCGCGAAGGAAACTTCCTGCGACTCGCCGTTGACGCGCAGCGTTAGATGGACGTTCTTCGGCGCCGGCGTGCTCATCTGCTCTTTCGCGCGGATGGGGCGGGCAGCAGCCCGCGCACCAGGTAGTCGGACAGCGAATCGGCGATTTCGGCGACCGATTGCGCGCCGTCGTGCCGATACCAACGGGCCGTCCAGTTCACGGCGCCGAGCATCGCGCGCGTCACCAGGGCCGGATCGGTCGGCGCGAACTCGCCCGCCTCGACGCCTTCCGCTACGAGCGCGCGAACCGCACGCTCGTACGCGTCGCGCTTCCGGACAATCGCTTCGCGCAGGTCCGGGGGAAGCGCCTCGACTTCGAGGTGCGCGGTCGCCCCCTCCAGCTCGTCCAGGGTGCAATGCACGTGTGCGCTCAGCACCGAGCGCAAGCGGCCAGCCCAGGAGCCCGGGATCGCGCGGGCCGCCTTCGCCGCGCTCTGCAAACGCTCGAGCGTGCGTTCCTGGCAGAAGAGCAGGATCTCGTCCTTGCCGCGGAAGTAGTAGTACAGGTTTCCGGGAGAGAGATCGGCCTCCTCCGCGATCTCGCGCATGCCGGTCGCCGAAACGCCGAGGCGCCGGAAGACCCGGGCGGCCGCGCGCAGGATGTCGAGACGCCGCGCCTCGTTCTTGCGCTGCACGCGCTCCGAGAGCGCTTCGTTCGAACTGCGATTCAAAAGTTGAACCATTGTTCTAATTCTAGGCGCCAAGGCGCCTGGACACAAGCCCGGCGGGGATCAGGAGCGCAGCTTGAAACGCTGGATCTTTCCGGTGGCGGTCTTCGGCAACTCGGGAACGAACTCGATCCAGCGGGGATACTTGTAGGGCGCGAGCCGGTCCTTGATGTGTTGCTGCAGCGCGAGCTTCAGCTCATCGCACGGCGACGCGCTCTCCTTGAGCACGACAAAGGCCTTGGGCTTGATGAGCTGATTGTCGTCCGCGCGACCGACCACGGCCGCTTCGAGCACCGCGTCGTGGCTGATGAGCGCCGCCTCGACTTCCGCAGGCGATACGAACAGGCCCGACACCTTCAACATGTCGTCGGCGCGTCCCGCATAGACGAAATAGCCGTCCTCGTCCTGTCTGAATTTGTCGCCGCTCCTGAACCAGGGGCCCAAGAAGGCAGAGCGGCTTTTCTCCCGGTTGTTCCAATAGCACGTTGCGCTCGTCGGCCCGCGGACCTGGAGCTCGCCCAGCTCGCCTCGGCCGACCGTCCTGCCCTCCTCGTCCACCAGGCGCAGCTCGTAACCCGGCACCGGCGTACCCGTCGCTCCATAGCGCACGTCGCCTTGGCGTGCGCTGATGTACATATGCATCATCTCGGTCGAACCGATGCCCTCGAGAATATCGACTCCGACTTTTTCCTTCCAGCGCTTGCCGAGATCGGCTGGCAACGCCTCTCCGGCGGATACGCACGCCCGCAGCGCAAGCTCGGACTTCTTCGGAAACTCTGGGCTGGCGAGCATCGACGCGAACAGTGTGGGTACGCCGTAGAAAATGGTCGGTTTTCTCTCGACGAGCCGCTTGAACACCGCAACCGGCGTCGCGCGCTCACCCATCAGCACTGCGGTGGCGCCGGCGGCAAGGGTAAACGTCAGCGCATTGCCCAGCCCGTAGACAAAGGACAGCTTCGCCGCGGAGAAGAGCACGTCGCGCTCGGTGACGCCGAGCACGGCCTTGCCATAGAGCTCCGCGGTGATCGCCATGCTCGAGTGCACGTGCACGGTGCCTTTCGGGACTCCGGTCGATCCTGAGGAGTAGAACCAGCAGCAGGCATCGTCGGATGTTGTCGGAGCAGGATCGAGAGCCGCAGACCCGGCGGCGAGCACGTCTTCGACCGCGGTGCGCCCTCGAGTACGCCGGCCGGAAACGACCACGTGCCTGAGAAAAGGCATCCTGCCGAAGAGCGCGGCGAATTGCGGCAGCAGGTGCTCGGAAACGATCAGGGCTCGGGCACGGCTGTCGCCGAGCATGTGCTCGTAGTCGTGCGGCGTGAGCAGCGTGTTGACCGAGACCGGGATGATTCCCGCCTTGATCGCGCCCAGGAAGGCCGTCGGGAAATCGATGGTGTCGGCGAGGACGAGCAACACCCTGTCCTCCATGCCGAGTCCCATCGTTTTCAGCCCGGAACCGAACCGGTTCACGCGCTTGGCGAGCTCGCCGAACGTGTATTCTCCCGCGTCGTCGATGAACGCGACCTTGTCCGCGCGGCCCGCGCGCAGATTGCGCTCGATCAGGTCGTGGGCGGCGTTGTAGTCGCGGGGAACATCGATTTTCGGCGGACTTGCCGAATGGTCGGCGTTGCTGAACGACGGCACGGTCCGTATTCCTCCCGAGCCCGAATCACGCCTCGAGCTTGGCTTCCTTGCGACATCGCAAAATCCAGTCGGCCGCCCAGGCCACCGCCAATTCCTCCGGCATCGTCCCCGCGCTCGCGTCGTGGAGCATGATGTCGCCGATACGGCGCGCTCCCAGCTCAGAGAGGATCGCATCGAAGCGCCGGCCGCCGTTGCAGAAGGTCTCGGCGTAGGTACGGTCGCCGAGCGCGATGACGCCGTACTGCACGCCGGAGAGGTCCGGGCGCGCGCTCCGCAGGGATTCGTACAGGTTCTTCGCATTGTCGGGCACGTCGCCCTGCCCGTACGTCGAAGAGCAAACCAGGAACAGGCCTCCCCCGGAGAACACGCTCGCGTCCAGGCCGTCCATCGCTTTGGTGTGCACCCGCATATCGCGGTCATCGAGCGTCAGCTCGACTTCCTGGGCGACCAGTTGCGCGGTGCCCGTCATGGTCCCAACGAGGATGGTCAGTTCGAGCGCCATCGGTTTCTGTCGCCGTGCTCCGCTTGCGTTCCGTTATGCGTGGCATTATACTGCATGCTCATTCTTGGGCAAGCATTATACTGCATTCGTGAGCGCCCCTAGTATCGACATTAAGAAATCTTCGCAACATATTGTAAATGCGAAGCAAAGTAGTTCGTACCGTAATCAGGATTACCTCACAATGCTTGGCGATCGCGTGCGCGAGACTCGCACAAAGCGAGGACAATCGCGCAAGCTGCTGGCCGTCGAATCAGGTGTGTCGGAACGCTACCTGGCCCAATTGGAGGCCGGACAGGGAAACGTCTCGATCCTTTTGCTCCGGCAGATCGCCTCCGCGCTCGAGTTGTCGCTGACCGAGCTGCTGGCCGAAGGCCACGACGAAGCGGCGGAACTAGCTCTCACGACACAGTTCCTGAAGCGGCTCCCCAGGCAAAAGCTCGCCGCTGTGCACTCGCAACTGGTGCGCGACTATGGCAACGCACGCGACGAGCGCATGAAACGGATCGCGCTTATCGGACTGCGCGGAGCCGGCAAATCCACCCTGGGCGCGAAGCTCGCCAGGGTGCTGGCGGCATCCTTCGTAGAGCTCGACCGCGAGATCGAGCGCGAGGCGGGCACGAGCCTCTCGGAGATCTTCCTGCTCTACGGGCAATCGGGCTACCGACGTTACGAGCGCCGCAGCCTGGAAAGAGTGCTGGAGAGAAACGAGCGCGCGGTCATCGCGACCGGGGGGAGCATCGTCTCGGAGCCCGGGACTTACGAGCTGCTCCTTTCGAGCTGCTTTACCGTGTGGCTGAAGGCCGCGCCGGAGGAGCATATGGCGCGCGTGATCGCTCAGGGCGACACGCGCCCGATGGCGGGAAACGATCAGGCCATGGAAGATCTGCGGCGCATACTCGAGGGCCGGGCCATGCTTTACCGGCAGGCCGACGTCGTCGTGGATACCGCGGGAAAATCCGTCGAGAAGAGCCTGGCGGAGCTGAGGAAATCGATCGCCGCCTAGCGCGGGCGCACCGTCACCCTTCGGGAGCAGATCATGAGCGCAGTTCTTGAAACCCAGCCCTCTCCTTCCTTGATCACCTACGACACGCACCCCGAACGCTACGCGCACTGGAAGCTCGCATTCGAAGGGCCGGTCGCGACGCTGTCGATGGACGTCGACGAGGACAAGGGGCTCAAGCCCGGCTACAAGCTCAAGCTAAATTCCTACGATCTGGGCGTCGACATCGAGCTCGCGGACGCGCTGAACCGCGTGCGTTTCGAGCACCCCGAGGTGAAATGCGTGGTGATCACGAGCGCGCGCGAGCGCATGTTCTGCTCGGGAGCCAACATCTACATGCTCGGGTCGTCGACGCACGCCTGGAAGGTGAACTTCTGCAAGTTCACCAACGAGACCCGCAACGGTATCGAGGATTCGAGCCGTCACGAGGGTCTGAAAGCCCTGGCCGCGGTAAACGGCACGGTCGCTGGCGGGGGTTACGAGCTCGCGCTCGCCTGCGACGAGATCCTGATGATCGACGACCGTTCCTCCACGGTCAGCCTGCCCGAGCTGCCCCTGCTCGGAGTGCTGCCGGGAACGGGCGGCCTCACGCGCGTCACCGACAAGCGAAAGGTTCGGCGCGACCTCGCCGACGTGTTCTGCACCACGAGCGAAGGCGTGCGCGCGGACCGCGCCAAGCAATGGCGACTGATCGACCACACCGCCAAGCCACAAGCGTTCAAGGAGGCGGTCGCGGCGCGCGCCGCTGTGCTGGCTGCACAGAGCACGCGCGGAAGCGGCAAGGGCGTGGCGCTCAAGCCGCTCAAGCGCACGATCGACGCGGACGGCTACCATTACGAGAACGTCGACGTGAAAATGGACCGCAAGCAGCGCACTGCGACGATCACGGTTTTTGCGCCGCGGCAGGAGGTCCCCTCCACCGCCGAAACCATCCATGCCGCGGGCGACAAATGGTGGCCGCTCGCGATGGCACGCGAGCTCGACGACGCGATCCTGATGTTGCGCACCAACGAACTCGATATCGGCGCATGGATCTTCAACACGCGGGGCGACGCGAACAAGGCGCTCGCCGCGGATACGGCCTTGCAAGCCAATGAAAGCGATTGGTTCGTCCGCCAGGTGATCGGCTTCCTGCGCCGCACGCTTGCACGCTTGGACGTGTCCTCGCGCACTCTGTTCGCCGTCATCGACCAGGGGTCGTGCTTCGCGGGGACTCTATTCGAGCTGGCGCTCGCCGCCGATCGCAGCTATATGCTCGCGCTGCCCGAGGACCAGACGAACGCCCCGGTTGTCGGGCTTTCGCAGATGAACTTCGGCGCCTACCCGATGGTGAGCCGGGAAGCGCGCATCTTGGCGCGCTTCTGCGGAGAGACGCCGTCGGTCGACGCCGCGCGGGCGCGCGTGGGCGAGAAACTCGACGCCAAAGGGGCGTCCGAATTGGGCCTGGTTACATTCACTCCCGACGATCTCGATTGGGACGAAGAGGTACGCATCGCGATCGAGGAGCGTGCGAGCCTCTCCCCCGATGCCCTGACCGGCATGGAAGCGAATCTGCGGTTCGCCGGCAAGGAAACCATGGAGACGCGCATTTTCGGCAGGCTCTCCGCCTGGCAGAACTGGATCTTCAGCCGGCCCAACGCGGTCGGTGAGCACGGCGCGCTGAAAGTCTACGGGAGCGGCGCGAAAGCGAAGTTCAATTGGGACCGGGTATAGAAGACAAAGTCGAGGAACGCACATGAGCATCAATTACAGCGAGAAGATTCCCAACAACGTCGACCTGGCGAACGACAAGACGCTCCAGCGCGCGCTCGAGCACTGGCAGCCGCGCTTTCTCGATTGGTGGCGCGAGATGGGACCAAACGATTTCGCCTCCGCGGATGTGTACCTGCGCACTGCGATCGGAGTGGACGCCCAGGGCTGGGCCAACTATGGCACGGTGAAGATGCCCGACTATCGCTGGGGGATTTTCCTCGCCGACCCCTTGCCCGATCGAACCATCGGTTTCGGTGATTCCTTCGGGCAACCCGTATGGCAGCAGGTGCCGGGCGAGTTCCGCTCGCAGTTTCGCCGCTTGATCGTCACGCAGGGCGACACCGAGCCCGCCTCGGTCGAGCAGCAGCATCTGCTCGGCCACACCTGCCCTTCCCTCTACGACCTTCGCAACCTTTTCCAGATCAATGTCGAGGAAGGCCGGCACCTGTGGGCGATGGTCTACCTGCTGCACGCCTACTTCGGGCGCGACGGGCGCGAGGAAGCCGAGGAGCTGCTCGCACGCCACTCGGGCGACGTCGACAAGCCGCGCATCCTCGGCACGTTCAACGAGCCGATCTCCGACTGGCTTTCGTTCCTCTGCTTCACCTATTTCACCGACCGCGACGGCAAGTTTCAGCTGAAGAGCCTCGCCGAATCCTCGTTCGATCCGCTCTCGCGGACCTGCCGCTTCATGCTGACCGAGGAAGCCCACCACATGTTCGTCGGCGAGACCGGTCTCGCCCGCGTGGTAAAGCGCACACTCGAGGTCATGAACGAGATCGGCACCGACGACGCCGAGGCGATCCGTCGCCAGGGTGCGGTGGACCTGCCGTTGCTCCAACGCTACCTCAATTTCTGGTTTAGCTCCTCGCTCGACCTTTTCGGCTCGGAAGTGTCCTCCAACGCCGCGAGCTCTTTCGGTAACGGCATCAAGGGACGTCCGGATGAGACCACGCAATACCAGGATCACGTCTGCACCGATGCGAGCTACGAGCTCTCCCTGCCCGACGGCCAGGGAGGATCGAAGAAGGAAACCGTGGGAATGCGCAACGCCATGAACGAGGTGCTGCGTGAAGCCTATGTCAAAGATTGCGAGATCGGGCTCAAGCGCTGGAACGTGCAGATCAAGCGCTCGGGCCACGGCTTCGAACTGAGGCTACCCAGCAGCCGCTTTCGCCGCGCAATCGGCGCCTGGGCGAACGTTCCGACCGACCTCGACGGAAAGCCCATCAGCCGCGATGAATTCGAGCGGCGCCTGCCCGAGTGGACTCCGAGCGCTTCGGACAGGACGTTTGTGACCGGCCTGATGCAGCGGGTGGTCGCGCCCGGAAAAATGGCCGCCTGGATCGCCCCGCCCGATCGCGGCATCAACAACCTCGCGGTCGACTACGAGTACGTGCGTCTGGCTTAAGGTGGCGCGCCCGAATCGGCGCTCGCGTTCCGATTGTTATTGCGCGGCGATGCGGACGCGGTCGCGGAAATGCAGCCGTGCCCTCAGCTCCGGAGTGACGTGAATGACCCCGGCAGAATCGACGAGCATCGCGCGCGAAATACCCATGCGCGCGGCGGCTTCTCGCCATCCGTTTCGGCCCTCGATGAAGATCGGCTTGGACGCGGCGTCGGATAGCTCCCCCGCGTTTGCTCCGCCTGCCACGAGCACGGTGACCGATTCGACTCCGGCTACGGGATAACCGGTGCGCGGATCGATGATGTGCGAGTAGCGCTTGCCGTCGATTTCATAGAATCGCCGATAATCTCCCGACGTTCCCACCGCGTCGCCGTCGTTCAGCTCGAGAGCGGCGAGCAGACCCGCGCCACGCGGTGCGTCCAATGCCACCCGCCAAGGCCGGCCGCCGTGGCGGCCGAGCGCCATGGCGTTACCGCCGACGTTGACGAGCGCGTTCAAGATCCCCGCGGCGCGGAGGATCTCCGCGGCACGATCGAGCGCGTAACCTTTCGCGTAGCCGCCGAAATCGAGCTGCACCGAGGGATTGGCGCTGGTTACCTCGCCGCCATGGACGCTGAGGTCGGCCATGCGCGGACGCGCAGCGACGAGTCGCGCAATGTCTCGCGCGTCCGGCACGGGCCCGCCGGGGTTGTCGCGGTGGAAGCTCCACAGCCCCACGAGCTTCCCTATGGCGGGATTGAACAGATCGCCGGACTTCGCCGCCAGGTTCTGCGACTGGCGGATGAGAGCGGCGATCTCCGGAGTGGTGTGAATGTTCGTCCCCCCGCGCGCGATCGCCCGGTTTAGCGCGACCAGGTCACCCGACTTCCATGCGTGCAATTCGCGATGTATGCGATCGAATTCGCCGAAGACGCGTCCGACCACGGCCTGTGCGCGCGCCTCGTCGGCATCGCGCACGGTGATCTGCACGATCGTGCCAAAGACGTATGAGCTCGCCCGATATTCGTCCGCTCGCGCATCCGCGAGCGCAAGCAGCGCCAGAAGCGCCAGCGCGAACCGGCCTCGTCCCGCGATCAATGCTTCTCCCGACGCCGGTGCCTGGGCTTGAGAAACAGCCACGCTCCGCTCAGGGAAATGACGGCAAGGAACACCGCCAGGAGATCGACCGCGAGCGGTCCATACCGACCCGCGAATCGCCCGCTGTGCAAATCGAGCAGCAACTGCTGTACGGGAATCCCGGGCTCCAGCATCTCCGCGTATCTTTCGCGTTCTGCTGCGGATAGCTCGGCCGGCGCGGACCAGGCGATCGCGTCGCGCGGTGCGGGTTGCCAGGAGAGCGCGTCGCTGGTTTCGAACGTTCCGGCCGCGGTGCGCAGCACGAGCTGCTGCGCACCCGACCCGACCGCCTGCACGGGGACTCCCGGCAGCGCGCTCCTCTCGAGTCGGTCGACGAGCGCGCCGTCCTTTCCGTAGATATAGAGCGAGGCGCTGCTCGCCACCACCACCATCCCGGGAAGTTCGACCAGGCCGACCGGCTGGGGAAACTTCTCCCCCGAGATGCGGCCGTCGAGCAGCCAGCGACCATTCGCCGCGATCAGGTCATGGCCACCCGAGCGGAACGCGTGACGCGGAGACTCGGGCGCGAGACCGTACCAGCGTGCGAGCCAGGCCGCGTGCACGTATCGCTTGTCCAGGCCGAGGTCGGTGGCGTGATTCAGGACCACGCCCGTCACTGCGAGGAGAATAAAGAAGACCACCGCCGTGAAGCCGATGCGCGCGTGCCAGCGGCGCAGGAAGAGAAGCAGAAGGAGTTTCGGGGACACGCCCTATCCGCGGCTCGTCCGGTCGAAGAAGAGCGCGAGCCGCGTCATGCGTTCCATCGCGCCGACAGAAAGGGTCGCACCGACGATCCCGTCGATATCACGGTCCAGTCGATTGCCCTGCGCAAGCCTAGCGTCCTTGAACTGCTTCAGGAACGAGGTCTGGCGAATCTCCTGCCCCCGGCTTTCGCGATACACGAGCACCCGTACGTGATCGATACGTCCATTCACGACGACGAAGCCCGCGGTGATCAGCTCCTCCTTGCCTGTCTCCTCGAGGATCCATACGCTCTTCGCGCCCTCGCTCCAATAGCGCTGTCTCAGTTGCGCCGGAGGATGGCCCAATATAGCGGCCGCCTGCGATTGCAGGTCTCGGGTCAACCAGAGAACCTTGGGCGCCGGTATGGAGCCGAACACCTCAGCCACGAACGTACCCGGATCCTGGTAGACCTCGCCGCGGACCGTAATCGCGACCAGCGACAGGGCCAGCGCTGCAAACAAGCGGTACGCGGCGTAGGTCATCAGAACATGAAACCGGCGCCGATATCGAAGCGGTTTTGCGTTTTGTCGGTGGCGTACCACTGCGCATCCGCCTTCAGCACCACCTGCGGATGAACCCAGAAATTGACTCCGGCGATCTTGATGCGCTCATGGTTGTTGGGGTTCTGTAGGAGACCGTTCGCCGGATCTTCCGCCTGGTCGATGTCGAGTCTCTCGTAGCGGACAAACGGCGCCACGTCGAAGTTGCCGCGCTTATACACGTGGTACGCAGCCTGCGCGTACCAGCCCTTCATCGATTTCGGTGCCGCAAAGGGAGTCACGCTGGGGTCGAGCACATTCGCTGCAACGGATGCTGCAGTAACCTTATCGGCATCACCGAGCGTGCCTGCCGCGTACAGAGCCTGCAGATCGAGGCCCGCCACGCGGTATTGGGCGTGGACGTCCCACATGGTGAAGCGCGCCGCCACGCCCTGCAGCGCCGGGTTCGACGCTCCATTCTGGCCGGTATTGCCGCCGAAGACGCCGCCGCCGACCAGCAGGCCCGGGCGCCGATAGTTGAGCGCACCGTACACGGCGAGGTCGTGCGCATTCGCGAGTTGCCCTTCCTGGTGAGCGGTGCGGATCCCCATGGTCGGGTCGTCGAGCTTGCCCGAGTCGAAACCGGTCGTGACGCCTACGTCGTACCTGAAGCCGTCGCCGAAAATCCCGTGCGTGCCCACGCCGAGCTCGCGCCAGGTGGTCGGAATGATGCGGGTCTCCACCTGATTGCGCTGCACGCCGTAGTAGGTCGGCGGTTCGTGGGTTTCGTTGAGGATGCCGATCGGGATGAGGAACAGACCGCCTTTGAAATTCACCGAGTCGTTCAACTTGTAGTTCACCCAGGCCTGCTCGATTTCCGCTTCGCCCCCGTCGTCCTTGCTGACGACCGCGTGCTCGAACTCGACTTCCGAATGGATGGTGAGGCGCTCGTCGAAGCGATGGTTGAAGCCGAATACGAAGCGCTGCAGGTCTGCGGTGGCGTTGCCGCTCTCGCGAAATTTGCTGTACCCCACTTCGCCATAGCCGATGACGTTGGTGCCGCCGTTGGCGAGTCCGGAGCTGCGGTCGAGCATCGAGCCATAGTCCAGCGAATATGACGAAGCCTGTTGCGCCGACACCGGCTTTCTCGCCTGCTGCGCCTTCAGTTCGTCGATTTCCTGCTGCAGGATCTGGAGCTTCTCGTCGACGGTCTGGCCCGATACGGGTGCTGCCGCGAACGCCGCGGCCCATGCCAGTGCTGCGGTGGATTTCTTCATGACGTCTCCTTGCTGAGTTGAACGAGCGGATGGGGCATGGCTGGCTAACTCAGCGGGACGCTGACTGGCTGGCTACTTTAAGTTATATAAATTAAATAGATATTATGTATATCTAATGTAAAACATGAGAGTCGTATCGGCCTGCGAGTCTCACTTGACTGCAGAGTGAATATAAATGAGAATGGTTCGCATTACAAGGTTTTCAACGGGATTTTCGATGTACGTTTGCATCTGCCACGGCGTGACCGACCGCGATATCCAGGAAGCCGCATCGCGCGGCGTGCGTACGCTGAAGGATCTGCGCCGCGAGCTCGGCGTCGCTTCCGATTGCGGCAAGTGCGCCAGCTGCGCCCGCGAAGTGCTGTGTGAAGCGCGGGGCGAGGCGACGCACTCCCCGCGGCTGCAACCGGCCTGATTCTCAGTCTCGCTCTCAATCTCGTCTCGCCTCCCCGAATCGCGCGTGTCGTCTTGAAGTGCGTGCGTGGTATTCTCGAACGTCACGCACCAGGAGCCACGCATGAAAGGCGACAAGAAAGTCATCGAGCATCTCAACAAGGTGCTGACGAACGAGCTCACCTCGATCAACCAGTACTTTCTGCATTCGCGCATGTTCGAGAACTGGGGCCTGAAGAGGCTCGCAGAGCACGAACATCACGAGTCGATCGACGAGATGAAGCACGCGGACAAGCTGATCAAGCGCATCCTGTTCCTCGAAGGTCTCCCGAATCTGCAGAACCTGAACAAGCTCCTCGTCGGCGAAAGCGTAGAAGAGGCGTTGAAGTGCGATTTGAAGCTGGAAATGCACGCGCACCCGACGCTGAAAACGGCGATCGCGTACTGCGAGGAGTCGGGCGACTACATTTCCCGCGAGCTGTTTGAGGAAATCCTGGAGAGCGAGGAAGAGCACATCGACTGGCTCGAGGTCCAGCTCGACCTCATCGCCAGGATCAGCATCCAGAACTACATGCAGTCACAGATCGGCGAAAGTCCGGCGTCCTGATTCGCTGGCGCCCCCGAGATGCCGGACTGGCCGGCTAGGGCGCGTCGCGTCTAGGACCGCGCGTCTTTGAGCGTTGCGGGCTTCGTTTGCGCGGCGCTCCCATGGAACAAGAGCGACCAGCCGAGCCACAGTCCGGGCAACAGCACCAGAGCGTAGGTGAGCATCGCGCCGTACTCGCCCTCCGGTCCGTAGGGTTCGGTGGCGATGTGCCAATACGAGTTATCGATCGGCAGCACGTTCGCTTCGGTGGCTTCGTGGAACGCGTAGATGCACAGCTGAATCGCGAAGAGAACCAGGAATATCGAAGTTACCTGGAAGAAAAGCCCGAGATTGATCCGGTGTCCGTACCGTGACCACGCCCAGGCAAGCGCTCCGGCAAGCGCGATGCCGCAGAGCGCGCCCCAGAAAAGCGAAATCGATTCGGCTTGCCGGGCGAGCGTCGCCGCGATGAATGCCATCTCCATTCCCTCGCGCGTGATCATCAGCAACACCAAAAGGAACACTCCGGCCCACGCAGCCCCTCCGGCCGATTGCGCAGCCGCCTCAAGCCGCGCACCCATTTCCCCGCGCAGCTGCTTCGCGTGCTTGAGCATGTAGACAACCATGGACAGGACGAATGCCGCCGCCACCAGGGCGAGCACCGCTTCCCAGATCGGCTGGACCGCCACTTCGGCGAGAAACACCCCCAACACGAGCGACAGCAGGATCGCGACACCAGTGCCCCACCACACGGCGGGCAGCAGCGCCGCACGGCCGGTCTTCGTCAAATAGGCCGCGGCGATCGCGACGATCAGGAAGGCTTCGATGCCCTCGCGCAGCGTGAAAACCAGCATCTGCAGCATGTCAGTTCACCTCTCTGGATCAGGCGGTGAGGATCAGCTTGCCGCTTTGGGTCAGCCGCAGGCGATACTCGCGCCCGTTGTGCTCTATGAGCAACTCCCCTCGCTCTCCGAGCAATCGCTGGCTAACGACCCGACCGCCGGGTGGAGACAGACGCTCACCCTCTTGATTTTCCGTAGGGTTTTTCTCTGAGGCCAAGCTCATATTTAAATGATAACGGTTCTCATTACCGTATGTCAACCTCGCTTGTTGGCACCGCGCGTAGAATCGTTCACACCTCTTTGCGACTCATGAAAACCACCCGTTTCGTTCTGCTGCTCGCCGCCCTGCTGTGCGGCCCGGCGCTGCCGCAGATTCCGGCGCAACGCAGTTCGCTCCCGGCGGACGAGCCTTCTCCTGCACGATTGCTCGCTGACCTGAGTCACGGAGGCTATGTGCTCTACTTCAGGCACGCGGCGACCGACTTCAGCCAGAACGACGAGAAGATGACGAGCTACGAAGACTGCGCCGGCCAGCGCAACCTCATCGATCGGGGCCGCGCGGAGGCACGGGCCGCGAGTGCGACGATTCGCGAGCTCAAGATCCCGATCCAGCGCGTTCTCGCGAGCCCGTTCTGCCGCACCGTGGAGACCGCGCAGTTGCTCTTCGGAAAGGTGGAGAAGATGCAGGAAGTACGCGGCGGACCGGCCACGCCGCCGGAGTCGGAGCGCTACGCGCCGCTGCGCAAGATTCTCGCCACGCCGGTGGCTCCCGGCGGCAATCTCGTGGTGGTGAGCCACGGCAATCCGTTCTACAGCGTCGCCGGGCCGCCCTACCTCGCGGAGGGCGAAGCCGCCGTCGTGGCCCCGCTGGACACCGACTTCCGAATTGTCGCGAGGGTGCGGATCGACGCCTGGGAGGCGTTTAAGAGCGTTGCGCCGAAGTAGCCCGCGGCGGGCGGCATGTGCTATCCGGCTAGTACGATGAGCCCTGCGCGTAGTTCTCGAAGCGCGTGTACTCCCCGAGGAACGTGAGCTTCACCGTGCCGATTGGGCCGTTACGCTGCTTCAGGATGATGATCTCGGCGATGCCCTTGTCCGGCGTGTCGGGCGTGTAGACCTCCTCGCGGTAGATCGCGAGGATCAGGTCGGCATCCTGCTCGATCGCGCCCGACTCGCGCAGGTCCGACATGATCGGACGCTTCGGACCGGTACGCTGCTCCACCGCGCGCGAGAGCTGCGATAGCGCCACGACCGGGACCTTGAGCTCCTTGGCGAGCGATTTGAGCGAACGCGAAATCTCGGAAATTTCCGTGGCTCGGTTCTCGCCTTCGCTCGTCGCCTGCATCAACTGAATATAGTCGACGATGATCAGACCCAGAGATCCGTATTGGCGGTGGAGGCGTCGCGCCCGCGCGCGCAGCTCGAGCGCATTCAGCGCGCCCGATTCGTCGACGAGAATCGGCGCATCGTGCAGCTTGCCCACCGCATTGGTGAGCCGGTTCCAGTCGTCGTCGGACAGCCTGCCCGTGCGCAGCTTGTGCTGGTCGAGCCGCCCGATCGAGCCGAGCAGGCGCATCGCGAGCTGGCTACCCGACATTTCCATGCTGAACACCGCCACCGGGAGCTTGTTGTCCACCGCGACGTGCTCGGCTATGTTGAGCGCGAGCGCGGTCTTTCCCATCGACGGGCGGCCAGCGATGATGATGAGGTCCCCCGGCTGCAATCCCGAAGTGTCCCGGTCGAGGTCACGGTAGCCGGTCGGGATGCCGGTGATGTCCGAGGGGTTGTCCTTGTGATACAGCAGATCGATACGCTCCATCACCTGCGTAAGCAGCGGCTGGATCTCCATGAAACCCTGGCGGGTCTTCGCGCCGGACTCGGCGATTTGGAAAATCTTGGACTCTGCCTCGTCGAGCAGCTGCCCGACCTCCTTGCCCATGCGGTTCAGGGCGCCGTCGGCGATGTCCGTGGAGACCTCGATGAGCTTCCGCAGGACCGCGCATTCCCGCACGATCTCGGCGTAACGCCTGACGTTGTGCGCGGAGGGCGTGTTGGAAGCGAGGGCGGCGAGATAGGTGATGCCTCCGGTCTTGTCCTTGTCCTCGCTCGCCTTGATCGCCTCGTCCACGGTGACCACGTCCGCGGGCTTGCCGCGCTCGACCAAGCGCGAGATCTGGCGAAAGATGCGGCGATGGTCGTCTCGGTAGAAGTCGGAGTCGGCAAGCACGTCCCCGACCTTGTCGAAGGCGGCGTTGTCGATCAGCAGCCCTCCCAGCACGGACTGCTCCGCGTCGATCGAGTGCGGTGGCAGCTTGAGGTTCAGCAGCTGGGAATCAGGGACGTTTTGCGGTGCAAGCTGGGCCATGAAGCTCCCTGGAATTCCTCAGTGACACGAAACTGTACAATGTCCCCGCCCCCGGGACAATAAGGTTATGTACCTTTTTTGATTAGCGGAAATAAGAAGAGCCGCACGAATGCGGCTCTCTGTTCTATCAAGACCTTGCTTGCTATTGCTCCGCTGTCTCTCCGAGCACCGAAACCTTGATGTGCACCAGGACGTCCGCGTGCAGGGCGACCGACACCTCGTGGTCGCCGACCGTTTTGAGCGGTCCTTGCGGCAGGCGGATCATCGCGCGCTCGACCTCGAAGCCCTGGGCCTTGAGCGCCTCGACGATGTCGACGTTGGTCACCGAGCCGAACAGGCGCCCGTCGACCCCTGCTTTCTGAGTAACCTGCACCATCAGGCCATCGAGCTTGGTGCCCTTCTCCTGTGCCGTCGACAGGGACTGGGACTGGGCCTGCTCGAGCACCGCGCGCCGCTTCTCGAACTCGGCGAGGCTTTCGGGGGTCGCCCGCGTCGCCTTGCCCTGCGGCAGCAGATAGTTGCGCGCGTAGCCGTCCTTCACCTTGACCACGTCGCCGAGGCCGCCGAGGTTGACCACCTTCTCGAGGAGTATCACTTGCATGAAGGATCTCCTAGTGAAGGTCCGTATACGGCAACAGGGCGAGGTAGCGCGAGCGCTTGACCGCGGCCGACAGCTGACGCTGATAGTGAGTACGCGTGCCCGTGATCCGCGCCGGAATGATCTTGCCGTTCTCGCCGATGAAGTCCTTCAGCAGGTCGACGTCCTTATAGTCGATCCACTCGATCTTCTCCGCCGTAAAGCGGCAGAACTTGCGGCGCTTGAACAGCTGCTTCGCGCCCTTCTGATCGCGCTTACCGTCGCGGCCTTTGCCTTTACCCTTGCCTTTGAATCCGCCTCGACCTCTCGGTGGGGGCATGTCAGTCTCCTTCCTTGAATTCGACTTCCGTCGCGTGCAGCACCACCGAACGGCTGGTGCGGCTTTTCGCGGCCAGAAACCCGGTTACCTTCACATCGCTTCCCAACTTCGCCGCGGCGAGGAGCAACGCTTCGCGCTCGAACGCCACCGCTGCTATCTCACAACTCACCTTGCGCTCAGCCCCGACTTCCATCTGCGTCGAATCGTGCTGGAGCCGGAACTTCACGACCGGCACGCCCCCGGGGGTGTGCCGCAGCGCGTCCAGCTCGATAAGCCTGCCCGAAACCGTGACCCGGTTGGCCTGCGCCAACGCTCAAACTTTCGCCGGCTCCGCGACTTTCGCCGCTTCCACGGGCTTGACCGGCTCCGCGGGCTTGACCGGCTCCGAGCGCGGCGCCTCGCCTGGATTCAGCACCGATTTCGACTTTTCTTCCTTCATCATCGGCGAAGGCGTCGTCCAGGCACGCTCCATCTTGATGATCAAGTGACGCAGGACCGCGTCGTTGAACTTGAAGGAATGCTCGAGCTCTCCGAGCGTCTCCGAGTCGCACTCGATGTTCATGAGCACGTAGTGCGCCTTGTGGACCTTGGCGAGCGGGAAGGCGAGCTGGCGCCGGCCCCAATCCTCGAGCCGGTGGATCTTGCCGTTCTTGGAGGTCACCGTCGCGCGGTAACGCTCGATCATCGCCGGGACCTGCTCGCTCTGGTCCGGGTGGACGATGAAACACACCTCGTAATGTCGCATCACATTCTCCCTATGGATAAAGCCGCCCGCTGGGTCCGCCGTTGCGACGCGACGGAGGTTGGTGCGGCAGGGTTGAAAACAAACGACCGCCGAGGCGGTCGTCGAAGGGGTGAATTCTAACTGAATCAAGGGCTAAGGGGCAAGGCAAAGACGCCGCAGCGGCACCGGGGGGCGCACCGACCTCGCTCGATCCCTTCGGGAGTTAATGCTCTGATTCAAGAGCCAATATGATATACGGGTCAACAGCAACGCCACCGGAGGCTGCATGTGCAGAAGCATCAAGACCCTGTTCAACTTCGAGCCGCCGGCCACCGAGGAGGAAATACGCGCCGCGTCGCTGCAGTTCGTGCGCAAGCTGAGCGGCTTCGCTAGCCCGTCCAAGGCCAATCAGGTCGTGTTCGATCACGCGGTCGAAGAAGTCACCGCGACCGCGCGCGCCCTCATCGGCTCGCTGGTGACCAACGCAGAGCCGCGTGACCGCGAGCTCGAGGCAGCGCGGGCCCGAGCGAGGACGGCGGCGAGATTCGGGACACGGTGAGCATGGCGGCGGGATATTCCGGAAAACCGCTCGCGAAGAAGCTCGGAATCGTCGAGAACGGCGGGATTTTCCTCTCGGATGCGCCGAAGAACTATCTCAAGCTCATCGCGCCCGTCCCAAAGGGCGTGCGGGTCGTGAAGAAAATCGACGGCGCGACGGACATCGTCCATGTTTTCGCAACCGAACGCGCGCGGCTCGCCGCGGTGCTGCGCTCCTCGCTCGCGAAGATTCGGTCCGACGCGGCAATCTGGGTATCGTGGCCGAAGAAATCATCCAAGGTACCCACCGAGATCAGTGAAGACACGATCAGGGAGGTCGCTTTGCCGATGGGGCTGGTCGACATCAAGGTGTGCGCGATCGACGACGTATGGTCCGGATTGAAGCTGGTCGTGCGCAAGGAAAATCGGAAGTGAGGCCCGCGCCGTGAAACGCAGCAAGGACCGGATCCTGACTACGCATGCGGGAAGCCTGCCGCGGCCCGCGGACCTCCTCGATCTGATCCAGGCAAAGGAGCGCGGCGAGCCTTACGATCGCGACGCCTACACCGCGCGCGTCCGCAGCGCGGTCGCCGGCATCGTCGGCAAGCAGGCGCAACTGGGACTCGACGTCGTCGATGACGGCGAGATGGGCAAGCCCGGCTTCATTCCCTATGTCAACGAGCGCCTCGCCGGCTTCGAAGTCGATCGCGAGCGAAGCGGCAGCCCTTTCGCCGGATCGCGGGAGTTCAAGGCTTTCCCCGAGTTCTACGAATGGTTCGGGCGCACACTGCCGAGCCCCGCGGCATCCCTGCCGCACATGGTGTGCACCGGACCGATCTCCTACAAGGGCCATGCGCAGGTGCAGGCGGACATCGACAACCTCAAGGCGGCGCTCGAGGGGGCGGACGCGGAGGAAGCTTTTCTTCCCGCCATCTCGCCCGCCAGCATCGAGGAATGGCAGAAGAACCGCTACTACAAGACCGACGAGGAATACCTTTACGCGATCGCCGATGCCATGCACGAGGAATACCGCGCCATCGTGGATTCGGGCCTGCTGCTGCAGATCGACGATCCCCGCATCGCGACCTACTACGCGCTCAGTCCCGACCGGAGCCTGAAGGAAATCCGCAAATGGGCCGAGGAGCGCGTCGCGGCGCTCAACCACGCCCTGCGCGGCATCCCGCGCGAGCGCGTACGCTGGCATACCTGCTATGGCATCAACATCGGTCCGCGCGTGCACGATATGGAGCTGAAGGACCTCATCGACATCATCGTCAAGGTGCGCGCGGGTGCCTATTCATTCGAAGCGGCCAATCCCCGCCACGAACACGAGTGGCCCCTGTGGAGAAACGCGAAGCTGCCCGACGGGGTAGTCCTCATCCCCGGCGTCATCACCCAGTCGAACGTGATGGTCGAGCATCCGCAGCTGATCGCCGAGCGCATCGTCCGGTTCGCGGGCGCGGTCGGGCGCGAGAACGTGATCGCGGGCGCAGACTGCGGTTTCGGCACGTTCGCCGGCTCGCAGGAAATCCACGAGAGCGTCGTGTGGGCCAAGTTCAGTGCGATGACCGAGGGTGCGCGCATCGCCTCGGAAAGGTTGTGGAGGAAAAGATCCCGCGCCGCGGCGGCAACACCGAAGGGCGGGCGCCGTTCGCGCAGAAAGCGTCCGGGATCCCGGCGGCGCGCCTAGCGCGCGCGCCTACTCGTCGAGCCCGGGGATTCCCGCCGTGCGCGGCCCGTAGCGTCCATCTTCGCCATCCTCGATCCAGGCGCGCAGCAGGGTATAGGTCACCGCCAACACCATCGGCCCCACGAAAATGCCGATCAGGCCGAAGCCGATGAGGCCGCCGATCACGCCGGCGAAGATGAGGAGCAGCGGCAAATCCGCACCCTTCTTGATCAGGACCGGCCGCAGGAAATTGTCCAAGGTGCCGACGACGACGGTGACAACCAGCAGGAACGTCCCCCACCCAGCCGAGCCCGTCCAGTAGAGCCAGATCACGGCCACGACCATTACCGGCGCCGCGCCGATCTGCGCCACGGCGAGCATGAACATCACCGCGGTGAGAATGGCGGCGAAGGGCACGCGGGCGATCGCCAGTCCGATGCCGCCGATGAGCGCCTGCACCAGTGCCGTGACCACAACGCCGAGTGCCACGCCGCGTATCGCCTGCCCCGACAGCACCACCATGTGCTCGCCGCGGCGGCCCGCCAAGCGCGCGCCGAATCGCCGTGTCCAGACGGCGGCGTGCTCGCCTTCCGCGTAGAGGATCGCGGCGATCACGACGGTCAGCAGGAACTGGACGAACACCACGCCGAAATTGCCGATCTCGGAGGCGAAATGCCGGCTCAGGGTTCCCGCGTAAGGAACGAGTTTGACGACCAGGACGTCCAGCCCTTCGGTCGTCACTTCCTGCCAAAGCTGGGAAACGGAGTCGCCGACGAGAGGCAAGCCCCCAAGCCAGGCGGGCGGCGGCGGCACCTTCAACTCCTCCACTGCCTTCGCCCACCCCGCAATGGTGTTGGCGTTGGCCACGATCGTGCCGATCGCGGCCGACAGCGGCACGATCAGCAGCACCAGGGGAAGGAGCGACATGATGGTCACCGCGATCCAGCGTCGGTTGCCGACGGCCTTCTCGACCTTGAGCATCAGCGGCCAGGTCGCCACGACGATCATGGTCGCCCAGGTCAGCGCTCCCAGAAACGGCCGCAGCACCCAGATCGAGGTGCCGATGAGCCCGCCGAGGAACAGCACGGCGAGCACGGTGAGCGTCAGATCGCGTCGAGTTTCCGGCATGGAATCGGGCCCTGCGTGGATGTTACCCGAGTTTCATCCTCGCACGCCGTCTGAGCGACGCCGGCGCGATTCGAACAGGCACACGCCGCTCGCGACCGAGACGTTGAGGCTCGCGACGCTGCCGCGCATGGGGATGCGTGCGAGCAGGTCGCAGCGCTCGCGCGTCAGCCGCCGCATCCCTTCGCCTTCGGCGCCGAGCACCCAGGCGACCGATTCCGGCAGATCAACCTCGTAGAGCGTCTTCCCGGCCTGCTCTTCAGCGCCGATGATCCAGATGCTGCGCTCCTTGAGGTCGTCCAGCGTGCGCGCGAGATTGGTCACCATGTAGTAAGGCATCGACTCGGCGGCACCGCTCGCGACTTTGGACACGACGGCGCCGATGCCGGCCGCGCGATCCTTGGGAGCGATCACCGCGTGCGCGCCCGCCGCGTCCGCGACCCGCAGGCAGGCGCCGAGATTGTGCGGATCGGTGACGCCGTCGAGAACGAGAAGGAGAGGCGGTTCCTTCAGCGAGTCGAGCAAGTCCTCCAGGCTCTCGCGCGAGGGCTTGTCGAACACTATGGCGACGACGCCCTGGTGGCGGCCGCCCCCGTAGAAGCCGTCGAGGCGTTTGGTCGGAACGCGCATCAGCGCGACGCCAGCCCTCTCGGCGGCGAGCACGAGGTCTTTCGCGCGCGCGTCTTTGCGGTTCTCGTCGAGGTAGAGCTCGACCACCGATGCGGCGTCGGCGCGCAGCCGCGCGAGCACCGCGTGAAACCCGAACACCGCCCGGGTCGGCTTCATCTCCGGCTCTATCTTCTCGAGCGCCGCCGCAGGGTCTTGACGTGGCGCGGGCCGCTCGCCGAGTCTCCGGCGAGCAGGAAATCGATGCGGCTCGTCTCCAGGTCGACGCGCGCGATCTTCACTCTCACCCGGTCGGCCAAGCGGAACTGCTTGCGGGTGCGGTCGCCGACCAGCTGGTGGCGCGTGGCGTCGAATTGAAAGTAATCCTGGCCCAGCTCCGAAATATGAACCAGCCCTTCGACATAGAAATCGTCGAGTGCGACGAAAATGCCGAACCCCGTCACGGCCGAGACCGAGCCCTCGAACTCCTCGCCGACGCGGTCGCGCATGTAGTAGCACTTGAGCCAGGACGCGACCTCGCGCGTCGCCTCGTCGGCGCGGCGCTCGGTCTGCGAGCAGTGCGCTCCGAGGTCGGCCCAGTTGCCGGGCTTGTAGCGGCTTCCAGCGAGCACCGCCTTGATCGAGCGATGGATGAGCAGATCGGGATAGCGCCGGATCGGCGAGGTGAAATGCGTGTAATGCTCGTACGCGAGGCCGAAGTGGCCGACGTTCTCAGGGCTGTACTGCGCCTGCTGCAGCGAGCGCAGCAGCACGGTCTGCAGCAGCTGAACGTCGGGCCGCTTGCGCACCGTCTCGAGGAGCTTGGCGTAGTGCTTCGCCGTCGGCTTGTCGCCCCCGGCGAGCTGCAGGCCGAAGCCTTTCAGGAACTCGCGCAGGGCCTTCAGCTTCACCGGGGTCGGGCCCTCGTGAACGCGGTACAGGGCGGGATGCTCGCGCGAGGACAGAAAGTCCGAGGAACAGACGTTGGCCGCGAGCATGCATTCCTCGATGATGCGGTGGGCGTCGTTGCGCTCGACGCGATCGATGCGCAGCAGCCGGTTGCCCTCATCGAAGATGAACTGGGTCTCGATCGTCTCGAAGTCGATCGCGCCGCGCTCCTCGCGCGCCTTGAGCAAGGCCCGGAACAGCTGATCGAGGAGCTGCAGCCGCGGCAGCAGGCCCTCGAGGGCGCGCGACGCCTCGCCCTGCGGGTTCTTGAGCGCCGCGGCGACGACCGTATACGTGAGCCGCGCCCGCGAGCGCATCACCGCCGGGTAGAAGCGGTACTTGCCGATCTCACCCTTCGGGCCGATCGCCATGTCGCAGGCCATGCACAGGCGCTCGACGTCCGGGTTGAGCGAGCACAGGCCGTTCGACAGCCGCTCGGGCAGCATCGGGATGACTCGACGGGGGAAATAGACCGAGTTGCCGCGCTCGCGCGCCTCGGTGTCGAGGGCGTCGCCGTCGCGCACGTAGTGGCTCACGTCGGCGATGGCGACGATCAGGCGGAAGCCTTCGCGCGTCTTCTCGCAGTACACCGCGTCGTCGAAGTCCCTGGCGGTCTCGCCGTCGATGGTGACGAGCTCGAGCGGGCGCAGGTCCTCGCGGCCGCCGAGATCGCCCCCGCGCGGAGTTTCGGGGTATTTCGCGGCGAGCTGCTCGGCGGCCGCGGAGAACTTGAAGGGCAGATCGTGCTTCCTGAGCGCGATCTCGATCTCGATCCCGGGGTCGGCCGCCTCGCCCAGCACCTCGACGATGCGGCCGACCGGCTCGGTGCGGCCGTCGGGCTGCACGGTGAGCTCGGCGACCACCACCTGCCCCGCGCGAGCCCCGCCGACATCCTCCGCCGCGACGTGGATGTTCTGGCTGATGCGCCGCTCGGAGGGCTGAACGAAGAGAATTCCGTGCTCGCGGTTGAGCCGCCCGACGACGCGGGTGTTGACCCGCTCGATCACCTCGACGATCTTCGCCTCGGCGCGGCCGCGATGGTCCACACCCGACTCGCGAACCACGACACGGTCGCCGTGCAGCACCTTGCGCATCTCATGCGGGCCGAGGTACAGGTCCTCGCCCTCCTCCGGAACGACGAAGCCGAATCCGTCGGGATGGCCCTCGACGCGGCCGGCGATGAGGTGCAGCTTCTGCGCGACCAGGATCGCGCCCTTGCGGTTGCGCACGATCTGGGCCTCGCGCTCCATCGCCGCGAGGCGGCGTTCGAACGGCTCTCGCTCGTCGGGCTTGATCGCCAGGCGCTGGGCGAGCTCGCCGTCGGTCAACGGCACGCCTGCCTCGGCGAGCGTCTGCAGGATGAACTCACGGCTCGCTATGGGGTTCTCGTAACGCGCAGCCTCTCTCTCTCGGTGAGGGTCGGCCGAACGACTATCGTTCCGTTTTCTCATTGACAAATCGCCGCTTTCCTATAGAATCCGCGCGCGGGCTGAAGACCGGAACTGGCGCGGCCCTTTCGCCGAGGTGGCGGAATTGGTAGACGCACTAGGTTCAGGTCCTAGCGGTGGCAACACTGTGGGGGTTCGAGTCCCTTCCTC
>Ga0137397_10000622_pt1 | contig 24402 bp, 22 predicted proteins | sample czorhiz116metaG_FD_106658 | JGI IMG/M metagenome (GOLD analysis project Ga0137397, IMG submission 106658) | Vadose zone soil microbial communities from Angelo Coast Range Reserve, California, USA - czorhiz1.16 metaG | ecosystem: Environmental > Terrestrial > Soil > Vadose zone | place: USA... | reverse complement strand
TTGGGTTGCGGGTTGGAAAATAACCTGCATGCTTTATCCAATATCGGAGAACGCTCTCTGATACCAACCGATGACCGCCCTCTCGGGTTGAACGATCTGCAGACCACGGGGCCACCCGACCAGAATCGCGATAACAAGACCCATAACCGTTGGTCGGAGATTTTGGGCGCAGGTGTCGGGGCGCATTGTTTTAGAAAACGGCCCGTGAGTATCAAAAGGGCGAGAATCTCCGACTGAAGGGCGTCACGGCTGCGAATAGTGGAGGCGGCCAAAGTGAAAAGAACAGCGAACGGAGAGCTCATCGTAGCAGCGACCACAATCCTACGAATCATAGTCACCTCTGCGTTTTCAGATCCGACGGCGTGTTCGGTAAATCCAGGGTCTCGGTCACCGTGGTTCGCTAGCGGGGCTGGCGAGTTTTCAGATATTGGGATGGTGTCACGATCAGAATTCCTTCGATTGTCTTGCCGAAATAAGGCCCGAAGTGCCGAAGGTCGCCGGTGATGAGATGTGTTGTCCGCGCGTCCATCGCGGCAAGCAATATCGGCCGATCTTTTTCTGGCAATGAGATACCTGCAGGCATTTGACGCGCGGTTGAGTCAAAAAGTTGAATCTTTCGAGCCAATCTCGCAAGCCTGCCCCTTTGAGCGTCGTCAGATAGGTTGATTCTAGCCTCTGCTAGCGCATAGTGCGAGGAGCATAGCATCACGTTCTTCAAGTTCCAGAAGCGCAGAAGGCCTGCACTTGACCGGTAGGCGGCCGAGAAAAGAACGTTGGCGTCGAGAAAGAGACGATCCATCTATTCGGGCTGTCGGTGCGGGACCACGTCGGGATCTAGGCCGAGTCGTTTCACTTCTTTGCGTGCGCGGCGGTAGTCTTTCTCAGTTGTAGCGGTGGCGAGGAGAAACTCCGCCTTTCGTTCTGCTGTATATCTTTCCACAGGCACAACAACTGCCGGGCGGATCAGGACACCGTCTCCGCAGGGCTCGGTGGTGACGAGCGTGCCTTCCTCAATGCCGTAGCGTTTCCGCAGCTTGGCTGGAACGATAATCGTCCCGCGCTTGCCTACCTTCACCACTTCCATGCAACCCTCCGTACGTCAGTATATCAGAATCTCTGTAATTCAGGCATATACAACAATTTGAACTATTATAGGGTCGCAAGCTAAGCGAGGATTTCGAACTTCTTTGGCAGGAACAATTCACGAACACCCAGATCCCAGAGAGAGAGGACTTGACAGAATACTGCCTCTGTGACAGTCTTCTGCCATGCGATCTCTGGAGACTCTTCAGGAACGCCGTACCGCAGCCACAAGAAACCACATTCTCGACGCTGCGTTTGACCTGTTGACTCTCCATCCAAAACAACCGCTTTCCCACGAATCAGTCGCTGCACGCGCAGGCGCCGGGGCCCGAACAGTCTACCGGTATTTTCCGAGCCAGGCGGAGCTGTTTCAGGCGCTCTGGGAGCGGCTGAGGCAAAAGATTCCCCCAACCTTCCCGTTGCATGAATCAGAGATCGTGGGGCTTGCACCGAAGGTATTCGAACGGTTTGATCGGAACGAGCAAGTCATCAGGGCTTTATTGTCTTCCGCAGCAGGAACGCAGGTTAGAGATCGAGGGGGCCCTGAGGGTCGTGCCGCTTTCGCGAAGAGTCTCGAACGACTGACTTCTGGAATGGACGCTAACACCCGCAAGCGGATTGTTGCGGTGTTTGTCGCGATCTACTCAGCTCCGTTTTGGCAGCTCCTCAGGGATCGAGGCGGATTGAGCGGGCCAGAAGCTCAGGCGGCTGTCACCTGGGCGATGGAAGCACTCTTAGCCAACACACGCAAAAAGAAAGGACGTTAAACAGATGTCTACTCCGACGATTCAACCCGGATTTTCGAGCTTAATAATCGGACCCCAAGAAGGTCGCACTCGGGCTTCCCTGAACGTCGTGGGGGAAGAAGTATTGGTAAAAGCGCGGGGCATGGATACGAATGATCGATTCACTTTCTTTCACGTTACTGCGCCGCCTATGTCTGGCCCGCCGCTGCACGTGCATACTCGGGAGGATGAGTTGTTCTACGTCCTAGAGGGTGAGGTGGTGTTTCAGATTGCGGACCAACGCATCCTCGCGAAGGTGGGTACTACGGTATTTCTCCCGCGCGGGTCGGTACATACATATCAAAACTTTACCGGGCACACTGCCCGGCTGTTGATTATGGTTACTCCCGCCGGCGTCGACCGCCTTTTTGAGGAGATGTCCGCAGACTCGCACGGTACGTCGATGCCGGACCCCGTCTTTCTCGAAAGTATCTTTACTAAATACGGATTAGGGATGATGGGGCCACCCTTAAGTTGATAGATTTGAGGTTATTTGAGGTGACTCACACCTGAACAGATCCATACTCCAGAGGCTGTCTTTCATGTGGCCCAGGAACGTCAGCCAAGAGGGGCCACCGGAGTCCTGGCCCGGCCGGTGGTGATTGGCAAGAATCCTTCGAACCACGTCTTCGTCGATTTGGATGTTGAACGACAAGGCCATGTGTTGGGCGATTAGCGGACAGCCCCAGTTGGGATTACGTTGCTTCATTTCGACGACCGCATGAATAAGTTCTGCCCTCGGGCCCTTCGGGCCGGGCTTCCGAAGGCGCTTCGGTGAGAACAAGGCGCGGTACTTTTGCTTGCTCAAGGCTTTGTGAAAGGCTAGCAGTGTCGAAGGCTTCAGTACAATTGCGGAACGGAGCAGACGAGTTGGACGCACCAAGCCGCCATCCAGCCGGCAAGAATACGGTCCCACGCGCAGAGGTTGGGGGATCGCTGCCGGGAGCGATTCAGGAGCAGGAGTTGGTGTTTGAGGAGAAACGACTCCGCAACGATAGAACGGACACCGCCAGGTCCGAGCAGGCGGACCAGGGTAGCAAGGGAATGGATGAAAAGAACTACCAGATGGCGCATCGAAGAATGGTAGCAGGGCGGGGAATCCTGAGGAATCGTGGGTGAAATAACAACTCGCCAGCCACACCTTCTGCGATGAGAGCGCGTGCCACCGCGACACCGGAGGCCAGCAACTCCAGTTGGACCGAAAGCGTTGAGCGAAGAGCTTCCGGCGAGTCGAGCTCCAGGACATTTTCTCCCAGAGCTTCGCTCACCTCATCGAGTGTCTGCGCGAGGGACGAATGATCCGGCAGGGCGTGCAGCATGCCTGGAACTTGCGACCTTTGTCCGGGAAACAAAAACGCTACACTCATAACAACCTCGGTCTTATTACCCACCCGCGAAGACAGGTTCAGATGCATGTACATCGCCGCAGTCGGACGCATGTGAAGCGACACGGTACCTGCCATTGCAAGCTTTTCTAACTTTTCTAGTGGACGTGCGATGCAGCTTCTTCGATGACAGCTGCAACCTCTTTCGGCCTGGAGATGTAGACCGAGTGGCTGGCGCCCGGGACTTCGACCTTGTGGCTATTTGCTCGCGTGGCATACCAGCGTTCGAGGTCGGGGTTGATGGTTCTGTCTGCTCCCGCGACCAACATCCAGCTTGGTTTGCTTCTCCATGCCGCGGTGGTGATGACTGCTTTGAAATTGTCAGCGTAATTGAGTACCTGCGACCGCGCCATGAAGGCGGCCCGCTCGGCAGACAGATCGGCTGCGAAGTACTCATGAAACTGCGTGGCGTCGAGGTAAGTGAAACCGTCTGCCGTCTTCTTTATTGCGCCAGACTTGCTGAGGTCACTCGGGAAGCGCTTTCCGTCGTCAGCCTCATTCTCTCCAGCATCGGGCATGTGGGCCGCGATGTACACCAATCCGGCGACGGACGGATCCGTTCCTGCTTCCGTAATTACGGCTCCCCCATAGCTGTGAGCAACAAGAATGCACGGTCCATCCAGCAGAGCAAGGGCGTGCTTCGTGGCAGCCACGTCGTCCTTAAACGAGGTTTCCGGCTCCTGGACGATGCTGACGTTGTAGCCATCCTTCACAAGGATGTCGTAAACGCCTTTCCAGCCGGAACCATCCGCCCAGGCGCCGTGAACCAGGACAATATTCCGAACGTGATGCTCTTGGTCCTGCGCTGAGAGCGCACCGGAGGTCAACGGCAATAACAGGATACAGAGGGACTGAGACACTCCTCTCACGAAGCTTATAGATTTCATTGGATTACTCATTTTGTTGCTCCTTTTTTCGAAGTTGATTTGCACATCGGTACGACAACACTCGTTTTTAGCTCCAGACTTCTCTGGTTGGGAGAATTAAGTCTAAAGCTGTGAAAGTTGGAATCTAGGCTCCTGAGTTCAGCACCCCATGGATCCCTCCCGAGCATAATTCCGCTCGGTGCACGCAGGAGGATCATCGCGGGACTCTGGCTAGCGAACTCCGTCAGAGAAGCCACACATAGGCGTCTCCGCGCGAATATCAACGGCTGCAGGAAGATTCATCGCGTGATCGCAGAGGGACTCTGCTTCATCAGCCGTCATGCGCCTTTCCGCATAGATGACAATATCCAGATCGCTTCCGGCTTTACCACAGGCCTGCCGGTCGCAAGCTCGGAGCCAACGCTGCCTCCCGGGCCCCATTCTCGACGTAGCGTCCTACGAGCACGGCGAGGTTGTGAACCTGCGCATCACGCGTGTTCCGGCGCGGCCGCGACAAATTTCTCCTCGGGAAATTCGCCGCATCCGACAGGCGCTCAACGCCAGTCAGCCGCTTTTTGCTAACTACTTGAACGTAAGCCCGAACGCGGTGCGCAGCTGGGAGCAAGGCACGCGTCGTCCGCGGCAGGCCGCGCTGAAACTTTTGACGATCGCTAGGAAAAACCCTAAAGCCCAGCTGGTGGCGTGAGTGCAGTCACATTTCGTGCCAGCTCAAGTTGGAGTAACCCGTAAACCGAGACAGCTTTTAGTACACTGGATGCGACGCGCCTGTCCGCGCAATTACTTCTGTATTGCCTCACTGTCCAATTCCGTAGCATGCTTCCATTCGGAAAACAACAGGGCCGCGAGAAGGGAAAGACCCAACGGGAATGCCGGGGGCTTTGCCCAAATCTGGAATGCCTTGCGTGAATCAGGTTCCGTCTTGGCCGATAGTACTTGTGTCCCTAATCACCACAATCGGCGCTTTCTATTCAACGGCAGCGATGATTTTTTTTACCAAACTGATTGGACCGCAAGACGGGGCTGCTTTCAGCTCAGTTTGAACATTGCACGATGTGGCGGCCCGAAGGCACGCGGGGCAGAGACAACCTTCGCACTGAATAGACATGCGCAGACGCGGGAAGTCAAAACACCAACAATCCCCATCGGGGTAGCAGACCATTGGCGCTCCACATTGGGCACAATGAACTTCCATCAGCGCACCTAGCCTTTCAGCGGATTTAAGTTGTCAATCCCGTCGGAATTAAACACATGGTCGCCTACCAGGTTTTAAATCAGGAATCAGTTCTCATTCTGGGTCAGCTTTGCCCGATAGAGCGCCGGCAGGCCAAAGGCTCGACCGCAGTCACTGGCGAACAAAATGGTTCTGGAGTCTAATTCCCACGCCGGAGAGGAGTTATTGCAATTGCCGCCCGTCAAGCGCCTCTCTCTGGCTCTTGAAAGATCACGGAGCCAGATTTGCGTCGGGCCATCCAGGGCAGACTCATACGCTATCCAATGCCCGTCGGGAGAAACAACAGATGCAATAGAGTCTCCTGGAACCGGCATTGCTACAGGCGTAGCTTTCCCGGTGCCCGGTTCGAACTGCATCATGGTCGAAGTCCGACTTGCCACCAACTCGAAGTAGATAGATTCGCCATCGGGTGCACTTCTGGGGTGCAGCGCGTGTCCACCGAATGACAGCTCTTCGTTTCGATTATCGTGCAGCCACCGAAGCACGTATCGGTCATCCCCCATCGACTGGTAAAAGATCCCAGCCCGCGAGACCGCCGGAAATGAAGAGAATACTGCTTTCCCTTGCCCGACTACTCGTTCAAATCGCTGCCCGGGTTCGTTCATGTAGCTGAGCATATGGCGTTTGGTATCGATGAATGCCGCCGCGACAGCAAACAGCAAGACTGCAAACGCCAAGCGGTGCGGCACTTGCCGTAAGTGTGGCCACCCAACCGCAACAAATAAGGCGAACAAGATCCACACCTTGGGAAACAGCCACACTGGATGGAGAGGCAATGTGAGGAGCACATAGGAGACCACTAGAAAGACACTTTGCCGTGGTCCAGACTCCTCCAACAGCAAGAGTAAGGGGAGCAAGAGAAGGATGAACGTATACGAAGCGATACTGGTGGAAAGGAGGAGCACGGCAATCATGAACCATGCAAAATCGTGCTTTTTCGTAGCGCCTCGCCTACTCGTACCCAGGAAGAGAAAAACAACAATTGCCAGTGAAATCAGACTTCGCAAAAAGAAGAATGCCCATGGAGCTTCGTAAAGGGGATTAGGATTGAGATCCGGTTCGCTGACAAATAAATGTCTCAACAGAGTGGAATACGTTGGCACGCCTGGAGCGTATGGGTCGATGGATCCCCCTTCGAGTGTGCGAGGAAGAACCTGCGCGGCGTAGTAATGAATGCTTGGAAAGCCAAACAGGGCAATGGCAATGCCTAAAAGAAAGAAGGTCATGAGGATCATTGCGATCAATGCCCTCCATTCGCGCTTGGCGACGAAGTAGAGCAAGAACGGTCCGCCGTATAACTTCAGTGCGAAGGTGATTCCCGTGAGGGCGCCACCCAGCAAGCAATGTTTCCTCTGCAGAAAATAAAAGAGGAGGGTAAGCAGGAGTAGTAGGAAGACGTAATACTGCCCGTAGAGAAACGTTGTGCGCAGGGAAAAATAACCGCAAAACGTCAGGAGCCAGACTTCCTCGATACTAAATCGTGTTATCCGGGACAGCAGCCAGATTGTCACTCCGAGAAAGACCAGGTTGAGTATCAACCAGATTCGCTTCGCCGTCTGTGGAGGAAATCCCGTAAGCATTACGAAAGGCAGCATGGTCAGCGGAGTCTGTGGTGTATAGGCGCCGAGTTGCCGATCGATGCCGACGTAGTTCATTTGCCGCGCAAACCAAGTCCAGTCGTAGTAGGAGCGCAACGGCTGGCCCTGGCGTACCAGGCTTGCCGCGGTGTAATAGTTAGGAAAGTCGGTTTCCAGATGAATCCAACCCGCTCGAAATGGGCCGACCAAGAGAACCAGGAGTGCCACAAACGCAGCCACCCGTTTAGCTGACTGGAGCGGTCGACTGGTGACTGATCGTGCTTGGCTCACTTCTGACCGCTTTTCACGAAGAACATCGGGAGGCCGAGTTGTGGCCTGTGCAGACTTCTTAAGCAGCGGGGCGGGCGGGTGACCCGTAACCCATGCAATCTAACGAACGCTACCAAGACGGCAATGTTCGTAGGCGGCGGTCGGCACTGTTGACCGCGGGCCGGTCGGTCTTCTTAATCTCGCGCGTTCACATTCCAGACGATACTCGACTAAATCAGCGATGGTGACCATCTTGAGCCCATGCTTATGACAGAAACGGATGAGGTCAGGCTTGCGAGCCATCGTGCCGTCGTCGTTCAGAATCTCGCAGATAACGCCGGACGGATTCAAATTCGCAATGCGCGCAAGATCCACTGCCGCTTCTGTGTGCCCTCGTCGTTCGAGGACTCCAGCCGGTAGTGCGCGAAGCGGGAAAACGTGTCCTGGCCGTGCAAAGTCCTCAGGGAGGCTCCGCGCATCGATTGCGGCCCGAATTGTTTCCGAGCGGTCGCGAGCCGAAATTCCTGTCGTTACACCATAGCCCTTCGCATCGATCGAAACGGTGAAACCTGTACCGCCCAAGGCGTCATTTTTCGAAATCATTGAGCCGATTTCGAGTTGATCGAGTCTCTCACCAGTCAGAGCCAGACAGATTAGACCCTTCCCGTGAGTCGCCATGAAATTGATAGCCTCTGGAGTAATCATTTCCGCGGCCACCAGCAAGTCGCCTTCGTTCTCACGATGTTCATCGTCAGCGACAACGACGGCACGGCCTTTCCGCAGTTCCTCAATTACGAGCTCAATGCTCTCGAAGAGGGACCGGCTCCCAACTAGAGGCGGAATGGATTCGGCCTGCGCGCAGCCGAAATTGACTTCACCGTCGCTGGTACATTCGCCTTCGCGACGTCCCAGGCGCAATGTATGTCCCAATTTTTCTTTCTTTGTCCGCAGATAGACAATTGAATGGGGATTCGCTGGAGCCTCGCAAGGGAGTTGCTCGGCGACCTCGATACCACCAAACATCTCCAGCGCGCGAGACTTCTGTGGATTGTTCGAAAGGAGGCGGACCCGGCCAATGCCAAGCTCATGCAAGATCGCGGCGGGCAAGCCGAAGTCCCGGCAATCCGCTGGCAGTCCAAGCGCGTGATTTGCTTCGACGGTATCGAGGCCCGCATCCTGTAAAGAGTACGCTTGCAGTTTGGCCATCAACCCGATACCGCGCCCCTCCTGATGCTCGTAAATCAGGACACCGCATCCTTCGCGAGCGATCGCGCGCATAGCCAGTTCCAACTGGTCTCCACAGTCACAACGTAGCGAGCCAAACACGTCGCCCGTGAGGCATTCGGAGTGGATTCTTAACAGCGGCACTCCTCGAGTGACCTCGCCCATCACTAACGCTAGCGCAGTCTCAATATCGCGAGCACCGCTACAAAATTCCCGTTCGAACCCCAAGGCTTGAAACACTCCCCACCTCGTGGGGAGTTGAGCGCATGCGATTCGCCGAAGCGTCCAGGAATGGGCCATTGGTTTCACGGGTGGAGAGCGCAAATCATGGTTTGTTCGATTTACAACCTGCCCCCGGACGCTGTGAGCGCTGCGCGATCAGCCGGGCAGCGCCAAGGTACTCTCCGCCGGGGAGGGAAAGAAAAAGAAACCGGCGCACTCGCGACCGACAAGAAAGCATGCATGTAGGAGAAAACGGAATTGTCATGGGAACGTCAGGGGAGCGCAAACTATTGTCACCAATTCCCGTTCGTTCACAAAAGTGCTGACTAATACGCATTCTTGTCTGTAAAGCCCCGGATCAGCGTGAGCAGGACGATCAGCAGGTCGAACGTGAGTGTCCAATGGCGGACATAATAAAGGTCATACTCAATGCGCTTCTCGATCGAAGTATCGCCCCGCCAACCGTTCACTTGAGCCCAGCCGGTAATGCCCACCTTTAGATAATGGCGACGATTGTAATTCCCCACAGATTGCATGAATTTCTGAACTAATAAAGGCCGCTCTGGCCTGGGGCCGACAACGCTCATATCTCCCATGAACACGTTAAAAAACTGAGGCAATTCGTCCAGACCGGTTTGGCGGAGGATCCTACCAATTGGAGTGCAGCGCGGATCATTCTTCACTGTCCAGCGCGAATCACTCTGCTCGCGGGGAGAAACTGACATGGTCCTGAATTTATACATGCTGAAGACCTTTCCGTTTAAACCAACGCGCTGTTGAACAAAAATAATGGGTCCCGGCGAACTCAGCCGAATCAACAGCGCGAGGAGAATGAACACAGGAGCTGCGAAAATCAGCACCGCGGCCGAAAAACTCAGGTCAAACGCGCGCTTAAGAACGACATACAACGCGGATTCAGCAGGCGTTGTCTGCAAAGCGAGCATGAGAAGATCACCCAAAGCAAAGAGTCGCTGGCGGCTGTCGACAGGTACTCCCACATCAAGGACCAGTCGCATGGGGACACAGAGAGGCGAAAGTTGTCTGCGGAGCTCAGGCAATTGTCCAAGAAGGTGGGGTGGAATAGCGATGATGACATCATCAATCCCGTTTCCTATGGCCAAGTTTTCGATGTGAGAGAGTTCGTAAAGCTGCCGGTTCTCTACCGTGCAGACCTGGCCGGGGAGTTTTACATGCCCTCTAATAGAGCAAGGGGCAATGGGATCCGACGAAAGGGACTCGGCAACTCGCTCGGCGAATTCATCAGCACCGACAATCAAGACATCGACTCTGGCTCTGTGGCGAGACCCGTCTCCGGCCCACACCCAAGAAAATATCGTCTGCATGAGCAGAGTGAACAGGAAAAGATTCAAGCCGCTCAGCCACATGAATACTCGGGAAAAAGTGGTATCGCGATAAAAGAAAGTGATTGCGAGAACCGCAATGTAGGTGGCAAGACAAGCTTTAAGCGCTCTGCGAAGCTTCCCGTTTGGCGAGAAATGATTCTCAATGGAAGCAAGTTCATAGTGTTCCGCAATTATTGCCCAAAGAAACGTAGTCAAAAGCAGCAGGCCAAAGTAAGGGGAAGGGTCAACATCACTGGTGTAATGCGGGATCAAGTGTGTCGCGAAACGGAAATAGCCAGCCAGGGAAAAAGCGGCGAGCGGCATCAAGTACACGACGATGTTACGAGTGAAATGCGCGCCTCTGAGTCGGCCGAGGATCATGATTCGATGGAGCCGCTATGAAATTCCTCCCATTTTTCGGCGAGGAACAAGCGGAAATGCCGCTCGAAATGCTCGGGCGCAAAACGATCGGCATGCTTTTTGATAAGACTTGGGCAAAATCGGTGTTCAACCTCTTCGAATTTACGGAGTGCTTCAACAAGTGAATCGACGGACTGCGTGGGGAAAAATATGCCGGTCGAGTTCTCGGGAACATCCTGCGAGCCGAGGCGCAAACCCTTGACCGTCTCGGTCACACCACCGCGATCGTAAGCAATCACGGGGCGCCCGAACGAAAGAGCCTCGACGGGAACAATCCCGAAGTCCTCTTCGCCGGGAAATAGCAGCGCTCGACAATGTGCGTATTGTTCCTGCAGGTCCTTGTCCGACAATGCGCCGTAGAAATGAATTGATGGACCTGCAAGCCTTCGTAGACGCCCGTATTGCTGACCCTCACCCACAACGTGCAGCCGTCGGCCAAGCCGATTGCAGACAGCAATAGCCAAATCCATCCGCTTGTAATCTACAAGCTGGCCGACGACTAGGTAGAAGTCTTCTACCCTTTCGGCCAAGTATCCGGCATGGACGTTTACGGGCGGGTAGATAACTGCAGAATTTCTTCGATAATGCTTGCGAATTCTGGAAGCGACGTTGCGAGAATTAGCTACGAAATAATCCACGCGGCCCGCCGAGGCAGCGTCCCACATGCGCAAATAGTGCGTGGCGAGGGTAAAAAAAGGACGCGACCACGAAGCAAAGTTCGCACCATTCCTATATTGATGATAAAAGTCCCAGAGATAACGCATGGGTGAATGGCAATAGCAGATGTGGCATGTCGTTGCTGATGTCAGAACACCCTTGGCAGGGCCTGACTCGGAACTAAGAACAAGGTCGTAAGCGTTCAAGTCAAATTGCTCCAATGCCAGCGGGTAGAGTGGAAGAAGGTGCCTGTGCCAGCGATGACCGCCGGGTAGTTTTTGAAGAAAGGACGTCTTGATCGGGCGTTCGCGCAATGAATCCGGAACAGCTTTGGTATCTACCACTAGAGAAAATAGATCAGCCTGCGGGAACATGGAAGCCATCGCCTCGACGACTCGCTCGCCGCCGCGATGGTTTACAAACCAGTAGTGCACGATGGCAATCCGCGCTTTTTCAAACGAGGAAGTCGGCTTCGCGCGGAGGCGCGCCGCAAGGAATTGGGGCGCCTTCTCGATACTTAGTTTCATTTGGGTTTCAGAGGACATTGCGAAGCCGAAGAATGTATCGGTGATATCCAGTGCGAGGAGTAAGCTCCTGGACGATGTCCATGCCTGCCTGTCGAATACAGGCTTCAATCTCTTCCGGCGATCGGCGAATGCGACGGATACCTCTCCGCCAGAATCGCGGGAGAAGAAAATCAGGCAATCGAGTTTTCAAGCGGTAAAGGAAAGCTTTAGGCCGGGTGTCAAACTGCAGGTAAGCCAGACCTCGTTTATGCAGCAAGACACGAATGGCGTGCAGGTAGTCTTCGATGATAGGAAATTCGGGAATGTGTTGAAATACAAGAAGCGAATAGATGAAGTCACAACTACCTGCGTACTTCGCGGCCCTTCGCAAGAAATCCTCCGGGCCGGAAATAAGAAGGAACGAAGCGTTGTTAATGCTATTGTCTCGCGCGAAAGAGACCGCCCGCTGTACCATCCCGGGTGCAATATCTACTCCCAGTACTTCCTGGAAACGACGGGTGAGAGGAACGACGAGTCGCCCCACACCGCATCCCAACTCCAGGCCAAGAAGAGGCCGCACTTTATACAACTGGAGGAGCGGGAGAAACTCCTCCTGAATCGTGCGAACCCCACTCTGCCAGAACTCGCGTCGGTCCGCTCCCTTCAACGTTGTCAAGATGTAGGTGTATGGATCTTCCTGTGCAAATTCCTCCCATTTTTCGCTGGAGGGCGGCGCTAGCCGTGCCATTGCTCTGACCTCGAAATTGGTGCAAGCGCTGCCAGATAAAAAATCGTCAGTTGTTTGATAACGTCGGTCCATGTGTATCAATTGAGGCCAAGCAGGCGGTTGTAAAGCTCGATATGCTGACGCGCGGACTGCCGCCAAGTGAATTGTTTTGCACGCTGGATCCCTTTGTTTCGGAGAGAGGCTTGTAGCTCGGGGGAGTGCAGTATCCGCTCGATTTGTACTCCAAGCTCCTCTGAGCTGGCCGGGTCAAAATAGATCGCGGCATCACCGGCAACCTCCGGCAGACTTGCGGTGCGAGATGCGATGACCGGAGTGCCGCACGCCATAGCCTCCAGAACTGGAAGCCCGAAACCCTCCACCGTGGAAGGCATCACCAGGAGATCAGCGGCCGCATAAACGCGCGGCAACAGTGATTGGGATACATGAGGAAGGAAAGTCGTGCAGTCCCGAATGCCGAGGCGCACGCACTCATCGACAACTGACCGTTTCCACCGCGCGTCGTCGCCAACGATAAGAAGCGAATGGCGCAGTTTACTATGTTTGCGCAATTGGGCGAACGCGCGGAGCAAGGTCACCACGTTCTTATGTGGTTTCAAATTCCCCACATACAGCAGAAAAGAAGTTTGAATGCCCAAGATTTTGGCTGCATCCCGGGATTCCACAGAAGGAGATTGCGGGGCGAACTCCTCGCTTACGCCACAAGGAATGACCGTGATTTTGGATCCGGGGATGCCCAAGGCCTGCATGATTTCGCTTTTCGAATGGTGGGAAACCGTTACGATGTGATCGGCCTTGCGTGCCACGGCATTGAGCATCGGTCTGGCATAAAAGAAAGTGCCCAGGCTACGGCGATACGCCGATGAGCTGAGATGAATCACGTCCATGATGGAAACGATCATTGGCCCTCGATAAAGAAGCGGCGCATTGAAATGCGGGACGTGTAAGAGGTCGCAATGCCGGGAGGCGCGGGCAATCAGAATTTGCTCGCGAAACGTGTAGATTGGATGGTCGACGACAGTGACTCCGGTGCAAAACTTCCGAACGCTTGCGGAATCCCTCTTTCTTACGATGGCCTGAATTGTGAAACCATTCTCGTGATGGAGAAACTCCTGGAGCAGATTTCTGGTGTACGTGCCAATACCTCCAACAAGCCAACGGGCATCGATTGTGACTGTTTTGGGCATGGGCTTGTCGAAGCCTCTATCGTTCCACTTGGTGACTTGCACTCAATGGCCTCCCGAAGAAGGCCGAAGCTCTAATTCGGTTGCCGCCGGCAGGGGACGAGACGTTAGCAGCAAGAAAGCAGCCAGCATTCCCGCTTCTCGAATAGCAATGGCGGACGTAATTCCCATGGACCCAAACGCCCGGCCAAGGAAGAAATCCAAACCTAGGGTAGCTAGTGCTCCTGCGCCATAAATCCCCAGAAAGATGCTGCGACTATTCGAGGCGATCGCCAGGGTTGTATAGATCGAGTTCAGGAGAATGAACGGGCACGCCAAGGCCATGAGGGACGCAAGGGGCCCGCTGCCATCGAAGGCAGAACCGTAAACCACCACGATCACTTTTGGAGCCACTAGAGATACAAGGAAGGCACATGGAACCGTTACCATTACCACCAAGCGTGCCCATTGGTTTGCGTAGACTCTCAGGGTTTCTGGTTTGCTCGAGAGGCGAGCCATTTCTGGCAGCAGAACGCTGCCGAAGAGCCACGCACTCACATAAAAAATCAGAAGAATCGTGTTAGGGGCGGAAAAGGCCCCTAATGCCGCGAGAGGAACGAATTTCGACAGGACAATCGTATCTGAACGGACGATCAGATTGGCAAGCCCGTAGACGATTCCAAATGGCGCTGCCCTCCTGACGGTGGCCCAAAAACCAAGGCGTACGGGCCAGCGTGGCCAGGCGCTGCTTCGAAATAGAACGGCGGTGCCGAGCAGGAGTTCGACAAGCTGACAAGCTGTCAGCCATTCAAGCAGCGCGACAGCGCTCCAGCCTCGTCTAAAGGACAGCCAAACTGCTACACAGAGCAGGCACGCGTGTAGAGACTGAATGATTCCAATCCGGTCGGCCTTGGACACGGCCTTGAGAATGGCCATTTGCAATTGCGAGTAGGATTGCATAATCACGCGAACGCTAACCCAAATCCCGATAGCCAGAAAGAGTGGGCGCGGTCTCGTCCAACCCGCCACGACGGCAAGGATGATCGCCGCGCCCGCGAGCAATATTGTTTTGGAGAGGGCAAGGCGACCGATAATCTGATTCTGGTTTACGCTTCCTGAGGTTATTTGAGTGATCGCTGCCGTTTGCAGGCCGATGTCGGCAAACATCACTACGACTGTGGCCAGCGCTAGACTTACGGCGTAGGCTCCAAGTGTGACCGCGCCATACGTCCGGGCGATAAAGAGGACTGCGACAGAGTTTGCCGCACGCACAGCTGCCTCGCCGCCGATGACGCTGACCAAGCTTAGGAAGATTGTTCTCATCACGTCGCTGTGTGTCAATCTCTACACGGAGTTCGGTGAGGAAAGGAGACAACGCTGTCGCCAAAATGCTGGAAAAATTGGATCAATGAATTCACGGGAGTTCGTCATCCTCTCGGTTCGGTGGCATCCAGATCGTTCCAACAGCAAGCCACAAGTAAAAATTCGTGGGAAAGGTATCTGGATAGGGGATAAAGGCGCTGCCGACGCAGAGGCTGACGAGGGCCGAGACAGCGACCCCGTGTGCCTGACTTAGATTTCGATAATGCAAGCCACGGACGACTGTTGCTCCCATAATGACTGCCCAAAGCAGCAGGCCGAGGGTACCGGTTCGCACCACAAGAGCGAGGTACCAGCTTTCGATGTGAAGATAATCAGTACCCAATAGCAAGGGCCCGAGGTCGAAGTTTCGGAAACGGTTTTGAAAGACCTGAAGCTCGTTCAGCCGAGAAATGGCGCTGCTATCCACGTCAAAATGGGCGAGCGCATACTGGACTTGCTCAAATCCAAGCAAATCAGGAAACTTCCACACCAGAAGACTTGCCGCGGTGACCAACAGAAGCAGTCCGACCAGAGCGGAGACCCGCACGCGGCGAAGATAGAGAAAACTACAGATGCCGGCGAGCAGTCCCGCGAACGCGCTGCGAGAAAGAGTCAAGACCAGCCCGCAAAGCATAAACATCAACAGGAACCAGTGAGACCACTTTCGAGCACATGCGAGCAGACCGATGATAAAGAGCGTGCAAAACATGCCGTAATCGTTCGGGCTGCCAAAGATCGATCCGTACCGATTGTAGAAACCCATTTGCCTGTCTGAGAGCATCTCGAAAAAAAGAAACGCAACGGACACCCAGCCAAGTCCGAGAAGCATTGGCACAAGGGGGCGCCAGCGGACCACGAACAAGGGCGTAAGGAATGCGATCGGGACGTACTCCAATGGATAACGGATCCAATATAAAAACGTATCCGTGGCGGACTGGTAGTAGAAAAGATGGATTACGCCCATGAGGACGAACAAAAAGACAAACATGGAGAGGGCCCGGAAAAAGCGGGGATGCTCTTGCCAATTTCGGCTGGCGAATTCCCAGGATTCAGCTTTTGAGGACGCCAGCGCAATCAGAAGGACGGCCAGCCAGATCACATCTTTCGTGACGCGGACCCAGTTGGGCGCGTCGGAATCGTAGTAGGTGGTCAGGGGCGAGCCCAGACCGAAAAGAAATCGGTAGGAGTAGAAGCAGACGGAGAAAATCAGAAATCCCGGAAACAGAAATCGCCGGATACTGGCGGATCCGTTCTCTAAGGGCAACCTAGCGGAATCAGCAATAGAATTCATACGAGAACCCGACTCGGAACTGACAAGAATGAGTGACAGAGCGTGAGCACGTCAGGGGACGGGCTCAAGGTCGATCTGGTCGATTTCCAAGGTCACCGAACGCTGAATCAAGCTAAAGGAAATTACCAATCGTGTTTGGCTTTTACTGCGAACGATGATGCCTTCGATTCCCTGGAATGGCCCGCTCCGCACACGCGCGCGATTTCCGACGGCCAGGTATGGGTGCGGTGCAATCCTGGATTCGAGACTCACGCAGTCCTGGATGGCTCGGATTTCTTCGTCTGCGAGCGGGGCAGGTTGGGAACCGATTCCCACCAATCGCGCCACTCCCGGAAGCTCCAAAACCTGGAGGCGCTCCCTCAGGCAGAGGCGCACAAATAGATAACCTGGAAACAGCGGCATCGCGAGGGAAACTTTGCGGTCCTTCCACTGGCGGAGGGAGGTGTAAAGTGGGAGAAGATGTTCAATGTCTCTTTGGACCATACGTTCCGCAACACGCTTTTCGTGATTTGGACGTATCTGAGCAGCGTACCAATGCGGATCTTCGCGATTGAATGGACTGTAAGGCGTAAGTTCTGGATTCAATTGAATCTGCATTCTCGACCCACCCTCTCCAAGCTATAGATCGGCTGACAAGGCTTCGCCCCCGTCACTTACAGGGCATATGTGACCTACCCACTCCAAAAGGACAACGCTGAGGAGCCCCGGCTATTGTTTCGTTTCGGCCGGAGCCACTTCACCTGACGACCGCTCAAAAAGCTTCCTTGCTCGAACGAACACGGCGGTCCTTTGTCGAGCTACGTACTCCAGTTGTGGCTTCACACTCTGAACCATGTTGAGGACGAACAGCTTTCCGGGATCCTGGGGATCGGTGTTCTTCCACCGTGCTGTGGCAAATATCCAGTTGATGCCAGCAGCAAGAGCCAAGAGACTCCCAATAACAACCAGCAAAATGCGTGGCGGAAAAACTTTTTTCTCCGGAATCTCAGGAGGATCCAGGACTTTGATACTTGGGATTTCTTTGGCTTCCTGAACCTTGGCGATTTCGTATTGCTGCGTCAGGGTCTCAAATACTGTCTCTTCCACCTTCATCCCGCGGTACAGGTCCGCATAGGTGACCCCTAAAAGGGGAAGCTTCCGGATAGATGGATAGATCTCATCCCCATTCGCCGGGGCTATGCCCTGGGGTTCTTTCTGTCCGCCCATCTTCAGCATTTGGCGGCCAAGTTCGTCGATGCGGGCCCGTGTCGCGCGGACACGCACGTTTTCATCGGTGAAAATCTGGCGGAGTCCCTGTAATTCAGTTTGGGCGGCGATCAATTGCCCTTCAAGGATGGCGGCCGCCTCCACCATGGCTTTACCTTGCTCCTTGATGTCAATTGCCCCACTCTTGCTGGAGAATTGACTAAAGTCTTTTTCCGCTGCTTCCAGTTCCGTCTTCACTTGTCCGAGGCGCGCTTCGAGGAAAACGCGCTCGCGATGCGCGGATGAGGTATTGAGTTGAATGACGACATTGTTCAACTGGGCGACATATTCCTGCGCCAAGGCGCTGGCGCGCCTGGGATCGTGATCGGTGACCTCAATGGTCAAGATTCTGCTCTTTCGGTCGATGGAAATGTCAGTCCGCCGCGCGAGTTCTTTTCGCGCATCGACCCAGCGGCGCTCTCCGTAAAGTCGGCGGAGGTCGAATTTCGCGATCAGATCATCTTGGACAGTGCGACTTTGGAGAACTCCAGCGAATAGATCAGCGGAAGTATTCATGCCCAGCAGGTCTCCGCCGAGCGACGCGAGATTGGGTCCCATTTTCCCGACGATGGTGCTAAGCATCGCCAAGCTTTGGCCCGTGGCTGGATCGGGAGGCATCAAGCGCGTTGTGGAGGCATACCGCGAAGGAATGAGGAAGGCGATGAGCAGAGCCGTGGAGGCGCCCCAGGCTGTGAACTTGCCTAGCAGCCTACGTTGTTCCCACAGGCGGCCAATCCGCGCAAACTTCCTTTCGCGGCGTTGCAATTGATCCTGGCGAAGCCGATCCGCGAGCAACTGGCCCGCGTCCAATGCTTGAAGGATTTCCCGCGCAGTCTTGACTGGAGTCGAACTCACGGCAACGAGTCTCCAATCGGCTGACTTACCTGAGTACTCCCCGGAAGGGTGACAGAAGTTGCTCGGCGGCCCCATTGCGGCAGAATGCCAAGCTCAACCGTCGCAGTGACGTTGTTCCTCGATCCCGGAAAGAGCAGTGGATAAGAAACAATATGTTCGAACTGGACGAAACTTTTCAGGTAAACTCCGGAAGCCTTCGCAACAGAATAGCTGACCTGAAAATCGTGCCATTTTCCCCCGCCTGGGATGAAGTCGCTGGCCACTTGCCCGTGACGATACCCGAATTGCAAAGTGTTGCGTGGACTGAACCAATACGTGCCCCACGCCTGGATTCCTTGTCCCTGACGCCCGATCCAATCTCCGATGAGGTTGTTCTTGTTCGTGTACAAGTCGCGATAGAAACCCTCGTGATAAAAAAACTGACCTCCGGTACTGCGTGACGTAGGCGCGTTTGTATTGACAGCTTCTACGCGGAGATCGAGCTTGCGCAGAAGGGGAACCAGCGGCATGTGCAGGCCAAAATTGAGCGCTGCACGTCGAGGAGCGTCGAGCGGGCTTGGGTCATCGCGAGACATAGTGTCTCCATAGACCGAGAGCCAATTCCGAAGCCGCGGCAATCGGTACGAGAAATCGAATCCGCCATTGCGTTCGCCCGGATTCTGTGAAGCGGAGTAGTTGACGGACGACGTGTAACTAAAATAGCTATTCAACAACGCCCCGAGGGTAAGGGCGCGGCCCACGCCGCCAAATTCCGCCGTACGCGCAAACCCAAGTTCCAGATTCTCTGTTGGTTTGAAACTGATTTTTTCCCCATGAATCATCGGACGAGGAGGATATTGATTTCCGGACAGCTTGCCGACAAACAAGTCCCACTTCATGGGACCGAGCCACCGGAAGATCCAGGGAAGCTTGAACGGGGCGATCCGGCTCGCGCGAAACATGTAGATCGGTTCGGCATTGTCGCTGAACAGAAGCGCTCCTCCCTGCGCCGGTCCCCACCATAAACTCTGTTTGCCGAAGGCTAAGTCCCAGTTCACCAGGCTGGCGGCTACGTACGTATCCAGCAGACGGAACTGATTCGTCTCCGAAACTGGCGTCGGTGGCAGCAAAGGATTGTTGTCAACATTAGCGATTACTTGGCGAGCTGCCAGAGTGAGGGCGGGAGCGGATGGTGCGTGCTGATATTCTCCGCGAACATAGATGGTAAAGCGCCCAGAGGTCAAATATCCGGAGAGACCATCGTAGGTATTGAGACCTTCTTGATAGGGCCGCCCATAGTCATTAATAATTGTCTGGCCGAAGTGGTAGCTGTCGTTTAAGCCCGTTCCGCTCGCGCGCATAACCCGTATGTAGACGGATTCCAGCTGTGCAGCGTTATTGGTGTCACCGGTTTCGAGGGATGTCTCGCGGCGAAACTCTTTGCCCAGTGCGTCTAACAGGTTGGAGGCCTGCTCTCTCTGAGAAGTCGAGTTGTCGGGGGAGGATTTCTCAATGGCGTCGTGCGCTTCCTCGTAAAGTCGGGCGCATTCTGTTCGTGTCCACGGCTTGAGTCCCTCAAAAGCCGTATTCAGGTATCCCAGTGCTTCCAAACGCTCAAATGTCGGGTACACCCAACTATCCAGAGGCACATGCGGCGAGCCCATGCTATGGGGTGACAATTCCGAGTGATCCGTAAGCAGCGCGCGCAGCGATCGCCATTCTGCCCCTCCCAATTCGGGATTCGCGTGGCGTGAGTAGATGTCTTGCGCGATGAGGTTGCCAATCAGCTCGCCCACAAACACGTCCGAGGGAAAATGTTTTTGCGCGCGCACGCGCGAGTAGCTCACCAGTGACGCCGCCCCGTAGGCGAGAATTTTCGTCAGTGGTCCGGGATACTCGTGTGCGATCACACCGGCTGCCGACCATGCGATAGCGGAATGCTCCGACGGAAACGATGTGCCGCCTGACTGGAAAAACGAGCCGGTCCCGTTGCCCTGATAGGGTCGCTCGCGCCGAAGCGAGTACTTGAGCGCCTCGGTCATGAGCAGGCTGTGAACCGCGGCTTCGCCGGCAAGGAATCCCGTTTCTTGCCAGTGCTCATTGTGGTTGTAATGGCTCAGCATCCACATGCCACCGGCTCCACCAATAAGCGTTGCGAGACCGGCGTTCGATAGGGTGGTGTAGTGCGACAGCGTCTTGGGATTGTGGGACAAATGCCGCGTGAGGTTGGAATCAGTCAAAAGAAGACCCGCTGTAAAACCGCCGATGGGAAGGAGCCAGGCACTGTCCCCCAAGCGCAGCTTCGGACTGGTCCACACCTCTTTCTCGTCGTCCAAAAAATCCCAAAGGAATTGTTTGGCGTGCTTCTTGGACACGGTACTTGCCCTCTCCTTCCTTGCTTCCCTTTTCTCAAACCCGGAATCTTCCGGCGGCTCCTGCGCAGTTACTGAGGCCGCCGAGGCCAACTCTGCCACTAGCATTAGGACCCAGAACAATTTCCGAAATCTCCGTTTCATGGGTGGATGTACGCTACGGCCAAAGCGAGCGAGGAAGCCACCTGCGCCGCCTGGAACAGCTGCGTATAATCCTTCCTCCCCATGTTTGGCGCTCGCTCAGGCACGATGACCGCGTCACCAGCGCGCAAAGCACTATCGAGCGGATTCCCGGAGAACCACCCCTGTTGACTGTTCTTTGCTGCGATGACCGAACCGTCTGCCCGGATGACAAAGACACCCTTCTTATCTGCCAGCGGCGTTAGACCTCCTGCTTGGCCGAGGTACCATGTGCCGCTTCTCCCAGGCCGGTAGCTAACAGCGGTCGGGTTGAAGACCTGTCCATTGACCATCACGTAGTTCGCCTTTTTCGGGATCACCAGAACATCACCGTCGCGCAAGGCGATATCGTCAGCCGTGTCCTTCCACCTCTCCATAGGCTGCTGGATGTGGATTACGACACGGCCAATGGGCTCCGAGAGGCGCAATTGGCTAAGCGTCGACTCACTCTGTGCCAGCGCCGTTATTTTGGCGTTCTTCTCGTTTTCGCTCCCCTCCGGCAAAAGGTGCACGTTAGCCTCTAAAGCCTGGACGCGATGCACGAGTTCGGCATGCGCAGCCTCCTGTGCCTCGCGCACTTCGCGGCGCATCAGTACTGCCCCGTAGGGATACGCCTGATGGTTGTACCCGCCCGCGCGTTCCAGCACGGAACTTAATCTCTCTCCGGGCTGAATCCCAAAAGAGCCCGGATGCAGCACTTCGCCGCGAACGGTCACGGTTGCCCCGATGTCTTCCCATCCGGGAGCTTGGCGAATGGCCAAAACGTCGCCCATCCGTAGTGCGACGTCCTCTGTGCTGTTTCCATTCATCACCGAAGGCAAGGAGACCTCCAGGTGCTCGCCTGGCTTTCCGTTCATCGAATAGCGGGTTAGGTCGGCAACAGTCGTGTCGGCACTCCGCTTCAAGCCCCCGGCCGTGTGTATAAGATCCTCAATTCGCATGTTGCTGGTATAGGGATACCGACCGGGCTTCGCGACTTCGCCGGTGATATTCACGGTGGGCGGCTCAACTCTTTCGGCGTTGCGATGAATCAGCAAGCGGTCGCGCGGCACCAGGGCAAGGTTATCGATGGGGTTGCCCGCCAACGCCTGTCCCAGGTTGACGCTCAGAATCTTGGAAGTGCCGTCGGCTTCAATGCGAAAAAGCTGTGCATCAGCGAGTTCAGCGTCCGGCAACACACCACCCGCGAGATAGACGGCATCGCGCAGATGGGCTTGGCCCGAAGTGTTGTATTTGCCGGGTGCTCGTACCTCACCGCCAACCCACACCGCTGGAGCCGGCTCGAAATCAAATCGACTGAATATCCTAACGGTATCAAGCGGCTTGAGATTTGGAGCATTCGCGGGGTTGGCAAGAGCGGCTGCCAAATCAAAACTCTCCACGGTGGGGTGGAAATCGGGAGGGTTCAACCGAACGATTTCTCCGTAGTGGGGCGCCGGCTCAGGGAGCAGATCCTTGTAAGAGGCAATCAGGTCGGTCAGCTTCATACCATCGTGATAGGAATAACGGCCCGGCCTTAGAATATGTCCCTGCAGATAGATAGCCTCTTGGTTATATGGGGCGATCGGAAGGATATGGATTTCGTCGCCATCCTGGACCTTGAACGAAGACAATTGCGGTGCATCCCCGTTTTCCGCGGAGAGGTCGAGGCTCAGCATGCTACGCTTTTCATGGGCTTCGAGACGCTGCATCTCGATGTGCTTAAGTGTCGCGGCGGGCAGAATGCCACCTGCGAGACCCAGGACGTCCGCGAGCGTTTTCTCATCGCGGAGCTCGTAAATTGCTGGGCGCCGCACCATGCCCGTCACGGTTACTTGCGGTCCAATGGCCGGCACCATCAGAGTGTCGCCGTTCTCGAGCTTCTTGGCTTCTGGAGTGACACCACGAAGAAGCAGATCGTACGCGTCCACCTGTTCGAGCAACTGGCGGCCGCGATAATGCTCAAGAAAGCGCAGAGAGCCGCGTGGTGTCACTCCATTGGCAGCCACTACCGCATTGAGGGGCGTTGAGAGCGAGCTGATGTCATACGCGCCGGGCTCTCCCACTTCACCCACAACGTACACTCTTACGGTTCGCAGGCGCGACACGGAAACATCCGCCGAGGTACCGCGAAATTGAGAGCCTACCGCTTTCTGCACAACCTGCTGTACTTCCGCCAGCGAGTGCCCGCTGACCTGGACAGGCCCCGCTTCCGGCAAGGCCACTCGGCCTTCTCGGTCCACCGCACGTACAAGCCGGGTCGTAATGCCACCCCACAGGTCAATGGACAGGCTGTCTCCCGGGCCCACCACATAATCCGGTCCGACCGGCATGTCCATGGGAATTGCCAGTGGATTCCGCAAGCCATCGTGGAACACTTGTGAGCCGAAGCGCTCGGGAACGCCGTTTCGCGAAGGGGCCTGCACGTAAAGATCGTATAAAGAAGGTATGTCACTGTAGGGACTGGAGCGATGCACGATGGTGTCAGGCGCAACATACGGTTCCCTGCGGTATCGGGGCTCGTGGTTTCGCACGAGTCCAGGCTGCCGATTTGCCTGCATCCCTGGTGTTGCAGAAGGGTCTGTTCCGACCGAGCTGAGGCCCAGCAGCCCTTGCAAACCGACACCATTCGGCGTAGCCAGCGAGGTAATGCCCACCCCTTCAGCGGACAAGCCGCTCCGGAAAGGCGTGTCGCTTGAAGCGCCCAAGAGTGCCGACGTCTGCGGATTGGACATCGCCAGGAGTGAACCGGTATTAGCCGGGGCACCGGGGCCGTCCGTCATTCCTCCAACTTGTTCGGCAGGCGTGGACCGCGCGCGCAAGATAGGGGAGCCTCCGAGCAGCGGCGGGATTTGTTCTGGTAGCGCAGGTAGCGGCAGATTCTCTGGCGAATTCAGGCCCGGCGCTAGGTTTGGACTTCCAACATTGTGTCTGGGCTGGAGGGTTCCCAGATCTTGACAGTCCTCCTCGGAATACTTGTTGGGTTGATTGTTAGTATCTTCAACCAAACCGACAACAGGACACGGAGACGCTTGCTGGGCGACCACACGTTCCATCTTTCGAGTTTCTTTCCAGTCTTCCAGGGCCGCCGCGTCCTGTTGCGCCTCAATTTCGACAATCTTCTTGGCACGCTCCTTCAGAACCAAATCTTGCTGCTTGGCTTCATCAGACATCGGATTCAATCGGGGTTTTAGATATCCGTATTGGCGGACCAAGCGAGTAGCAACGGAACGAAACCTACTATCGATGGTGAGCCGGTCGAAGATCGCTTGGTCTGTCAAGTCTGCATCGCTGATCAGTTGCCCGTTATCGCTGGTTTCTTGGGCCACCCAACGCTTGAGTTCGACCATCACGCCCGGATCTGCGAGCAACACTTCCCTTATTTGAGGAACGGTTGCAGCTACGCGATCGTAGTTCTGCGCGGTCAATTCCGACGCGGATTGCCGTGCGCGAATCGGTATGTCCGGTGGAGCTTGCGTGCTTTGCGTCAGTCCATTGCGTGCCTGTTGCCCGTAAGCGCAGACGGAATAGCCTGCAGCCGTTACTACCACTACGATAATTTTGGATAATGTCGTCTTCAATTTTCGCCGCTTCCGTCTGGGCTTAATGCCGGCCATTTTCATGATGGCCTTCTCGCAAAC
>Ga0137397_10000621_pt1 | contig 24458 bp, 17 predicted proteins | sample czorhiz116metaG_FD_106658 | JGI IMG/M metagenome (GOLD analysis project Ga0137397, IMG submission 106658) | Vadose zone soil microbial communities from Angelo Coast Range Reserve, California, USA - czorhiz1.16 metaG | ecosystem: Environmental > Terrestrial > Soil > Vadose zone | place: USA... | reverse complement strand
CGGTTGCCGCCGGCTGAGTACAACATCCCGCCAGGCAAAGCAGCGCTCAGGATTGAAGAGAAAATGATCAGGCCGAACGGGATTCAATTCAGCCGAGACGAGAAGACGTTGTACGTCAGCGACTCGAACGGCATCCATGTCATCGCGTGGGATATCCAGCCGGATGGCCTGGTGCGCAACCGCCGCAACTTCGGGACGCTGGAAGGCCGAAGCCAGCGGGACAACGGCCTGGGTGGGATCAAGACATTCGCGGACGGGATGACCATCGACAACGAAGGCCGCCTCTATGTGGCCACCGGAGCCGGAGTCGAGGTCTTGAGCCCAAAAGGCCAGCATGTGGGCATCATCCCGGTGCGTTGTGCACCGGCAGACTGCCAGAACCTCGCATTCGGCGGGCCCGAGAAGAGGACCCTCTATATCGCCGGCGCCGGTTCTCTATATAAGGTGGACATGGTCGCTCGAGGATTCACGGGACGACCGAAGTAGCGCGCGACTACTTGCCGATCATAAGAATCGTAAACGTGCCCGGTACCGGAGTACCCTGAGCCCCGCGGCCTCCGCCAGGAGGTGGCGGCGGTGCCGGCCCACGCTCAACACTCATCGTGAAGATGTGGTTCGTCTTGCTGTCGAACGTTATGGTCCGGGCGAAATTCATTGTCTCGAGGTTCTGCTCGACTTCGAAACTCGTCGGGCTCTTCTCCTTGACGACGGTGAGCGTACCGTTGCCATGCGTGCTGAAGGCTTCCATCGTTGCCGGGTTGAACACCGCACCATCGGAACCACCGGCGAGCGGCAGGCTGGTGAGTATCTTCCCGTCGTCGGCACGCAGAATGACCATCATCGGTTGCGCCGGCACTGCCGGCGGGTTTCCCGATCGGGCGCAGGCAGCGAAGAGCACTCGGTTTTTCACATCCAGAGCGAGCCCGTTACACCCGCCCTTGTCGCCAAACGGATAATGCCCGATGGCCTTCATCGTCTTGACGTCGACGGCCGTGACGCTGCCCTGCGGGTCCTGCATGACGACGTAAAGCATGCCTTTGCCGTCAGCCACGCCCTGCTCCGGCACGCCGCCCAGATCGATTGTGCCCAGCACGGTGCCGTCCTTCGAATCGATTACCGTGGCGTCCTTCGTCGGGTGACTGAAGATGTAGACCCTGTCATTGAAGGCGTCGAAGTAAATGCCGTCCGGCACGGCGGCGCCCACATCGATGGTCTTGATCAGCTTCATCGCTTTGGTGTCGAACATCGCGACGGGCTTGCTGCTGGTGAAACCGTGGCCTGATTTCGGGTCCACCGCGGTACCATTGCCGCCGACGCCATCGATTTCACCGACGGACTCGAGCGTGTCGAGATTGAAGATCGTCAGGCGTGTCGGGATGGCAGGCGCTGCGGGCCTTGTGTCGCTTGCCGCGACCGCAGCCGTGCCGCGGCGCGGAATGTACAGCCGGCGTCCAGCGACGTCAGCGTAGATGTAATCCCAGTTGCCCTCACCGCCAACGTTCGCTCTCTTGAGCACCTTGTATGGTCCGCCACTCGAAGGCTGCTGCGCCAACCCAATCGCCGCCGCGAAGACGACCGCGCCAAAGAGAATTGCATTAAATCGGTGCATCGGGATTACCTCCACGAGGAGTGTATACAGGTCGATTGTCGGATGCCATCATTTGATGTTTGCTCGAATTGACCCACACGAGGTCCGGAAAAGAATCAAATCCGACTTTTCCAACACGCGACAAGGCTCCGACCTGGACGATTTCACTGAAACTGGATTCGACGATTTCTCTGCCGCATCGACGATTTCTCAGATGCTTCGCCAATTGTCGTGGCGCATCGGCGCTTTCATTGGTGGCAATGCCGATAAACTCTCGCGATTCGGCAATTTCTCACGCGCATCGACGATCTCCGCCAGGATTCGACGATTGTTCACATCCATCGACGATTTCACGCGCGGACTTTCCTTCTGCAAGCGGATATAAGAAATTGCGCCCCGAAATCTGCTCTCATCGGCCATTTCGGAAATTTTCCGGCTTCCCTCCCCCGTAATATCTCGCCGCAAATCGAACCTGGTCCTCATGGGACAGGGGACGGCTTCGGCCTCGAGTTGCACCACGTCTCTTACACACGCTGCACCAGACCGTAATGTTGCAGCAAGCATCAACGCGTGTTCGCTGTTTGGCGGGACATCGGGCGCGGCCAGGGTGGACTATCAGGGCGTGACGTACTCGCTGAAGGACAGGAACTCGACGAACAATACGAATCGTTGTCAGTAGGCGGCAGTATGGCGACTACGCTCGAATTCGACCATTTTCGTCGGCCAGGTTCAGCGTGTGAGTTCCCAGCCGCGGAGCGGCGTTAGAATGTAGCCCACGGCGAAGCCGTGGGTTTCAGATCCGACAAACATCAGCCCCGACAGGGGCGAAAGATTCCATGACACTCTGTCGCCCCGCTGGGGCTTGCTTATTCGCTAAATCGATTACCCCCACGCTTACGCGTGGGGCTGCATTCTTACGCCGCTCCGCGGCTGGATTCGGATGCGCCGATGAAGCTAAAAAACGTATTTCAACGCGAGTTGCAGGATGCGCGGATCACTCGCTGAGAGGATCTGACCGAACGTTGCGCTGGTAAAAATCAAGGTCGGATTGCCCAGATTCACCAGGTTCGGGACATTAAATGCCTCGGCTCGAAATTCGATAGATTGTTTCTCGCGGATCTGGAATGCCCGCGTCAAGCCCATATCCATTCGAACACTCTTCGGGCCGCGAACATTACGGGGACCCATAGCGCCGTACGTGCCAGTTGCAGGCTGCACGAAAGCCGCAGGGTTAAGCCAGGAAGCGGCGCTCTGTTTAGCCGAGTAAGGACTGGCGAGCACTTGATTCGGCTGCTGGTCCGTGGTTCCCGACAATGCATTATCGAGGCCGGACGCCACGGTCAGAGCGCTGCCGGATAAGATCCTGACAATGCCGGAGAGCTTCCAGCCTGTGGCCAGTATCCGCAGTGTTCCGTTAGAAAATTGCGGCGTTGCATACACCGTCGAGAGATTGAAATTGTGCCTTCGGTCCAAATCGCAATTCCCTTGATTTGCTCCACGCCGCGAGGGAATCTGTCCGCCGTTGTTTTGCACGATAGCGATTTGTCCCTGGTCGATGCAGTGCGACAACGTGTAGTTTCCCTGCACTGTCAGACCATTCCCGGCCCGGCGCTGAACTGACATCAACAATGCGTTATAGGTGCGCGTTCCGCCGTCGTCCGCATTCACGACATTCGAGTAGAACCTGCCCTGCTCCGGGTTCTTCAGATTCAAACTTCGGCGCTGGATCGTATTGTTGGTCGAAGAGCACGGGGTGAAGGTCGTTCCGTTTATCACGCAACTACTGCCGGGTATATAGACGGCCGGATTACCCTCGTTGCTGTTCAAGACATGGATACCGGTGCTCCCGATATAGTTGCTCGCGACCAACCAATCCTTCCCAATTTGCCGCTGGATGCTGAGATTCCACTGATTAATGTAGGGCATTTTGAGAGTAAGCGGAATGTTGGTGACGACGGCATTTGTTAAAAACGTTGCGTCAGGGCCGGGTAGTTTCAGGGGGAAAGGATTTCCTCCCGAATAGCCCTGCCACGGATCATCGAAAGTGCCGACCGGGTTCGTGAGAATCACGCGACTTCCCCACGGTGGTCCATCCCGGAGCGAGGTGAACTGGTACAAATGCGGATAGTCAAAGAAAATTCCGTAGGCAGCTCGAATCGTCATTTGACCATTCCCCTGGGGATCCCATGCAAGTCCCAGGCGTGGCGCAAAATGCAGCCAGGCATTCGGCGCCATCTTATCGTTGGGGACTCCGGAGTCGCCTGGGAATAAGAGTCCTGCGGGACCATTCTTAAAGACCGTACTCCGGCGCCCCTGATCGAACCAATCCTCCTGGAAATGTAACATCCGACCCTGCTTGTCCCGCTGTCCCAGGAATGGTTCCCATCGAATGCCGGCATTCAGCGTGAGCCGCGAATGCATTTTCCATGTGTCCTGGAGGTACATCCCGACGTAGTCCTGTCGCGGGTAGTGTGTCGTTATGTTTTGTTGCGTGAATTGGTTCATCCTTCCCAATATGAAATCGCCCATCGACAGGCCGCTATTCGTAGCATTGAATGAAACGGATCCCACAGCTGTCGAGACAGAGAGAACATTCAGCATTGAATGGATATAGTTCGTTCCGAATCCGATCTGGTGCGCTCCCCGTGTCCAGCTGACGTCGTCGGTCGCCTGGAATACCGTGTTGTTACTCCGACCCGGAGTTGCCGCCTGATTCCCGGCAGCGAACGCGCCCGTGATGGCGACTATCAACATCTTCGGCAATTCCGGCGGATAGTAAAAATTCTTCACTCCGAGGTCACTCAGGGTATAAAAATCATGTACGCCCTTCTCGCCGAGTGTTCGAAGCGTTGTTGCGTGGAAGGAATTCACAATTCTCGGATTCCACACATACGTGTAACCCAGAACAAATGACTGCGCGCGCACCTTCTTGTCACCCTCGAGCAGAGAAAGCGTGCTTGTACCGTCGTAGGGCGCGGGCGCGTCGAAGCGCGCAAATTCATAGCGGCCGAACACTGAATGTTTTTTGCTGTCCTGGTAGTCCACCTTGCTCACGATCACGTGTTCGTTGCTCTTTATGATCTGACCATAAGAGACCCGGCCGCATGAATCGGCCGCATTGGGAAGCCGCTTGACGAGGTTTAATGCCGCGGGAGAAAACAGCGAAGGATCGATCCGATTGTTGGCGAACGGAGTCCTCAATGTGATCTGCCGTCCGGCATTGCACGCGGGGCTGCTGATCGCCGTCCAGTCACCAGAGAGCATCGCCGGCGTGGGAACGAAAGCAATGCCCTCAACCGGCGCGGAGCGCACGATCGTGGACTGGTCGCCTCCGAAGAAAAACAGTCGATTCGGAATAACCGGTCCGCCAAGGACGCCCCCAAACTGATTGCGTTTCAGCGAATCTCGTTTTGGAGCGAACGCATTGCGGGCGTTCATCGAACCATTGCGTACGAATTCGAATAGATCGCCGTGAAACTCGTTGGTGCCGGACTTGGTTACAGCGTTAACTGCCGCCGAGGAGTGCTGCCCGTATTGGGCCTGCAACGCGCTGGTCTCCACTTTGAATTCCTGGAGCGCATCCGGGAAGGGCAGCGGCAAATTGAGGTTGTTGTATGGATCGTTATGCGTTCCTCCATCCAATATGTAGACCAGGCCGTTGTTCAGCCCGCCCCCGACTGAAATGGAGTCGGTAGGATAATTCCGGCCGGAAGTGGCGGTGCCTGTGGCCTGCGCTCCTCCGCCGACAGCCGCCCCTGAGAGAACGATGAGATCGGTGACCTGACGTCCATTGAGCGGAAGTTCCAGAATTCGGACGTTCTCCATAACTTGACCAACTGCGGTGCTCCGCGTTTCAACCAGCGCCGCATTCGCCTGCACTTCGACTTCATCGCTTATTTGACCCACCTGGAGAACGATGTTGATCGCAGGGTTGCTGTTGACCTGTAACACGATTCCGGTTTGCGCATACAAGCGGAATCCGGGGAGGGACGCTTCCAACCGATATGGACCGACGGGCAAGTTGGGCAGTGAATACGAGCCGGTCTCGTCTGTCACCGTGCTCCGTTTAAGCCCCGTTTCTGTCTGCGTCACTGTAACTTCGGTGCCCGGCAAGACAGCCCCGGACTGGTCCTTCACGGCGCCGCTGACCTGTGCCGTTGACTGTCCAAAGACGGCGTTGCAAGTCAGAATACAAAATAGAAACGCAAGCGCCACACCGATGCCGATGTTTCTCATCTCTCCTCCCACCTTGACGAACGAGAGGAGATTTTGAAATTGGACGAATCGTGCGTCCAATTTTTCAAAATCTCCCGAATGCCTATCGGGGCTGCGTTACAACATCGACCAGTGCCATCTCGCCTCGCATGACGGCTTCAGCCGAGCGCCGCAGCGCCGGGCCCAGATCTTTCGGATCCGTGATCGGTCCCTCGGCATAGATGCCCATGCCGCGCGCAATCATCGCGTAGTTGACGTTCGGATCTTCAATCTTCGTGCCGACTCCTGCGTTGGTTATACCGCGCTGATGACGATTGGCCATGCGCTGGATGTGCATGACCTCCTGGTGATACGCACGATTGTTGTGCATGACGCTGAGCAGCGGAATGCCGTGATGTGCCGCGGTCCAAAGCGCGCCCGGCGCATACATGAAATCACCGTCATTTTGTATGCTGACGCAGAAACGCCCATACTTTCGGTGCGCGAGCGCGGCCCCAACCGAAGTCGGCAGGCCAGAGCCGACCCCTGCTGCGCCGCCGGCCAGCAGAGTTTGATATTGCTTCTCGACATTCCAGAACCGCCCCGCGCCGCCTCCGACGCTCGCCCAATCTTTATCCTTTATGACCTGCCACAGTTCCGCCGATAAACGGGCCGTGCTGATCGGGGACGCATCCCAGGCGTAGACTGCATTCGCGCGCGCCTGCTCCAGAGCCTGCGCGTGGGCAGCAGCGAATTTTTTTCCGCGTGCCTCGAATACTCGTTTGCGATCCGGAGTGATCAGACGTTTACAGGCTTCAATCACGGACGAAAGTGTTGCCTCAACGTCAGCCGCAATCGCCAGGTCGACTTCGGTGTAGCGCTGAAAATCCTGGTAGTTGCTCTTTAAGTAAAGATCATTGGAGGAGATGCTGACGAGCTTCACCCCTTTTTTAGTGACAGGCCGCGACGAGCGTACCAGTTGATCGCGCAAATTGTTAACGGTTCCCCAGAGATCCGCGACCTGAAGGCCAACGATCAAATCCGCATTCCGGATGACTGCACCGCCGGCCTGATTGAGGGGATGACGCGATGGAAACTTCCCGCCCGACACAGGCGCCTGCAGCATCTCCGCCAGTTCAACCAGCAGCTTCATTCCTTCCGCCGTGCGTATGGCCTGGCCGCCTAAAATGACCGGATCTTCCGCCGCAACCAGAAGCTTCGCCAATTCGGCCACCGCGACGGGATCTCCGGCAGGCGGTGATGCCAGCGTGAGTCTGGGAATATGCAATCGGGAGGGATCTTCCACCGGCGTTTCCTGAAGATCGCTGTCGGCGACCAGCACCACCGGCCCCCGTGGCGGCGTCATGGCCACTTTGTAGCCTCGCACCGCGGATTCGGCGAAGTGAGTGAGCGAAATCGGCAGATCGTCCCATTTTGTATAATCGCGGACCATCGCGGCCGCGTCCTGCGCGCTGTGATACCACTCGACTCCGGGCCGCCGTGCGGCCGCGTCAATAGTATTTCCGAGAATAATGAACACCGGTACGCGCCCCGCGAACGCGTTATAGATGCCCATTGCCGCATGCTGTAAACCGACCGTGCTGTGCGCCATCACGCCCATCGGTTTGCCTTCAACCCTGGCATAACCGTCGGCAATGAATACGGATGACTCCTCGTGGCAGCAAGTAAGCAGCTCGGGATTCTTGTTGCCGCCATAGTTGACGATGGATTCATGCAACGATCGGAAGCTCGAACCAGGATTCGCCGCGATGTACTCCAGGCCTAGAGATTTGATGATATCCACCATGAAATCCGATCCCGGATGGTCCGCAGTGAGGACCTCCACATCGGACGAAACAGGCTCGGTTTCCGCCGCCAAAGCCCTGGCCGAGGGCACCGCTGCAGTGCCGCGCGCAGCCTGGGTTTGCTGTGCCTTCAACTCGGGAGTTGACGAAACCAGACCGGCGGCGCCAACAGCCGCGCCTTTCAGAAAACCACGACGATTGATCCCGCGCTTCTTTGAGTCCCTCATCGGCTATCTCCTTGTGGCCCCTCGGGGCAGCTCGAAAATTTATGAGATTTTTCTTCTGCCACGGAGACTAAGACGGAAGGTCTTTCTTGTCAACCAAGACGCACTTGGTGGAGGGAGAAATGATTAGCAGGCTGCGGACTGTAGCGGCGGTCTATGAATAGATACAGCCGCGTAGCGGCGACAGAATGTAGCCCCACGCCGGCGCGTGGGGCTACATTCCGTCGCCGCTACGCGGCTGTAGGGCACACTGCTAATCAGTTTTTGTCCGGCAGCGTAAAGAGCAATGCCATCGTTGCCCAGCAGGATGCGGCGTCCGAGACGAATTGATGCCACCCGTTCGGAAAGCTTTCGAATGTGTGCGGCTGAACGGGTACGGCTCGTGACGGCGCGAACCATGACCCGTCGGCGAGTTGATTTCGCAACAACCATTCCACACCCTTTCGGTACGTGAGATCTGTTGTTGGCACGTTCCCCGAGATATGCAGCGCGTAAAGCGCCTCGCCCGTAGCATAGGCGTCAGCCTGAACGCCTGGAAGCTGGCTCCAACTTCCGTCTTGATTCTGAGCGGCCTTCAATGCTTTCACGAACGGCGCGCGTTCAGAAGCGGCCGCGCCCGCATCGGCGAGTCCGTTGAGCTGCATCGATCGTTCTTCCAGAGAAAAAGCTTTTGCGGAGAGCAGCCACCGTTTGGCGCGGCTCACCCGCTGCTCGAACTCCTCGCGGCGGCCGGGGATGGGATAGAGCTTGATTGAGCGCAGGGCCAGCGCCGTGGTTGTGAACGCACCATACTCCGTCGGCGGTCTATAGCTGTTGTTTCGAAATGCGCCGTCGGGAAACTGGTTAAGCGACATGTAATGGATATGCGCGTCGGTCAATGCATCCGCCGGAGAACCCGCCGCCGCCATGCCCATGAGTGTATAACCGAGCGTGTCCGAACCTCCCCCGATCGGCGATGAGCCGAGGCGATTAGGTTCGAGAACAGGCTCGTCGGTTGCGATGGCAAAGCCGAGTTCCTTTTTCGCCTGCTCTTCATTGACGGCGAATCCCTTTTTTCGCGCCAGGGCGACCGCCATTGCCGGAAGTGAATTGCTGTGACAGGAAACGCAGTGACGGCTCTTCCAGCCGGGCTCGCCGCTCATTTCAATCAGCGGAATAACCTTTTTTACCGCCGCTTCAATAGATGGAGCGCCGCCCGCGGGTTTAGGCCATTCTTCTTTGACTTCTTTGGCGCCCGCCTTTACCAGGAGATCCAGAGTCGAACCGGTCCCCACGCGCGCAGCGAGTTGATATGCCGTATCGCCGCGATCATTTTTCGCGTTCGGATCGACGCCTTTCCCCAGCAGCCATTCGACCATCCGATCGCGAGCCGGAGGAGGCTCCATCGAAAGCACAGCTTGCATCAGCAAAGTAAAGCCTTCGCGGTCCCGGGATTCGAGAGAGGCTCCGTGATCGAGCAGAAACTGGGAAAGCTCAGGCATTGCTCTCTTGGCGGTGTCGTTCAACACGCCTCCCATGGTCGATCCTATCGGTGATGAAAGCGTGCCGTTGGGACGGACTCCGTTGGCCGGCGCTCCTTTTTCAACAAGCAACCGCGCGCAGGCTTGACAGCGCGCCCCTATTGCCGCAGAGATCGCGGCGCCGGTTCGATCGCCGGCGGACACGCCGGTGCTGAGGAGAAACTGGATCGCTTCGAGATCGGCCACCGCGGCCGCACTCGTGAGCAGCCGGGGTTCGGGTTCGGCGCCTTTGTCCACGAGAAGTTTCAAAACGGGTGTCGATCCGAAGGTCGTGACCGCGACGCTCATTGGAGTCGCATTGTTTTTGCCTTTTGCTTTCACATCGGCGCCTGCATCCAGCAACACTCGGGTTTTCGCTAAATTGGTGGCGGCGTACATTAGTGCTGTGGAAGCGAGATCGTTTTTAGCATTCACATCGGCGCCGCGATCGATCAGCAGCCTCATCATTTTCACGTCGGATTCGATGACCGAATGCATCAAAGCCGTCGTGCCACCGTTGTCCACAGTGTTCACGTCGGCACCGGCGCCGAGTAATTTCTGAACCTGCGTGTGGTCGCCGTTTCGGATCGCCACCAGCAATCCGGGTGAGCCGGCGGCATACAATGCGGTGTCAACCGCGAATAGCAACATCAGAAGAACTAATCGACCCATTGCGGTTCTCCTTGGGAGTGCAATTGAAAGCAGCTCTTCGAGAGGCAGCCCACGTGTCGCCTAACGGCTGCTGACGCTGCCGGGAAAGGTCTTGCCGTACACTTCGATCCTGCCTAGTTGAATGTATCCGCCGGTACCGTGGCCGCTGCCGGGCATCAAGTCCGCAAAGCCGATTTCCTCGACCTTGCTGAGGTCCGGATTGGGAACCCAGATCTCATTATTAGGATTTGCAGCTGCGGGGCCGCTGTTAACCGTTACCACTCTATCTGGATCCAGTTTGATCCAGCGGACGTTCGTCAGTGCGAATTCACTCAGAGTAAGTTTAGGGACCGACGAGAAAGCGAGGTCTCCAACCATCAAGGTGCCGTTCGCAAGTTTCACCACTGGACGGACGACGTGAAATCCAGATGTCTTGGTGAACCACCGTATGTTGGCGAGACCGGTCAGATCGACATAATTGTTCTTGAGCTTGAACGTGACGGCGAATGGACCTTCGGCCGTACCTGTCCACACGCCGTAGGGTGTGACATCGCTCCCTGGAACACCAGTTGTCAGGATCTGCTTGCCGGCCGCTCCATAAAACTTGATCTCCACGTTCGGGTCGCTCACGTTTTGTTGAACGGGTGTATACCGAACTTTTGTATCTTCCTGGCTCGGTGGCCTTACCCACTCCACCTTAAAAGCAAGCGGGGCCGCTGTCGCGGCGGGCCGCCCTGCGCCTCCCGCAGGAGCCTGTTGTGCGAATGCACTGCAGATGATTCCGAACAGACCAAGAAGTCCGATGGTTGTTTTCGCCGAGATCCAACGTAGCATGCACGCCTCCCTGTTGGGGCACGGAGCCCGCGATTGCTTGAAATCGGGTTGAGTGTACCCCAAGTCCTGGGTGCGAACAACGGATGGTGTGCGGCTAATTCTTCGAACTCAAGCGGCTCGACGCAAGTACTCCCCTTCCAGTGCGTCGACCAGATCGTCGAACCCAAACCCCCCGTCATGACGCTTGCTGTTGATGAAAAAGGTGGGCGTGCCGTTGACTCCGCTCCGAACGCCGCTCAGAAAATCGCGACGGACGCGAGGCGCATAGGTTCCAGCGGCAAGAGCCTGGCGAAGCTCATGAACCGGCAGCTTCAATTGAGTCGCCAGGACGACGTACAGCGTGTCACCGAGGTATTCCTGGTTTTCGTAGAGGCCGTCGTGCATCTCCCAAAAGCGCCCGTGGACGCCCGCGAATTCCGCGACCTCGGCGGCGGATTCTGCGTTCGGATGAACCTGGGTCAATGGGAAGTTCCGGAAAACAAATCTCAGGCGTTCGCCGAAATGATTTTGGACGCGCTTGATTATGGGATAGGCGAGCCCGCAGTAAGGACATTCGTAGTCTCCGTATTCGAGCAGCGTCAACGGCGCATCATCCGGTCCCTGGACGTGATCCGATGAATCGACAGGAACTTTCAAGACAGACATAAGCGAACCTCCGTTACGCAGCCATTTCCTCCAACGCTTCGAGAATGCCGTCGGCTCCCGGATTGACGGCCATCGGCGAGCAATAACTCCAGACGATTACGCCGTTCGCGCCGATGACGAACAACGCGCGTTCGCTTACACCCTCCTTGCGGCGATAGACACCGTATTGCTTTGCGACATCGCCCTTGGGTTCGAAATCCGAAAGCAACGGGAAATGCAGCTTACGATCTTTGGCAAAGGCCGCATGGCACCACGCTCCATCGACCGAGATTCCGAGCAGTTCCGCATGATGCCTGCGGAACTCGGGCAGAACCTCGTTGTATAAGCTCATCTGATCGCCACAAACGGGGCTCCAGTCTGCTGGATAAAACGCAAGAATCACGGGTCGACCGCGGAGTTCTGTCAACGAGAGCGTCTGATCGGGCGTGACGTTAAGCGTAAAGTCTGGAGCGGGTGTTCCGGCCTGCAAAATTTCAGCCATACTTTCCTCCTTTGGTGTCGATGTACGTCATACCTCTTCAAGTGCAACTACGAGACCATAGCGCGCAGACAGGTTCAGCTTTGCGTTCGGGAAGCGTCACACTCCCTTCCCCGTATTTCACCGGGTTGGCCCAGCCCGAATGAAGCGGGAAGATTTTCAGGCTCCCGCAGTGTCCGTAAAGTAGCCCGAAGATGGCCAGTATTTCTCCGCCTTGTTTTGCCGCAGTGTCCCTAAGTAGCCTGAAGAGTCATCGAATCGAAGTGTGACGTCCTCGGAAGGCCGGTTAGACACCAGCGGAAGGTCTCGTCATGAAAGTGTTGGTAGTGGATGTGGGGGCACACACGTCAAGATCCTCGCCAGCGGGCGACGCGCACACCGGGCGTTTCCGTCCGGACCGGCAATGACGCCGGACCAAATGGTTTCCGCAGTTAAAAAAACCGCGGGCGATTGGAAGTATGACGCGGTGTCGATTGGCTACCCTGGGCTGGTTCTCCGGGGCAGGCCGGTTGCGGAACCGCGATTAGGAAGGGGGTTCATGTATGCAAGTCGGAATGGTTGGTCTTGGAAGAATGGGCGCCAATATGGTTCGGCGGCTTCTTAAGGGAGGTCACGAATGCGTGGTATTCAATAGATCCCGGAAGCCGGTGGAAGAACTGGCCAGAGAGAAGGCCGTTGCAGCGGCCTCGCTAACGGACCTGGTGAGCAAGCTGAAGAAGCCGCGCGCAGTCTGGCTGATGGTGCCGGCGGCAATCGTGGACGAGATGATCGCCGGCGTCGCGCGAGATCTCGAGCCAGGGGACATCCTGATTGACGGAGGCAATTCCTACTACGTCGACGACATTCGACGCGCAAAGGAGCTGGCGCTTCGCCAAGTTCATTTTGTGGACGTTGGCACAAGCGGCGGCATCTGGGGATTGGAGCGGGGCTACTGCATGATGATTGGAGGAGAGACCGAGTCAATCAAACACCTCAATCCCATTTTTGCCACGCTGGCTCCCGGTATGGGAAGCATCGCTCGTACACCTGGACGCGAAAAGATCGGCGGCACGGCCGAGCAAGGCTACCTTCACTGCGGCCCGAACGGCGCGGGCCATTTCGTCAAAATGGTCCACAACGGTATCGAGTACGGCCTGATGGCCGCCTACGCTGAGGGGCTGGGCGTCTTGCGCGAGGCCAATGTCGGCAAGCAACAGCTCGCCGCCGACGCTGAAACCGCTCCGTTGCGCAATCCCGAACACTATCAGTACGACTTCAACCTTCAAGACATTGCGGAGGTGTGGCGGCGGGGCAGCGTGATCGCTTCCTGGCTGCTGGATTTGACGGCGGCCGCTTTGGTCGAGGATCCTAATCTCTCGAGATTCACCGGTCATGTCTCCGACTCGGGTGAAGGACGGTGGACGATCAAGGCCGCCATCGACGAGGCTGTGCCGACGCCGGTGCTGTCCACTGCGCTCTACGAACGATTCAGTTCGCGCGGCAGGGTGGATTTCCAGAACAAATTGCTGTCGGCGATGCGTTACGAGTTCGGCGGCCATTTGGAGAAGGTCGCGTAGCCCGGATTATTCATAAATCGTATTGCGATTACTGATTCCCCTTCGAAAAGGTTGAGCTGTCCAAAATAGCGCGCGAAGCGCATCCGAATTCCAGCCGCGGAGCGGCGTGAGAGTGTAGCCCCGGGCGTAAGCCCGGGGTTCTGTGCGATTAACGGTTCAGCCCCGGAGGGGCGAAAGATTCCAAAGATTCTTTCGCCTCTCCGGGGCTTGAAAATCCAAAACGACAGCTGCCCGGGCTTGCGCCCGAGGCTACACTCTAGCGCCGCTCCGCGGCGAATAGGCGGATTCGGACGAATGTGCGAAAAAAGAGCAACCCAACCAATCCGGATTCTGGAGTATAGTCACTAGGCCTCAAACCCAGGCGTGGCGTGGGTTTCAGCCCGCCCGCCGTTTCAAAGCAAGGAGTGCTTCATGTTTGATCGATCCACAAGCCGCTTTGTGACCAGCGTATTTCTTATCTTCTTCTTTTTTTCATCCTCTTTAGGTGCACAGTCGTTGCCGGCAGCACCTGCGGACAGTTCCAGGCAGGAATCTCCCGTTACGAATTTGGACGAGAAGCCTTTGAAGCTTCCCGCCAGGGACGACCTCTTTTCAAAAGGATTCGCCCGACAGTTGTTGAGCGACCAGAAGCCGATATGGACCAGTCCCGCGCGAATCAAGGCCTCAGACGCCAAATGGCTCGTACCGTTGGCCGCCGGGACTACGTTTTTGTTTACGAAAGACAACCAGATTATCCATAAGTTCGACAACAATTCCTCCCTGCACAATTCCAGCCTCAAAGTGTCCAACATAGGGCTCTACTCGACGTGGGCCGTGCCGGGTACATTCCTGGCATTAGGCAAATTCACCGGCAATGACCGGATGGCGGATACAGGCAAACGTGGATTTCAGGTGGCCTTGTATTCGACAGCCGTCATGCAAGCTATGAAACTGATAACGGATCGAGCCCGTCCGCTCGAAGGTGGGAATGGACATTTCTGGACTGGCGGAGACGCCTTTCCATCAGGTCACTCCATGGAGGCCTGGGCTCTTGCCAAAGTCGTTTCCGACGAGTACTCCGACAAGCCCCTCGTCAAAATCGGCATGTACAGTTTCGCCACGGCCATTAGTCTATCCCGCATAACGTCACAGCGGCATTACGCATCGGATGTTCTGGTCGGAAGCGCAGTCGGATACCTGATCGGAAAATTCGTCATGAGAAATCATCACGTGACACCAAATAATGAGCTTTCTCATTAGGTGAATTATGTTTACACGTCATGGTTTTTCTATCTTTGCATTATCGGTGTGTCTTACAGGTTCGGCATACGCTCAGCTTGCACCTGCGACCCCCAACATCCGTTTTACGATCGTTCCTCTCACCGTCGAGAAGGGGTTTCCACTGCAGGTCGTCCTGACGGACAAACTACACTTCAAGCTGCACGAGCCCGTGCACGGCAGAATCGTCGAGCCTGTCTACGCTTTTGATCGTAAAGTGATTCCTCCGGGCACCGAAGTTGTGGGCACGATTACTGGCTTCCGGCAGCGAGGAAAGTGGAAACGGATGTCTTCCATTCTCGGAGGAGACTTCACGCCTGTACGGGATCCTCAAATCACCTTCGATACTCTCCTGCTCGAGGATGGGACTCGCATTCCGATCGAAACTTCTGTCGAGCCTGGAGCTGACACGCTGGTTCGATTCAACGGCGACGCCAAACAGAACAAGGAATCTCTCAAACCGCATTTACCGGAGACAGGCCAAATGCAGGCCCTTACCAATGCGGGCAAACAATCGGGAAACGAACTGGTCAAAGGGATGCTTTGGGGCCTTGCCCCGTACCACCCGCAATCCATGCCGGCCGGTCTTCGTTACAAGGCAACGCTCCTGAAGCCGCTGGAATTAGGCAGTGCTATTCTCGGAATCGGAGCATTGGACCGGATCGGATCGGAGGCGCCTGCAGGCAGCGTGATTTACGTTCGCCTGGAAACTCCTCTGAATTCCGGAACCACAAAACCCGGAGACACAGTCAAGGCGCTTCTGACAAACCCCCTTTTCTCCTGGGATCATCTTCTGATTTTTCCGGTAGGCAGCAGGCTGGAGGGAGAGGTAGTACGGGCGCGTCCTGCCGGCCGGTTGAAACGCACTGGAGAACTGGCTTTCAAATTCACGAAGATCGAACCGCCGGTCTCGATATTCACGGCAAGGTGGCCCACACAGGACGTCGAAGGACGCCTGGTTGGTGTGCAGGTGGGCGATGAAATGAGTCACGTCCGCATTGATCAGGATGGCGCAACAAGCATTGCGCGATCGAAGGAGCGTTTCGCGGCTCCAGCGTTCGCGCTTTTCAACATGGGCCGTGGCTTTAACACAAGTTCACAATCGTTCAGTCATGCGTTCACCGGTGCATATACGGGCAGCCTCATAAGCCGGCTTCTGGTGGGCGGCTCTGGCCTGGGTCTTCCTGCCGGCATTGCAGGACGAATGATCCCGCCGGTAGGGATTAGCCTGGGACTGTACAGCGCAGCTCGCTCCGTCTTTATCAACATTTTCGCGCGGGGACAGGAGATAGCCTTTCCGGTGGATACCCCCATCGAGATTCGCGTGGACGCCGTACCCACGGCCGACGGTCCGGCTTCGCCATAGTCTGGAGCAGCGTCAGGTCCACGCCTGAACCCGACTGTAACGGCGCTCTATGAGCGCCGGTTTTTCCTGGAATCAACGAAATACCGGCGGTCATAGACCGCCGCTACAGTTCGGTTAGCCTGTTCACGACATTTTTTTCGCAGCCTGCTAAGTGCATGCCTGTGCGTCGATGACATCCGTCAATCTATCTTTATAGTTTCTTCCTCTTTCTTTAAGGATACGCACTGCCTCGGGTCCAATCCTCAAGGCATGCGGTGCTGCTCGTCGGAACTTCCCGAAAATAAAGAGAAACCAGTACAGAACCGAACACGAGTATGGGCGGCGCAACCTTGGGCCGGCGATTGCTGTGGCCTCGGCAGGAGGCAAAAATGCAAAAGAGGTCGTTGTCAGTGATTCTGTCGATGCTGATTATGGGTGTAATCGCGCAGAGTGGCAGAGCGCAAATTAACGGAGATGAGTTGGTAATTGATAATTTCACAACCGGTTCGTACAAAGTGGAACTGAGTAATGGCAGTGATATTAAGTACAAAACGGGCTCGACCAACACGATCGTCGGCGGCGTGCGTCAGACGTATTTCAGCGTCTCGCAGCCCACCACGGGCGGGTTCAATCGCTCTTCGGTTCTGGATATACGTGAAGGCGGGCCAATGATCATCGAGTCGGGCTTGAAGGCGTATTTCGGGATTTATCTGTGCTATGGCTATGACATCCAGGGCAATACCAATTCCCTAAATCTGAAATTGAAACAAAGAGGCTTCAATCGTTTTCGCATCAACCTGGATTCAAGTGATTTGGAGATGGGCTATGCGATTCAGGTGTGGGACAAAAACAACAACCGCGCCACGCTTTTTGGCGAACAGACCATGAAAGACAGATATTCGCCGTCTTATGTCGATTTTCCGTTCGCGGACTTTGAGTCAGGCTATCCCAACCCGATTGATTGGGATGCCATTGACTTCGTCATTGTCCTTTTCCAGTCGGGCAGCGCCATCGGTGCCAACGATTTCGCAGTCACTTCGATAGTCGCCCTTCCGCCGCAGATCCAATAATAATTGACCGCAATTAAACACAAGACACCAGGGCACAAAGAAAGGGCCGCAAGACAGAGGAAAACCTGACGCGGCCACTGTGCTCGGGTGTTCGTTCTCCGGAATCCTCGCAAATGAACATGTTGATATATACAATCGCGTGCCATGAACAAGCGGTTGATTCTGGGCTCTCCTCTCGAGGAAGTCATCAATCGGCTCTATATACAGAGTGGGAGCCAGACCCAGGAGGTTATGGGCTACTTCTCGGCCCGAGCCGAAGAGCCTTCGTTCAATTGGAACCGGTTCGATGCGCGAACGAATCAGTTCCTTAGCGACAAACTCATCGCGCTCGATCGCGGTAAGGCTGAGTTTTGTTATCAGGTTTGCCGTGCCTTGCGAGCCAGGCGCGTAGTCGAAGCAGGAACATCGTTCGGCGTATCAACTCTCTTTCTGGCAGCGGCCGTACGCGACAATTTGCGCCAGGACGGCGGAGACGGCGTTGTGATCGGTACGGAATATGAACCGCAGAAGGCGAAAGCCGCACGAGCGACCTTTGCCGAAGCCGGCCTGTCCGAGCTCATCGATTTGCGCGAAGGGGATTTACGCGAGACGTTGGTTGATGTCGGCTCGCCAGTCGACTTTGTCCTGGTGGATATCTGGACGCCGATGGCTCGCCCGGCGCTCGAATTGGTTGCCCCCCGATTGCGAAAGGGCGCTGTTGTGATCTGCGACAACACGGAACAATTTCGAGAGGCGTATCGCGACTACTTTGAGTTCGTCGATGATCCTGCGAACCATCTCCGTACAATGACGCTGCCGTTCGAAGGAGGCCTGGAGTTCACTGTGCGCGCCGATTGAAGACACAACATTGCAACGCCCGCGTCAATTCATCTATGCTCTCGCGTATCAATTCTTGCTTCTTTCGCAGCACAGCGTTCGCCGGGGGGAGATGATCATGCGTCTGACGCCACTGATTTCAGCAACGTTGGCCCTCGCTATTTCGGGGCCTTTGTTCGCCCAGGAATGGGTCGAGTTTGCCAGCCGTGAAGATCGGTTTACGTGTAATTTCCCGAGCCAGCCCAAGGTGACGGGGACCACCTTCCGATCGCAACATGAAGCCGACTTGCCCGCGCGTATCTATAGTGCAACCCAAGGCCAGAGCCGCTACTCGGTGACAGTCGTCGATTACACTCAGGCCCAGCGAATACTCACGGAGAAAGCGAAATCCTGTCCGGCGGGCGCCGAACCTTGCCTGGGAGGCCCCGGCGATGAAGGGCACTGGAAGGCGGATATCCGTGGAGCGATGGACTACGTGTCCTGGCAACTCATGCAACGGGACGCGAAACTGACGCTCTTTGTGTGGGGTGTCGTCGACCTGGTCGAAGGACGTCAATTGCAGCTCACGAATAACAAGGATAAATCCCGCACCTTCGCAGGGATTTACATGCACGAAAACAAGCTCTACATCATCGAAGGAACCGTTCCGGCGGGTTACCCGGAGCCCGGACTGTTCCAGCAATCGCTGGGTTGGCTCGACGAGAACGGCGTCGGGCTTCGCTATCAGTCGTACTACTCCAATGGATTCCCGCCGCCCCCGCGCCTCAACCGTGCGGGTCGTGGACAAGGTCAGGGCCGGATTGACGCTCCTGACGCCAACACAGGCCAGAGGAAGTAGACAAAAAGATCAACAAACAATCGGAGAACATTCAGATGGCAAAACAGAAACAGAGTCGTCGTGGTTTCATCAAGGGCGCAAGCTTGATGACAGGGGGTGCCCTGACTTCCCGCGTGCTTCCAGCCGGCGTCGTTGCGGAACCCGTCCAGGTTTCATCGCGACCAACAACAAGGCCCGCTCAGTTCCGTGCGCTCATGGCCAAGCCGGATCCGCTCATCATGCCGGTCGCGAACAGTGTCCTGATGGCGCGGCTGTGCGAAATGGAGGGATTTCAGGCCCTCTTTATCGGCAGCAGCGGCGCAGCGGCGCATTATGGCCTTCCGAATGACATCCCCTCGATCACCGAAACTTACGAATTCATAGCCCATATCGCCGAAAACACCAGTCTGCCCGTGATGGCGGATGGCGAAGCCGGCGGTTTTAACGCCCTCATGACCTATCGCATAACAGAGAAGTTCGAGCGCGCCGGTGCCGCCGCGATCATGATTGAAGATGCGGTTGGCGTCGAAACTTATTTCAATCGTCAGGGCGCACCCCTGGCAAGCAAGCAGGCGATGGTTGATCGCATCAAAGCCGCCGCAGATGCGCGTAAGGATCGCAATCTTGTGATCCTGGCGCGTTTCGACGCTCCTGGAAAAGGCGTTCCGCTGGCGCAAACGTTAGACGTGGCCGCCGCCTGCGCTGCAGCAGGCGCCGACGCATTCTTTTTCTCCGGCTTGCCTTTGCAGGAACAGGCCAAAGCCTACGATGTTCTCAAGAAGCCCCTGATGATGGGCGCGACTCCAACGCTGACGGGAGCTGAGGCGAAGGCGAACAAAGTGGACATGCTGTTTTGCCACGTGGAGAATGTCGGAATTGGCGCCATTCACCAGGCCTTGAAAGAATTGAAGACGACGGGCAAATACGAAACTGCGGCGAAGATGATGCTTTCGGCTGACGTGAACCAAAAGCTGGTAGCACAGTCCGACTGGACAGCGCGCGCGCGAAAATACAACATCACCAAGCCTAGCAGGCTGCGACGCGGCGGGTTGCCGAAGGCATCCGAATATAGCCGCGTAGCGGCGACAGAATGTAGCCCCACGCGCCAGCGTGGGGCCCCGGTAGACCTCGATTTACGAGCTCCGTAGGAGCGAAAGATGGTTCTGAAGAATCTTTCGCCCCCTCGCGGGGCTAAACCTTCAATTGCAACGCATACCCCACGCCGGCGCGTGGGGCTACATTCTGTCGCCGCTACGCGGCTGTATTCGGATGCGCTTCGCGCAATATCCTGGACAGGCGGCGGCATCTCACGCGTGTGCAGTTTTCGCAGAACTTTTTTCCCAGAGTTCCGCGCCGGCCGCGGAAAAACTCGGAATGGAGCAACTGTAGCGGCGCTCTGTGTGAATGAATTGGAAGGCAGGAGGAAGAAACCACAAAGGGCACAAGAAGCACATAAGTTTCTTGTGCCTTTTGTGCTTTTTGTGGTTCCAGTTTCCCTTCGTTGCGAATTCGTTCACAGCTTCTATGAGCGCCGGTTTTTCTTGGAATCAACGAAATACCGGCGGTCATAGACCGCCGCTACAGAGCTCGGATTGCCTCCTTGAGGCTCGTGCTGCTTTACCTTGACTTCTCATGATTCGAGGAACATGGTAATGCGCACCTACTCCCAAAGTATTCATGTCCAGTTGAACCCGGCAGTCACCGGGTATGGAGCCGTTTATGAACGAACGAGCAGTTCTTTCTATTGTGGCAGCTATGACGATCGCCGCGTGCATAGTTCCGTTGGGCTTTGCCCAAACAAGTTCGACAGGTGCGCTGACGGGCATAACCACGGACCCATCCCGCGCGGTTATACCGGGCGTTGAAGAAACTCTGACCAATGAAGCCACCCGCGAAGTACGCACGGCGGTTTCAAACGAAAACGGAAACTATTCCTTCGGATTGCTCACTCCAGGCTTCTATCGCCTCGAAGCAGCATTATCGGGATTCAAAACGGCCCGCCGTTCCGGCATTCGGATCAGCGTCACCGAAACCGCGCGACTGGACGTTCAGCTTGAAGTCGGCGGCTTGTCGGAAACCGTGAACGTCGAGGCCGCCCCAGTGATGGTGCAACAGGAATCCAGCGCGCTGGGGCGAGTGGTTAGTGACACGGTCGTTTCAAATCTTCCACTGGTCAATCGGAACTTCACGCAGATTCTCGGTCTCTCGGCCGGGATTACCGTTGATGTGACGCATGCCGGCGAACTGGGCCGGGGCAGCGGCGGGCAGGTGACTTCGCGGACAAGTGTCAATGGAGCACGGTCCTTTGATAACAGCTTCCAACTCGACGGTATTGATTCCAACGATTTTGAAGCCAGTGACGGCGGCAATACCGGAGGCACCGCCGTGCCCAACCCGGACGCCATCGCAGAATTCAAGGTGCAAACCGGCCAGGCCGACGCTTCGTTTGGGCGGAATGCCGGCGCGCACGTGAACATCATCACGAAATCCGGACAGAATGACCTTCACGGCTCTGCCTTCGAGTTCTTCAGGAACGAAGCTCTGAATGCAAATGACTTTTTCTTCAATAAGACCGGGCAAAAGAAGCCGGTCGTCAGGCAGAACCAGTATGGAGGGACCATCGGAGGGGCGATCAAGCACGATAAGCTGTTCTTCTTCGGCAGCTATCAAGGTACGAAGCAATTGAACGGACTGGCTGCGGGAAAAGCCAGAGGTATATGCAACTCGAATATCTCCTCTCCGCCGTTGACCGATGATCGTTCAGCAGCAGCATTGGGCGCTTTGTTCGCAGGCAGGGCGGGTCAAAATGGAGGCGTGGCGATCAAGGCGGACGGTTCCAACATCAATCCGATCGCGCTGCGTTTGTTAAATACGAAGAATCCCGACGGCACCTATTTGTATCCCACCCCACAGCTGATCGATCCCAGCCAGCCCTTCGCCCGCCAGGGTTTTTCAACGTTCAGCGTTCCGTGCACATTTGACGAAAACCAGTACATGGCGAATGTGGATTATCTGCAAACGGAAAAAAGCAAAATTGCCGTCCGTTACTTCCGCGCGATGACGGAGTCAAAAGTATCTTTCCAAAACTCCGCAAATCCTCCGGGCGCTCCCTACTTGCTGCCCGTCAATCACCACGTGGTATCGCTGTCCCATACCTATCTTTTCAGTCCACGGGTCTTCAACGAAATTCGAATAGGCGCCTTCGTCGCGCCGTGGAGGCAAAGGACTCAGACACCTGTATTCACACTCTCGAGCCTGGGGATCAAGCCTCCGTATCCTCAGTACGATATTCGCTACAACCTCACGATCACCGGTTCTTACGTGGTCAGTTACGGTAACGACAAGCAGCAGCCTCAGAAGAACTTCATACTTGAGGACCATCTCTCGTGGGTCCGTGGCAGGCAGAATATTCGAGTCGGCGGCGGCGGCACGCGTGTTCACAGCGACGTTATCGACGCATGGCCGATGGCGAGTATCACGTTCCAGAGTTTCCCGGATTTCCTGTTGGGGCTGGACTCTGCAGGCAACGGCTCCCCGTTCAGCAACGTCTTCTCCTCGTCCTTTGCCACGGGTCCGAAGGACGACGCGCAGATGCGCTCATGGGATGGGTTTGGCTATATCCAGGATGACGTGAAAGTCAGCCCGCGGCTGACGGTAAATCTGGGCCTTCGGTACGAACGCATCGGGCATGCTTCGGATCGCCAGGGCGACGATACGAATTTCGACTTGAATCGCGCGAATCTCAATCCGCCGGCTGAAGGCACGTTTCAAGGCTATGTCGTCGGATCGAACTACAATTATCTCAGTCCGACGAAACAGCAACCCCCTGCCGGCGTCACGCGCCTGGATAGCAAGCTGGTTATCAACGGAAAGGGACAAAACACCCTTGCACCCCGAATCGGCCTGGCCTGGCAGGTCCTGCCCAACTCGAGCAGGCTGCTGCTACGCGCCGGCTATGGAACCTACTACACCCACCCTATCGGACTTTTTTATTTTCCTCTCGGCGCTTCAGGCCGTACCAGCCTTGCACAGAGCGGCCAGTTTAACGCAGCGGCAAGCTTCCAGAACCCATTTGGGCCTACGCCCACGGTCTCAACCACGGATCGGCACACCTGGATGTGGACGGATCCGCCTTATTCTCCGACCACGAGCAATACAGTCGGCGGCGTCCTTTCGCAGGATTTTCGGCACGGCATGACACAACAGTACAGCCTGAATCTCCAGAGCGAATTCGCAAAGAACTTCCTGATGGAAGTCGGTTACGTCGGATCGAGAATGACGCATCTGTCCTCCGGTATTTCCGCCAACCAGGCGCCGCTCGCGAGCCCGTCTAATCCTATCCGGGGCGTCACTACAAATACTGTGGCCAACGTGCGGCAGCGGGTTCGAGTCCAGGGTTTTCAGCCGACCGGAATCAGCTACATCGACTCCATCGGAAGCGGTTGGTACAACAGCATGCAGGCAAGCGTAACCAAACGCATGAGCCACGGCATTCAATTCCTGGCGTCCTATACCTGGGCGAAGAATTTGAACACCGAAGCGGCGAAGGATTTCCGTTCCGGCCGCGGTGGAACCATCCCTGGCGACCAGGACAATCCGAAGCAGCGGTATGGCCGGTCGGAACTGAGCCGCGATCAGCGGTTCGTCTTCAGTTATGCTTACGAATTTCCGCGCGTGGCCAACCAGAACAGTTTGTTCGGAAGACTGGCTGGCGGATGGTCGATATCGGGCGTAGCGACCTTCCAAACTGGTGTGCCTCTGACTATCCTGCAAACCAACGCGAACAATGTATACGGCATCACTGCGGAACGCGCTCAAGTGTCTCCCGGCTGCACACGCGCCGAGATGGTCACTCGAGGACGGATGCAGGATCGGCTGAATGCCTTCTTCAATGCCAAATGCTTCACGACTCCGCCGGTGATCGGCGATGACGGCCGAGCGACTGCTTTCGGAAATAGCGGCGTGGGCATTCTCAACGGTCCCGCTCAGCAGAACATCGATATGTCGATTGTGAAAAAGATTCCGCTCAATCCAAGCGAGAACAAACACCTGGAGTTCCGAGCCGAATTCTTCAACCTGCTCAATACACCCCAGTTCGCGAATCCGGACACGAATTTCAGCGCGGGTACGTTCGGGCAGATCACGTCCACGTCTGTAAACCCTCGCTTTGTTCAACTCGCATTGAAGTTGAGCTTCTAAGCGGCCCTCTGTGAAAAGGGATTCATGAATACGAAAATGAAAACGATCTCTGCCGTAACGGCCATGATTATTGTCTTCGGTTTGGCTTCGTTGGGTCTTTCCCAGACAGCCTCGACGGGAGCCCTGACAGGAACAACGACCGATGCCACGCGCGCAGTAATACCGGGCGTGGAAGTGACCCTTACCAATGAAGCAACTCGAGAAGTGCGCACTGCGGTTTCATCAGAAAACGGCAGCTATTCGTTTCCGCAACTCTCCCCAAATACTTATCGTCTGGAAGCAGGGTTGCCGGGATTCAAAACGGCCGTTCGCTCCGGCGTTCGGATCACGGTCACAGAAACCACGCGCCTAGACATTCAGCTTGAAGTCGGCGCTGTGGCGGAAACCGTTACGGTGGAAGCGGCTCCCGAGATGGTACAACGCGAGAGCAGCGCATTGGGGCGCGTCCTCGGCCAACAGGCCGTGGTGAGCCTTCCGTTG